>Ga0180435_10000641_pt1 | contig 36955 bp, 24 predicted proteins | sample SS_ome_3_FD_132467 | JGI IMG/M metagenome (GOLD analysis project Ga0180435, IMG submission 132467) | Hypersaline lake sediment archaeal communities from the Salton Sea, California, USA - SS_3_S_1 metaG | ecosystem: Environmental > Aquatic > Non-marine Saline and Alkaline > Hypersaline >... | reverse complement strand
CATGGTCGTCAGCGAGGTGATCAGCACGGCCGAAGCGGTCGAGGGGCTCATGCGGTAGCGGCCCGCCTGGCGGCGGAAGTCGTGGACCACGTGCACGCCGTCGTCGATGCCGATGCCGATGATCAACGGCAGCACGATCATGTTGGCCGGGTTCAGCGGAATACCCAACAGCCCCAGCACACCGAACATCTGCAACATGCCCAGCGCCACCGGCACCATGGCCAGCAGCGTGTAGCGCAGACTGCGGAAGTCGAGAAAGATGATCATCAGCACCGCCGCCAACGCATACCAGGCAGCCTGCTCGTAGCTGCGTTTCATCGCCCGCGAGGCTTCGTAAGTTTGCAGCGGGTTGCCCGTCGCCCGCGAATCGACCGACCGCACGTCGCTCACGAATCGACCCATGGCCTCCATGTCCCAGATGTCGGCCTTGGCGTAGATCTTCAGCAGGTAGTGTCCGTCGTGGCCCACGAAGCGGGTTACTAGCGCCTCGGGCAAGTCGGCCAACGTGGGTGGATCGGGGTTGGCGATCGAGCGAATCGCGTGCAAACGGCTGAGCAGATCGCCCGCCACGCGCTGCTGATACTCGGTCAGCCGGGCGTAACACTCGCTGAGCGGCATGCGGCGGAGCGCGTCACGCGATTGCTCCAATTGCCGCACGGCCCGACCGGCGCCGGGCTGGTTGGCCAGCAGCATTTGCAGCCGGGCGAGTGAGCGTCCCAGGTCGGCCGGAGGATCGACTGGAATCCTCGGCGGCCGCTCGGGCAAATCATCCAGCATGCCGTCAATCTGGCGGATCAATGGCAGTTTTCGCTCGTAATCGGTGGGGAAGAATCGGGCCAGGCTCTCGACCCGCTCCACCGACGGTTTGCTTTCGAATTGGCGTTTCCGCTGCTTTAACTCGTCCGGCCCCTTGGCGATCGACAAGGCATACCACACACTGCGATCGGCCTCGCTGAGCAATTTCTTCTCCAACTCGACGCTTTCCAGCCCCTCGGGCTGGAGATTGAGCAAGTTGTGATCATACCAGAGTTGCGAAATGCCCGAGGCCAGCGCCGCCGTGCCAGCCAGCCCGACGAACAGCACCAGGCGCGGCCGGCGCATTAGCGGCACGAGCCAACCGTGGAGATCGAGCGGCCGGGGGAGCGGCTGATACGCTCGCTGGTGATCGCTCAAGTGGATCATGGCGGGCAAGACGACCATGGCCGCGATGCAACAGAGCAATATTCCGCCGCCGGCGATGATGCCCAACTCGGCCACGCCGGTGAACTCCGTCAACCCGGCGGTGAGAAAGGCGACCGTGGTCGTCAGCGCTCCGGTCACAATGCCCGGCCCCACACCCTCGGCTGTTGCCACCAGGGCCTTTTCGCTGGAACGGAAAATCGCGTGCAGTTGCAGGTATCGGGCCGCGTAGTGAACGCCGAAATCGATCCCCAGCCCGATGAGGATCACACCGAACGAGACACTGAGGATGTTCAAGTGGCCAACGGACAGTGTGATGTAACCGAACGACCAGGCCATGGCGATCAGCAGCGCGCCGACGGTCATGATCGGGTGGCGTACCCCACCGAAGCCCGCGATGAACAGGCAGGCGACGCCGATCAGCGAAAGCCCGCTGGCTTCCATCATCGACGTCTGGCTGCTGCGCATCTCGTCGTTTTCCATCACCGGCAGACCAGTCAGGCCGATTTCGGTGAGCGCGTGTTCCGCCTGCACCGAGGCAATCAACTCGCGCAGCCGATCGATCGCCTCCGAACCGCGGGCAAAGCTATCCTCCTCGCCCGAGTCGACCAGCCGCAGGAAGACGAACCCCAGCCGGCCTTCCTTGGCCAGCAGATAGTCGCCGGAGAGTTCGCTGAGTGTACCGACCAGTCCGGGCATGGCGGGCCAGGGCGAGCGATAACGGTCGCGGTCGATCATGGCCACCGACAAGCTATCGGCCAGCCGGGAGGCTTGGTCGACCGCTTCGCCCCGGTCGGCCACGGAGCCGCGCTGCGCGGCTTCCAGACGACCGACCATGCCGGAGGCCATTCGGCCAAGGTTCAGCTTTGCCCAGCCGCCGTCGACGATCGGCGTGGTCTCGCCGAGAAAGCCGAACAGATTGCGCAGCTCGTCGGTTTCGATATAGTGCAGACCTTTGGAGCGAATCCGCGAAAGATCGATCTCGTGGTGAACCGCATGAAAGAAGCGATCCTGCTCGCGCAGCAAGCCGGAAAGCTCTTCGAGCACGGGCACGACCATCTCGCGGCTCGGCCCCTCGACCACGACCACCACGTCGTCTTCGTCGCCGAACTCGTTGATGTAGTCGATCCAAAGCTGGTTGTAGCTACTCTTCGAATTGATCAGATCGAGCCGGCTGGTGCGGAATCCCAGCCGCGTACCCGCCAGGACGAGGGCGAAAACGGCCAGCCCCACGCCCAAGGCAATCGTCGGCACCGGAAAGCGCAGCACCAGCCGCGTCAGCCATCCGAGCGGCTTCGACAGCAGCGACGGTTCGGCCGGTGGCAGTCCTTCCGTGGGCATGGGCAACAGCGCGATGTGGTTTTCTTGAGTGCTCGGCCGTCCAATGGCCTGCCGCCCGAGGATGGACGCACCCTCCCCCCGGAACGCAGCGGGCGGATTCTAACGAAGCGGACCCCCAGGAGCAAGGTGGATTCCGCACCGGTCCGCGGCCGCAAGTCGTTGCGAGGCACGGAGAACTCGATGTCGACGAGCTCACCCAAGACCACCGGATCGTGGGGCAAGCGTGCAGCCCAGCACGGGGCGTGGGCAAGAGATTCCCCGGCGGGGCAACCGCGTCTCCTCACCCGCGCCTCCTCACCCGCGGGCTTACTCGGCGGCCAGGGCATCGCGACCACTGGATGCGTGCGGCCTTGGGCTGGCCTGGCGGTGTTCCACCCGTGCCATTCCCCGGGTTGCGGCACGCAACCGCTCGGCCAAATCGCCGCTTTTGGGCCGAACGGCCACGGGCAAGAGCGATTCCGATGCCCTTGTCGACGCCGGCGCCAGTGTCCGCGCCGCTGTTGTTTGCTCGCGGTCGGCCAGGTGCTGCTCCCAGAATAGCGTCGTCGCCCGGCAGATGAGCGCCTGGTACATGGGGTCGCGTCGGGCTATTCGCCGACGATATTGGTGTCCGCGGTAGATCATGTGATCGGCTCCGCGAAGCGTCACCAGGTAGCGCTCCGCCCCCAGGGCATGGTCGAAGGCCAGGCGACGCTGGGCGGCCGTGGTGCTGCCGATGATACCGTCGTCTTCCGTGCCGGTGAGGAACAGGCAAGGAATGCAGATCTGGCTATAGGCTGCCGCCAGCGGAACCTTACCCAGGGGAATCGGCGCGCTGAGGGCAACGACTGCCCGCACCCGGTGGTCCGGCATTCGGCGTCTTCCGGGCAGCATCTGTCCGCCAAGGGCGAGGGCCGTCTGGGCACCGAAATCGCACCCGGCAACGCCCAGCCGATTCAAATCGAGCTGCTCACCCAACGCGGTACCCGAGCGGCGTTCCGCGTGCAATTGGTCGATGATGAATCGCAAATCCTCGGCGCGGTGCCAGCCGTTGGCTGGGGCCTCGAACGCCGCGGATAACCGACGCCGCGAGCGGACCAGGCCTGACATCAAATGATGATCGCTGCCCGGATGTTGCACATGAACGGCCACGTAGCCGCGACGGGCCCAGTATCGGCCGAGCCATCCGCAGCCTTCGCGCGATTCGCCCAAGCCGGTGGAAAACACCACCACGGGAAGCCGGTCATCGGTCACCGGCCGATGGATCTTCACCGGCAACGTGCGGTGCCGCGTGGAATCGTGCCAAGTGGCGTGCTCCACGCGAACCTGGTATCGCGGCTCCGGCTCCGGCTCAGGAGCCGCGGAGCGCGCCGCGCCGGCCAGCGGGCCGAAATGTGCGGAAACCAACAGCAGGATCAGGAAAACTTTTCGAAGGCTCATGGCGTCGGCGGGAGGGGCAAAGGAAGGTTGCGCTGACGTTCGAAGCGACACCGTCGGCACGCGGCCGTGCGACGAACGCAATCATGACAAACATAGGTCATGTTTGACGCCGCGCGGCGGGCGACGGAACCCTCTGATCTGGATGAGTCCGTTAACTCGCCTGCCCAATCCATCGAACACAGCCGCCGCAAGCCGCTTGCCGGTCCGAGACCGGGTCAGAACCTGAGCCGGCGAGTCCCAAGTGCCGGTGGGACGGCTCGACAAGAACGGAAGACGCGGGCTCCCTCTTCGGTGAGAGAGCCCGCGTTGATCGCTTTCGCTGCGTTTTCGCGCGGGGACCTGCCAGGCAGGCCGGTCTGCGGTTCAGGCCTCGGCCGTGGCTTGCTCAACGCGGAAGCGTTGAACCAGCTCGCGGAGGGTATTGGCCTGGGCGCCGAGTTCTTCGCTGCTGGAGGCCATTTCTTCGCTGCCGGCGGCCGATTGTTCGGTCACTTCGGCGATGCCCTGGATCGCCTGGGCGACCTCATTGGCGTTGTTGGCCTGCTCGACCGTGGCGCTGGCGATTTCGCCAATCTTGACGGCCGTGCTTTCGACGCCTTCGATGATCCGCTTCAGCGCCTCGCCGGTCTCCTCGCTCAGCTGAGCGCCTTGCTCGACCTGTTGCGTGGATTCACGGATCAGCGTGGAGATTTCACCGGCCGCCTGGTTGCTGCGTTCGGCCAGCTTACGAACCTCGTCGGCCACCACGGCGAAACCAAGACCGTGTTCGCCGGCCCGGGCGGCCTCGATGGCGGCGTTCAAGGCCAGCAGATTGGTCTGGCTGGCGATTTCCGAAATCACCTGGATGATTTCGGCGATTTGCGTCGAGCTGGCCCGAATCTTCTCCATGCCCTCAACGGAGCGCTGGACGGCGGACCCGCCTTCCTCGGCCATCTTGTTGGCCTGCTGAGCCAAACTATTGGCGTCGCCGGCGTTTTCCTTGACGGCCTGCACGCTTCGGGTGAGTTCCTCGATCGAGGCACTCATTTCCTCGACACTGGAACTTTGTGTCTGCGCGCCGCTGGCGAGAGTCTGCGAGCTTTCGGCGATGACCCGCGCCCCCTCGGCAAACTGGTTCGAGCTTTCGACCACTTGGCCGATAATCGAACGCAAGTCGTTGAGCATCTTCTCCAGTCCACCGGCCAGTTCACCGACGGCATCGCTGCCGCTGAAGCCGACGTGGTGGGTGAGGTCGCCGTTGGCGGCCGCATTGACCACCACGAGAAGTTGGTCGACTTTGTCGCGGAGCGCTTCGGCATCTTGAATGCGTTCCACGGCCTGGGAGACCAAGCGACCGACATTCCGCAATGCGTCCAGCCGACCCTGCGACGGGTTAAGCGTTTCGGTGGCGAAGAAGTCCATCGTGCCAACGACTTCGCCGCGGACGATCACCGGGAAGCAGACTCCCGACTTCACCCCTGCACGCTGGGCCACCGGAGCCCGGCAGCAGTCGGTCATCTCACCGATGTCCTTCACAAAGAACAGATCGCGTTGCTTCCAGGTTCGCCCGCTCAGGCCAATGCCTTCCTCGAAGGCGGCCGATTCGGTCGCCCGGCGGAACTCCTCGTTCACCGACCCCGACTCCAGCGAGAACTTCAGTGCCCGATCCCCCCGGTCCAAATACCAGTAGGAACCGTAGGCCCAACCGAAGGCTTCCTTGACGGTATCCAGGGCGGTTTTCACGGCATCTTCCACACTGGTGGCGCCTTGGACGGCGGCCAGCACCTGGTTGACCGCTTGCGTGTCGGCGGCCGATTCGGCTTGCAGGTCTTTCTCCCGCACGCGATCCAGGGCTTGAGAGACAAGCCGGCCCACGTTGCGCAGGGCGTCCAACCGTTCGGCCGAGGGCTCCAGGGTTTCGGTGGCGAAGAAGTCCATCGTGCCGACCACATTGCCGTCGATCATGATCGGGAAGCAAACGCCCGACTTCACCCCGGCACGCTGGGCCACGGGCGCCCGGCAACAGTCGGTCATCTCGCCGATGTCCTTAACAAAGAACAGATCGCGTTGCTTCCAGGCGCGCCCGCTCAGGCCAACGCCTTCGCGAAAGGCGGCCGTTTCCGTGGCGGCGCGGAACTCGTCGTTGACCGTGCCCGACTCCTGGGCGAACTTCAACGCCTGATCCTCTTCGTCGAGATTCCAGTAGGAGCCGTAGGCCCAGCCAAACGCGTCACGGACGGTGTCCAGCGCCGCGCTGATCGTTTCCTCGACCGTCGTGGCCGCGCCAACCGCGTTGACCACGCCAATCACGGCGCGGGTATTGGCATTGGCTTCCTCCAAGGTTTCGTTCGCCTGCTCGAGTTGCGATTGCAACTCGTTCACGTTGCGGCGATGCTCCTCGGCGGGGACGGTTTCCTCTTGCTGCCTCTTTTTCCAACCCAGCATGTCGTGATCTCCTGTAGGGTCACTGAAGATACCCGCATGGAACAAAAACGCGGCAACTTTCGCCGGGAGGTATCCGTGCGGTTATTGGTTTAAGAGAAGGAACGTTCACCCGACTCGTTTTGGCGGCGTGTGTGATCGTCCTCCGAATGTGTATAGGTCACAGGGAATGACAAGCAAGCGGCTGGAGAATGACTGACCGTGCGCGCGGAGCGCGCGACGCTTCAAGTCGACGCCCAACGGCGAACCGCAGCCGACGGGTGCGCTTCGACTGGCAAGAGTATCGATTTCGGCCGTAAGATACGTGGATTCGGTAGGTTAGGTTTGCCGAGGCGAATCCGCCGGTTGGCCCTCGGGCGAGCCTTGCCTAATCGAGTGCTCGCGCCGCTCCTCTTCTTCGCGCTCCTCGGCCTCGACTTGACGCTGGCGATCGATCGCCCGGTGGTGTTCCCAATTTCCTTCGTGGCCGGCCCGCCGGCGGTCGAGGGCTTCGAGCGATTCCCGTCGGGCGTAGAGGAAGAGGGTATCGCCGGCTTCAATCGTGGTCGGACCGCGGGGCGCGCCCAGGTAGGTTCCATCGGGTTTCTCTATCCCAAGCACAAGCACGCCCTCGGACGCCAGGTTGAGGTTCTGGAGTTGCCCCCCGGCCAGCCAGTCGGATTCGCGAACCGAGAACTCCGAGACCATGTAGCCCTTGCTCAGGTGCAGCACGCTGGCATAATCGCGAAGTTCTAACGAGGTCCAGCGTTTCAGCGCCCAGCCGATGATGATCGACACACGTCGATCGACCCAGGCACTACCGGCCAAAGTCCACAGCGCCCCCAAACCCACGGCCAGCGTGCCCAGGCGAAACCAGAGCGTCTCGGTCCAGCTCGTGGTCTCCTCGTTGGGAACGAATGAGATGACCAACGAGGAGATGGCGCTGACAATCCCCACGTTGCCCAAGAGCATCAGCAGCATGATGATTCGCCGCCGGACGGGATGATGGACCACCTTCTCCGATTCGTTGGTGGTGAAGCCGGCGCCCGTAAATGCCGATCGGGCCTGAAAGCGGGCCAGTTCTTGCGAGAGTCCGGTCATGCTCAGCGCGGTCGAGGCTACGCGCACGACAATCATCGAGACGATCAGCACAACCAGCAGTGAAACGATTGCTCCCATGGACTTGTTGATCCTCCGCGCGGCTCAGCGGTTGACACTCTCGCCAGGATTGCCCGGTTCCGCGGGGCCAGCGGCCGGCGGCTGGTGGGCAAGGAATTGCGGCCCGGTCACCCCCATCGAAACGTAGATGCTCATGAAGGCGTCGACCGAAAGCTCGGCCGGACGGACGGAATCGACCGGCACGAAAATCAGGCTTCCGCCGACGGGAAAGGGCGCACTGGGAACCAGCACGGCGTGGTAGTCGATCTCGCCCACGCGGAAGCGCTCCGGCGTGGGCAACAGGGCCAGGAAAGCCGCGCCGCTGTCGGCGCCGAAGCTGCAGAAGATGACGCTCATCCCCTTCAAGTCGGCTTCGTCTTTCTTCTCCATCATGGCCACCAACTGACGGACTGTCCCATAGACGCCGCCAATGATCGGCAGCCGGGCGACGGCGCCCTCGACGCGGTCTTGCAGCAGCCGTCGGGCCCCGGTTTGCACGAGGACCCCCAGCCCGAAGATCACCCCGAGCACGACCACCCAGCCGATCAAGTAGGCCAAAGCCGTATCGCCCCAGACGGAGAGCCCCACCTGTTCGAGTCCCTGGCCGAGGACGGCCCCCGGTCCGAGGAAACTACCGACGAAATCGGCCACCCACAGCACAACGGCCACGGTAATCACCAGCGGCAACACGGCAAACACTCCGGCCAGAAAGGCCTGGAGGAAGTAGCGACCCACGGCCACCAAACCCCGATACATGCTGTTCTCCCAGTGCGGTCCGACTGATGATTGCCCCAGCGGCGGCAGGCCGGCCACCCCGACCAAGTATTTGATTCTAGGCGAAGCGGCTCCGCCTCGCCACCGGAGCCGGCGGCACGGGGCTCGATCGTCCCAGGAGGATTGCAAAGTCGATTTCCTTCGTCATTCCCGAGAAGCTTGTGCCCGCGAAAGCGGGGATCGGGAATCCAGTGATCCGTCTTCTTCCGTCATTCCCGAGAAATCGGGAATCCAGTGATCTGTCCCAATTCCCTGGATTCCCGCGTGCGCGGGAATGACATTCATCGAGAATTGTTGATTTTCCCCCAGGCCCCTGGATTCCCGCGTGCGCGGGGATGACGCCGAACTGTGCCAGGCCACTTCGGTGATTTCCCCTGGATTCCCGCGTGCGCGGGAATGACGTATGGACGCTCAACGCCAGCTGCACGCGACTCGACAATCCTTCTGTAGTCGACTGGCCTAGCTTGACGCCGAGTCCGCGGGCGGGTAGCGTGGAAAGCGTCGGCAAAGAAGGCCGACGGGCTCCTACGCCGTCCGGAACCATGCCCCGCCACGGTTGCCACGCACGCGCCACCGGTGCTTGAACGCCAGTCGGCGAGCATCGGACAGGCCCATCCCACCATTGCCCCCTTCCAGCGACACCGGCGACCGGTGTCGCATACCGTTTCGACCTTTGCCAAGGAGATTCGACGATGTCACGCACTCATATCAGTCGACGCGGAATCCTGAAACTCGGATCGGCCGCGGCCGCCACGGCATGCACCGCCGGGGTGATTCGCCTCGCCAACGCGCCGGCCATGGCCGATGATCAGCAACCAGCAGACGCCGAGATCCCCATCGGTGTGCAGCTCTACTCGGTTCGCGGTGAGTGCAAGAAGGACTTTCCCGGCGTGCTCACCCAGTTGGCCGAGATGGGCTACCAGGGTGTGGAGTTCGCCGGCTACTACGGGCGGAGTGGCGAGGAACTCCGCAAGCTACTGGACGACAACGGGCTGAAATGCTGCGGCACCCATACCGGTTTGAATTCACTGCTGCCCGACAAGCTCAACGAGACGATCGAATTCAACCAGGAGTTCGGCAACAAGTATCTGATCGTGCCCTCCCTGGGCGGCAAATTGCGTTCGGTCGATTCGATCAAAGAGACGGCGGATCAGTTCAACGAAATCGCGGAGAAGGTGGAACCCCACGGGATGGTCTGCGGCTTCCACGCCCACGGCGGCGACTTCCGCAAGGTGGAAGGCGACATCACCCGCTGGGAAATGTTCTTCGACAACACCGACCCAGCCGTGGCCATGCAACTCGACGTGGGCAATTGCCTCCGTGGCGGCGGCGATCCCTACGCAATCCTCAAGAAGTACCCGGGCCGCTCTCTGACGGTGCACCTGAAGGAACACGGCGGCGAGCGCGGCGCCCCGGTTGGCGAAGGCGAGGTCGACTGGCAGCGCGTCTTTGAGCTTTGCGAGACGATCGGCGGGACCAAGTGGTACATCGTCGAGCAGGAACGCTACCAAGAGGGTGGCCCGATGGCGACGGTTAGAGCCTGCTTGGAAAACATCCGCAAGATGCGAAACCAGGGCTAGTCGGCCCTTGCGGGCGGTCCGAGGGGCCTACGTCCCTCGGTCGGACGCGTTGCCCGACTCGCTGGGCGTCTGGCGGCTGATCAGCCAGTAGCCGACGCTCATCGCCAACACGACGGCCGCCACGGCCAGCACGTCGGTGTACATCAGCTCCTTCATGTCGAGCACGATCACCTTCCGCGCGATCGCCATCAGCGCCGTGGCCATCACGATCTTCACGTGAATTACATCGGTGCGGAGGTAGAGCACGATGTTCACGAAGATCTCGATGGCGATGAGCACCGCCATGAACGCCCCGAACGTGGCCAGAATGTCGCTGATGTTCAACACGAAGACCGGCGGGGTCCTTAGCCGGGTGTAGAGCACGTACGCAACGTCGATCACGCCCATCACGATCACGAAAGTCATCAGCACGGCCAAGGCCCGCACACTGAGCCGGATCACCGTCCGAAGGGCTGCGATCAACCGATCGCCCTGGGCCTCGAATTCGTCCATTAGTGAAACCTTCCGTATCGCTGATTGGAACCTGGTCGCTGATTGGGACCTGAGCGCCGTGAGCCCGCCGGGGGAAGGAAAGCGATCATCGCCCCCCGTTCCCGTCTGAATCTATCCGACTCAGCCCGTGGGGGCAAGCCGGCCGCCCGGCTGAAGTCTCCGCTTCGACCCCGGTGGTCTGCTGGTTTGTTTCCGGCTGTGGCGAACTGTGAGCGAATCGGCAGATGCCCTACCAGCGCAGCACCGAGAGGATGTTGGTGAAGTCGTCGGTCCACACACCCTGCCCGGGCTTCACCGGCAGCGGACGCCAGCGCGGGTCGGAGGCCAAAGCAGCCAGTTGCTCCGCATCTCGTGCCAAGACGATCCAGGTCGAGGGAAACTTGCCCGGCCGCGGCCTCATGGTGTCGAGGTGTTCCCGCTGAATTAGCCCTGTCAGACCACCGTCGACGGCCACATTCGCCAGCACTCCGTCGAGGTCGAGGTATCGGTTGGTCAGATGGAGGGCGAGCACGCCGTCGGGGGCCAGCTTGCGCCGATAAAGGCTCATCGCCTCCCGCGTGACCAAGTGCATCGGCACGGCGTCGCTGCTGAAGGCATCGAGAATCAGCAGGTCGAACTGGCCGTCCGGCACCTCGACCAAGCGGAGTCGGGCATCGCCGAGCACAACTTCAACTTCCGCCGCCGAGTCGCGAAGAAAGGTGAAGTAGCGCGGATCGCGGGCAACTCGCTCCACGGCCGGATCAATTTCAAAGAACGTGATTCGCTGCCCCGGCCTTCCGTAGCAGGCGATCGAACCAACCCCTAGCCCAATGACGCCGATGTGGCGTGGCCGCGCCGCTCCAACGGTACCTGCCCTCTTCGACCGCAAGGGCGTCTTGGCTTCGCCGCCGGTTTGCTCGTACGCCGCGAAGAGTTGCCCCAGGGGACCACTGCGATGGTAATAGGCCATGGGCTCGTCGATGAGCCCCGCCCGGCGGATCTGTAGTCCATGGTTTGTCGTGCCATGCATCAGAGAGAACACGTCGCTGCGAGGGTCTTTAGTCACGCGGACGACCCCGAAGAAATTGCGTTCCACGTGCAGGGTGCGGCCGGCGTGCTGTCCGATGAGGGCACCGAGCAGGAACAGGCCGATCACGGCGCCAGCCATTCTGATCGGACGAGTCTGGAAGCCAAAACCGATTGTCGCCGCGATCGCCAGCAAGAGCGTCACGGCCAGCACGTTGTTGTCCAACCCGGCCAGTCGCAGGACGAATCCCAGGACGATGCAGCCGACCCCGAAGACCGCGGCGGGGAGCGCGTCGCTCTGGAGCCGGTCGCGCCAGGCCCTTCCTCCCACCGACCACGGACGCAATAAGCAAGCCGCGGCGAGCATCGCCGGATACTCAAAAACCCCGTGCAGCATTGCGGGAGCCACCACGGCATTCAGCAATCCACCGAGAACGCCGCCGAGCGACATCCACAAGTAGAATTCGGTCAGATAGGTGGCCGCCGGCCGTCGGGCAGCCAGTTCGCCGTGGCACACCATCACGGTCACGAAGAAGGTGCCCAAGTGCAGCGGCAACTGAAGCCAGAACAGACCGCTCACCGGCGAAAAGAAGAGCACGGCCAACGTCACCAGCAGGTAGGGTTGCAAGCGGAGCATCCAGCGATGCGATAAAGTCGGCGGTTGAGCAAACGTGAAAACGAAGGTAAGCAAGTAGAGCGCGAGCGGGATCACCCAGAGCAGGGGCACGGCCGCGATATCGGTCGACAAGTGCGTGGTCACCCCCAACAGAAGACTGGACGGGACCAACGCCAACAGCAACCAGTGGCCGCGTTGGCTCCAGGTGGGTCGCGCCCCGGATGAGTGGGCCGCTTTGGTCGCCCTTTGGTTGTCGGTAGCCGTCTTGCCCCCGGAGCGCGCGCCTCCGGAACGCCACATCGCCACGGCGCAGACGGCGATCAAACCGCTCAGCACGGCGTAGCCACCAGCCCAAACGCGCGACTGCTCGGCCAGCACGATATTCGGCTCGAATAGCAGCGGGTAACTCAGCAATGCCACCAGGCTGCCGATGTTACTGGCCGCGTAGAGAAAATAGGGGTCGTCGGAGCGGCGATGGCCCGTCGCGGCGAACCACGCTTGCAACATTGGCGCGCTGGCCGAGACCACCAGGAAAGGGAGCCCAACCGAGAGCATCAACAGACCCAACAGCCAAAGCGTCGGTTGACCGTCGCGGGGTGGGAGTTGATCCGCCCCGATTCCCACCGGCAGGACCAACCAGGGTAGAAGCAGCAACAATAAGTGCAACAGCGCTTGCCGCCGCGGACCCAGCCATCGGACGGTCAAGTGCGAATAGACATATCCCAGCAACAACATGGCCTGGTAGAACACCATGCAGGTGTTCCAAACCGCCGGCGACCCACCAAGCAACGGCAAGACCATCTTGCCGAACATTGGCTGGACCACGAACAACAACAACGCACTGAGCAACAGGGTGAAGGCGTAAAGGATCTGCAAGTCGGCCCCCCTGAAGCTGCGGGTTAACAGTGGTGGAACTACCGGTTAACCCTGTGTGGCGTCCCGGTGATGTGAAATCCGCGGCGAGTGGGCGGGTGTCGGCGCGCCAGCCGCCAAAGCAAGCGTAGCTCACCCCCGCTCCGCGGCTCCAGGACCGTCGTTCGACAAAGGGGCATCCCCCGGGCAAACCTCAAGGGCGGGCAAGACATGCTGCTTGACAGCGGCCGGCCGCCGACGGACAATCGGTGGACCGGAGTACAATTTGGGCAACTTGGGGGGATCGTATGAATCATCCGCTCATTCCGCGTGGAATGCTGCTATCGATGCTGCTGCTGGCCGTCCTGCTGCCCGTCGCCGTCTGCGTGCTGCTCGCACTAGGGGCCCTGCTGGGGGCAATGGGCGACGCCGCGGGCAGCCGTGTGGTGGGATACGTCGCTTGGGCTGCCGGCGCCGTTTGGCTGATCGACCTGGCTGGGCTGGTCGTGCTCCTGGCCTTGCGGGCACTTCTCGACGGGCTCCAACGCGATGATCGCCGGTTCAGCGAAGAGCATCTCTCACGCGGTGAGCAACAGCCACGCGACGGGCGTTTGCCAGATGAGTGATCCCCAGCACCCATCCCGGCCGAAATCCCCACCCCTCGCGCCGGGCGACACCGCGTCGAGCGCCGGCGCTTCGCCAACGGACGCATCACCCATGGGAGGATCGCCGAAGGACGCGACCGACCCGCCTGCCCCGCCCATCGAGATGCCGAGTGAATCGCGGGCACCGAAGCTACCCATGGCCCAGGCCGAGGCCCCGCCGCCCGAGAGCGACGCCAGCCGGGAGCCGGACGCGGAGCGCCGCGAGCCCTCCGCGGCTGATTATGATGCCAAACTGCTGATGCCCCGCTGGACCATGTACGTCCAGGCTGGGGTCATGCTTCTACTGGCGGTGAGTTCGTTTGCGGCGGGCTATTTCATCGGTCGCGGCGATGCCGTGCTCGAGCGCCGAACGGCTCAACAGCAGGCGGCTCGGGAACGAACGCTGGTCGAGGGCCGGGTCACCTATCAGGTCTCGCCGGAAACGGTTGCTCCGGACGAAGACGCGGTGGTGTTACTCCTGCCGAGCGGCGTCAGAGTGTCGCAGCCGATGGCCGTTTATGGGATTCGCGCCCAGGACGATCCGCCACGCCCAACCCACGAAAGTGTCCGCACCATTGAAGAGCTGCAAGGTGCCTACCTTCGGACGGACGACGATGGTCGATTTCGGGCCGTCTTGCCCAGCCAAGGCGAATATCTCGTGCTGGTGATTTCCGCCCATGCTACCCGGCCGCCAGGGGAGCCGCCCCATGCCGATGATGTGCGTCGGCTCGACCCGTTGGTGACCATGCCCGAGCGGCTGATCAGCCATTTCCAATACAGGTTGGAGGACCGCGAGCTGACCAACGGCAGCCCACCGATTGAAGTCCACTTCCCCTTGGAATCCCAGTGGCAATCGGAAAGCGGGGGATCGAGGCCGGGGATTGACGACCAGCGAGATGGCCCTCGGGGGTGACTCGCCCTCGGAGGACGGCTGTATTAGCGGGAACTCACACAATTCTAACCGGTTTCTGACCGGTTTCCGCTCAAGCCCATGTTGACGAAACCCGAAACGGTGAGTATCGTGAAGTAATGCCACCGAGGGGTTGCCTCCAGCAGGGTACGCCCCTGATAAGCCGAATTGCGGGTATCCGCTTGCCCGATTTCGGTTGATCTGGCAATTTCCGGGAAAGCCCCGCCGCGGCGCCGGACGTCGCCGCCAGGGTGCGGATTGGCATCGGCCGCCTGCCCGTGACAAGTGCGGCTGGTACAAAGCTCCCGAAAACAGCCCGCCCCCGGGCGGAGTTGTCCCACCTTCACTGGGAGCTATCCGAGATAACGAGCGACCCTTGAGCGTGTGGAGCGCGCCGTTGGGGTCCTGCAATTGAGAACGACAATGAATTTGAACAAAGTGCGCAACATCGGCGTGTCCGCCCACATCGACTCCGGCAAGACGACCGTGAGCGAGCGGATTCTGTTTTATGCGGGCCGGATCCACCGCATGGGCGAGATCCGTGGCGAGGGCGCCACCATGGACCACATGGATTTGGAGCGCGAGCGCGGGATCACCATCACCAGCGCCGCCACCACCGTGGAGTGGAAGGGGCATCGCGTGAACCTGATCGACACGCCCGGCCACGTCGATTTCACCATCGAAGTGGAGCGGAGCTTGCGCGTCCTGGATGGGGCCGTCCTACTGCTCTGCGCGGTGGGCGGGGTCCAGGCCCAGTCGATTACCGTCGATCGGCAGATGCGACGCTACGGCGTGCCGCGGATCGTCTTCATCAACAAGATGGACCGCATCGGAGCCGACCCGGCGCGCGTGGTGAAGCAGGTCCGCGAGCGCCTTGGTTGCGACACCGTGGTACTGCAACTCCCGCTGGGGCGCGAAGCCGACTTCCAGGGCATCATCGACTTGATTGCCCAAGAGGCGGTTTATTTCGATGGCGAGCAGGGGGAGAAGGTTCGTCGCGAGCCGATCCCCGCCGAGTTGGCCGAAGAAGCCGGCGAAGCGCGTCGCGAAATGCTCGAAGCCCTGGCCATGTACAGCGACGAATTGATGGAACTGCTCCTCTCGGAGGAAGAGGTGCCGGAATCGTTGATCCATTCGGTCCTTCGTGAGGCGACTCTCGCCCTACAAATCTCGCCCGTGCTCCTCGGATCGGCCTATCGCAACAAGGGTGTCCAACTGCTGCTAGATGCCATCGGCCAGTACCTCCCGTCGCCCGCCGAATGCACCACCACGGCCTTTCGGAGGGGGGCCGACAACGAGACCCCGGAACCCGTGGAATTGAAGGCCGAGGTCGACGCGCCCACGGTGGCGATGGCCTTCAAGATCGTCGAAGACCCTCACGGCACGCTCACCTTCATGCGGATCTACCAGGGGCGAATCGTGAAGGGCGAGACGTATTTCAACCAACGTAGCGGGCGGAAGGAGCGGATCGGGCGGCTGCTGCGGATGCACGCCGATCAGCGCGAAGAAATCGATCAGGCCGCGGCCGGCGATATCGTGGCCGTGATGGGTGTCGACGCGGCCAGTGGTGACAGCTACTGCGGCGAACGCGATTACGCCACCCTGCAGCAGATGTTCGTCCCCGAGCCGGTCATTCAGATGTCGATTACCCCGCTCAAGCGCGGAAGCGCCGGCCGCGTGGCCAAGGCCCTGCAACGCTTCCGGCGTGAGGACCCCACACTCCGCGTCACCACCGACGCCGAGACGGGCGAAACGCTGATCGCCGGCATGGGCGAACTACATCTGCAAATCTACGTGCAGCGCATGGAACGGGAGTACAAGGCCGAAGTCGAAGTCAGCGAGCCCAAGGTCAGTTACCGCGAAGCCCCAACCAAGCCGGCAAAGTTCGAGGTTCGGCACCGCAAGCAGACCGGTGGATCGGGCCAGTATGCCCACATCGTCGGGCGGTTCGAGTCCGTCCCCGAGGATTCCGAGGAGTCGTTCCTGTTCGAGGAGCACATCACCGGCGGGCGCATCCCCCGGCAGTACATCCCGGCCGTGGAAAAAGGCTTCCGCTCCATGCTCGACAAGGGGCCGGTGGCCGGCTACCCGGTGGTGGGCTTGGCCGTACACCTGGATGATGGCTCCTTCCACGAAGTCGACAGCTCCGACATGGCCTTCCAAACGGCCGCCCAAACGACAATGCGCGAGCACTTCAGCCGCACCAATCCGGTGTTGCTGGAGCCGGTGATGAAAATCGAGGTGGAGTGCCCCAGCGACTTCCAAGCGGCCGTCGTGGGCGACTTGACCTCGCGCCGCGGCATCGTCATGGGGGCGGAGGTCGTCGGCCCGGAGTGCCGTATCGAGGGTGAAGTCCCGCTGTCCGAAACCTTCGGCTACACCACCGCCCTGCGGAGTCTCACCCAGGGGCAAGGGACGATGACGCTGGAGTTCTCCCGCTATAATCGCCTGCCACCTAACTTGGAACGCGAAGTGATCGAAGAACGGCGCGAGGCGATGAAGGCCGGCCGGGCCTGACGGAGAAGACAGAGGCTACCGCGGGACTGCGCCCTTGTTGTTGTCCATCAGTGCGGTGACCATTCCGCTGGACGCGGAAACATGGCGACGGACGGAGTCCCGGGGAACTCTTGGTAGCGATGCAAGCGCTCGCCGGGCGGCATTCCACCGAGCCGGGCGCATCACTCCGACCGTCGTAACAACGCGTCGCGCTACCGGATCAGCCGCGCGTCGAGCCATTGGACGCGATCCAGCACCGGGCCCCGTTCGCCGAACTCCACGATCAGATCAAGCCGGCTTGCTCCCTCGGGCAGCGCGATATCCACGGGGATCGTTGGCCCGCCGGCCCGCACGGTTCTGGGCTCACCCTGTTCCCGGCCGTCGACGAACACGCGGATCCGAACCGTGCCGACCCGCTTCGCGGAATCGTCCATGACCACCTCCGCTTGAAAGCGCATCAGCGGCTGGCGGAGTCGGTAGGTCAGGCGGGCGGCGCTATGCAGACCCAGGCCCTTGAGGTAGCGTTTCCCCGACGCGCGGAGCCATCCACCGCTGACGGACCGGTCGCGGGCGAAGGGCCAACTCAACTCCAGGTAAGGCACCTGCCGATAGTCGTCAACCGGCAGATCGGAAAGATAGACAACCCGACCGCCGATTGGCTGGAGGTAGCACACGTCCCGAGCTTCAACCCGCGCGAGCCTGGCGGGCGAGCCGATTCGCCAGAGCGAGCCATCGGTCAGTCCGGCCCAATGAAAATTCGGTTGCTGCTGGCGCGCGTCCGGCTCGTCGGCCGGCGGTTTGCTTTGGCTGCCCCGCAGCGGTGCGTTTCGGCCCGCGGCCGTCATCGCGAAACGGACGGCTGCGACACGTTGCCTGGCGACCTCCAATCGACCGGCCGAGGTCTCGAAGACGACGTTCCGGTCTCCGATCTCGACGAGACGCCCGGTCAGTTGATCTCCGTTGGCCAGCAGCAAGATGTCGGACTCGATGGACGGAGCCATCTGGTCTTTTTCGCCACCGCTTTCGCGGGAGTTGCCCCGCGGGCTCGCCTCGCCCGGCGCTCGGCTTTCCGTCGCGACGCGCGCGAGCCAGTCGAACAGTTTCTCGCGCTCGCTCTCCTGCTCGGACAAGGTGAAGGCGATGCCGGCCACGTCGTCTCGCGGCCACCGGCGCGCGCCCAGGAGCCGCGTCGCCGCGCGGACGGCATTCTCGTCCGCCGTCACTTCGCGGGCCGGGAACAACTCGCCCGCGGAACTCACGATCACGGGCGCCCGCCGCGGATCGCTGGGCCATCCCCAGCGGACCAGTTGCGTTGAATCGATCTCGCGCGACCGGCCGTTGGTGCTGAACAGAAGCTGCCCAGCCTCGCCGATCGATTCCAGGCCTGCGTTGGGCAGCCTCGTGCCATCGGCCAACAGGGCTTGCGCCCGCGGCTCGTCGGCCAACGCCGGCCCGACGCACACCAGAAGCCCCATGAGTCCCGGCAGGAAGCAAGTAGCCACCCATGGACCTCCAGCAGCGGAGGATGCAAAGCGCGGGGGATTCTTTGGCGGGGGAGGCGACATCACTTGCTCAGCGCTGAAAAATTGGAAGGTAGTTGTTGGGAATCTGGAGAACGATCAGGGCCATGGCCGTGCCGTAGGTTCGGTCGACCACCCGCGAGTTCCAGGAGCCATCCTCCTCTTGTCGGCGCACGAACTGATCGCGCACGGCGGGGAACCAGGCACGCCAGGGCTCGCCACCCCGCTGCCACATGGCCTGGACGGCGTAATACTGACCATACAAATAGTACTGTTCCTCCCGTGCGGGCCTGTCCGTGGGCGTGAACTGGAGTAGGTAGTCGATTGCCTGATCGATGCGGGGACCCTCGTACATGCCCACGCTATTGAGCCCTACCACGGCGGCGGCCGAACGAGCGAACGCACTGTCGCCGGGGTTTTCCAGCATGTACATGAAGCCGCCGTCGGCATTCTGGCACCGCGTGACGTACTCCTCACTTCGTCGGATGGTCTCTTCCGACACGTGGAGTCCCGCGTTTCGGGCTGCCCGCAAGGCCATCATTTGGCAGACGGTGACCGAGACGTCGGCGTCGGCGGGCCGAGGTTGATAGCGCCACCCGCCGGCACGATTCTGCGACTTGACGATCAGCTGCACGGCAGCGACCAGCTTGGGGCGGAGGTCTTCGCGGCGCGTCATACCATAGCACTCGGCGAGAAACATGGCGGCGAAACCGTGGCCATACATGGGGCCATGTCCGGCCGAGGGCTGATCGATGATGTAGCCGCTCGGCTGGGTTTTCTCAAGCAGATAATCGGCGATTCTCGCAACAGCCGCGCCGCGTGGCCCACGTTCCGGGGTATTGCCCGCCGACATCAGCGCCATGCCGGCCAGCGCGGTCACGGCCACATTGCCCCGATAGGCACCCGTGCCGAACGAGCCATCGTCGTGCTGCTGTCTGGCCAGCCAGGCCAACCCGCGCGCGACGGCCCGCTCTGTTTCCGGAGTCATCATTTGGCTGGCAGTCGAGGCGGGATCTTCGGCGTCGGGCTCGTCGTCGGCCAACGACGCCGCGCTCACGCCAGAGACCGCCATCCACATGAACACCATCCACAACAGACGGCAGAGACGAGGGCTTGCCTGCCGCGCTGCCGCGACCTTCGGCACGAGCCAGACACCCGTGGTATCCGGCGCCGGGTTGGCGGCGAGGGAAAACAGAGCAGCCGCTGACATCATGGCGTGCCTCCCTCCTCCGACCGCCCGGTCGGCTGGACGCGTTCCCCGGCCGAAAGTCTGCGGAAATAGGCTTCGATCTCGGCGGCGTATTTCGGATGGAAGCGTTCCGCGCGAAACGGCTGTAGTCGCTCCCGCTGGCGGGGCGGCAACCGGCTCCACAAACTCTCGACCAATTCACCCACGGGACGCTGCTCGGGTGGTTGTCCCCCGGGCATACCGTTCGTCGCCGATTCGCCCGGCTCCTGGGCCGCCTCCTGGCCCGCGTTGGTCGTCGCTCCAGGTTCGGCCGTGGGGGAACCAGTTTGGGCCTGACCGCCGGACGACTGACCGGCCTGGTCGCCCTGGCTGGGATTTCCCACTTGCTCAAGCATGCGGTCCAGGGTGTCGACGACCAGCCGCTGCCGCGCCAGGGTTTCCTCGCTCACGTCACGACGGGCGAGCCGCTGTTCTACATCGCGCATGGTGCGCGCCACGGAAATCAGCGGGTCGGACGCCTCCGGCTGGGCGGCGAACGCTCGCGGCCCCAAGAAGAACAGCAGCATCAGGAGAGCCGTCGGCGTGATCGACCAACATTGGGGGTTCAAACGATCCATGCCTCTACCTCCCACCTGGAATGAGTTCGTCGAGTTGGGTTGGCCCGTTACGCTGCCCGCGTTCCTTGTGCAGTCGTCCCGAGGAGGCGTCTCGATTGCCGGCATCTTCGCGCCTGTTGGGATTATCCCTCCCGACATCTCCGCGATCCACTCCGGCATCGCCCCCACTATCCGTGTCTTGAGCGCCGACAGGTGGAACCCCGGCATTCGTCCCGTCGGGGTTGCTGGTGTCCGTTCCCCAGCCGGCTCTTGATCTCTCGGTCGGCAAGACGGAGTCCGCCCGGGCCGGCAGCAAGGCCAACGTCGCGTCGGTGAGCAACCGCTGCTGCTCGGTCAGGCCGGCAAGTGATGCACGCTGTTCGTCATTCAACTCTGCACCCGTGTCGACCGATGCGTGGATCGCCGCCGTACCGCGGAGAATGTCCTGCTGCCATTGGCGGAGCAGGCGGATTTCCGCCGCCGCCAACACGGCCGCCCGCGCAGCCTGCTGCTGCGACTCCGGCGCATCGCTCGGTCGATTCCGATCGGAGGGCAGCTCCGCCGCCGCGCGATCGAGCTGCCGGAGGACAAGTTCAAGCTGATCGCGGGCCCGACGCTGAGCCTGCTGCGTCGCGCGGGCCGTTCGCCCCTCGACCAGGAGTTGGCCGGCCGCGCTGGCCGATAAGGCCGCGGCCCGGAGTGCCACCTGAAAAGGTTCGCTAAGCCGGGCGTCATCGGCCACCCGAGCCGTTTCCTCGGCCACTCGCTGCTGCTTCTGGGCAAGGATTTCCACGTCGCGCGACACGAGTGGCGGGAGGTCCGGCTCCGCCGCTTCCTGTTGCCGCGCGTGGTCGGCAGCCTCGGTTCGTTCCAGCAGCGCGTCCTGCCGATCCCTCAACGCACCGACCAGCGCAGCCATGGCTGAAAGGTCCACTTGCATGGCATGCGCCGCGCCGCTCGGGCGCGAGTTGAGCATCTCCATCAAATCGCGGAGCGCCGCCAGGGCCGACTGCTGGGAGGTCAGTGCCCGGGCAATCCGATTGTCACGGAGTTCGTCGGCCGCGGACCGCATCGCCGCACTGGGCATCTGCCGCCGTAACAAGGCCAAGGAGCGACCGAGCTTGTCAAGCGTGTCGGCCACGGAGCGTCGGGTACCTTGCGGATCGCCGGCGGCCAATTCCTCGGCGGCGCCGGCCAATTCCTCGCGTAGCCGATCGGTCCGAAAAGCGGTCGCCGTCTGGTTTGCGGTCAACTGTCGCAGCGCCTCACGCGCCGACGCCGGCAAGCCTTCAGCGGTCTGGCCCAGGGTCTCCCGCAAGAGCTTCTCGCTCTCGTCGCGAAGCGATTGCTGGCGATTGATTAGCCAGTCGAGTTCGCGGCGCACCACTTCGACGTTGTCCCAGCGTCGCGAGAGGGCCAGGATGCCCTCCAGTGTTCTCAGGACGGCCCCCTGGTGACGTTCGGCGCGGGTCAGGGTTTCGCGCAGATTCGATAGACCGCCCTCGGCCGGTTGGCGGTCGCCGTGCGGTTGGGTTGGGTCATCGTCGTCCTCCTCGGGGGAGAACTGCCCCAACTTAGTCGCTCGGGCGAGGAGCCGTCCGGCGGGCTCCAGATGCTCGCCTTCAAGCTGCCGGATCGACCGAAGCATTTCCAATAGCCGGTCGGCCGCTTCGCTATCCAGCCAGTGGTTCGTCGCCATTTCATCTCGCAGACGTTTGAGTCGACCAACAACGCCTTGCGCCGGGTCGGAAAGGGAGGTGGAAATCTGGCGTTGAGAGATCTCCGCCGTCTGCAAGCGATTCTCCAGCGGCTGCCCGAGCGGAAGCTGCTCCGCCTCGTCGGCCACCGCGGCAACCTGTGAACGTGCATGGCGTTCCAGGCGCGCGATTCGCCGCAACTCGCCAAGAATGGCGTCCTCGGCCGTCGCCAAATGCTCTTGCCACTGCTCGGCGGTGACCACGCTGAGCCGAATCGACTCCGATCGACCTTGCCGACCACACACATCCGTGGCCACGGCAACCACACTCAACTGCATGCCCGGTTGCAAAGCCAAGGGGCCGAGCGGCCAGTCGTAAGTGGCCGACTGGCGGCGGACGACCTCCCGCGGGTCAATACCACGCTCTTCCCCGTTGACGCCACCCCGCAGCGGCAACCGATTCCGTGACGCCTGGCTTTCGGGCTGCCGAGGGCGAGAGTCAGCCCGGTGGGCACCCTGCCAGAGAACAAGCCCCCCAACCGGCGCAGCGGCGTCTTCGCGGTCTGCTCGGATTGCGCCAGAGTCCGATTGCCCGGCCAAACCGTCGGGAGATTCGCGCGGCGGACCGTACCGTACCTCGATCGATTCCAGCAGGAAGTCGTCCTCCGCCGTCACGCTCAACGGCACCACGGCGTTTGGCAAAACCAGCCGATCGGTCCTAGGGTGAATGATTCGAGCGCTGGGAGCGGCGTCGGGCAACGTTTGCATTCGGAACACGCGCGGGTCGACGCTGGCGACGTCCAAGCGGTCGATCAAACGGAGGGAACCCTCCCACGACTCCGTGAGCTTCAAGGCGCTCGACCGCTGGGATGGGAAACGCAAACGCCGGCCATCGGGACTGATCGCCGCCGGGATGACCCGCCCGTCGTCCAGCTCCAACGTTGCCGACCGCAGCGGTCGTGAACTCGTGGCTCGAAGCGTCCACGTGGAACCTTCAATCGCGCGGAGTTCGACTTCATCGCTCACGGCCGGTTGACCGGTGCAGGCGGGCGGAGCAGCCGTTAGTAGCGACTGAATGATCTTGGCCGGCTCGACTACTTCCACCGTGATCCACGGCATCGAGTAGTCATCCCCACCCACCAGACGGTAGGCGAACGGACGTGCGACACCGGCGCGCCGGGCAACGCGCGCTTCGTCGGCCGGTGTACCGTCACCGATCGGGCGAGTTGCTTCCTGGACGACAGCCGTGTCGGTGGGCAACTCGGATTCAGGGTCGCCAGATCGTTCCAGTGGCCGCCATTGAAGCCATACCGCCTCGGGCAACGATCGCTGATACCGATCGACCACGCGGACCTCGAAAGGTTGCCCACGGGCAACGCGGCGCACGACCGGCTCCACAACCAGGTGATGGCGCCGCGGCCAGGCTCGTTCCGCCAGGGGATCAAGAAGTCGGGCGACCGCCACCCCAGCCGTCATTGGGGCTAGCACGCTGATGATCGTCAGGAGCAGGAAGGCGGCCAAGGCCACGAACGATGCCCGCCGGGCGGGGCGCCCGGAAACGGTCGCCCTGAAGTCGAGCAGTTCCGCCCGCCGCGCGGTTTCCTCGATCGACGCCCAGCGCAGGGCAGGGGACCCCGCCTCGACCGACCCCACCGGGGCGCGCAGAAACTCCACGGCGCTGACCAGCCGATCGCGCAGCGGGGGAAACACCGCTTCAGCACGGCCGGCTAGCCCCACGTCGCTCGGCTGACGCGCTAGTGGGCGCCACAGCAGCCGATAAGCCACCCACAACCACGCCACCAACCAGATGCCCGAGAGCATCACCCGGATCCCGGGATCGCTGGGGCGTGTGAGATAGTCTAGTGCGGCCACCGCCATCCCGACCACCGCCGCGCAAGCCAGCGTCCAGCCCACGCCGCGCAGCAGCAACGTCCACCGCAAGCGGCGTCGGAGTTGCTTCAGCTTTTGCTCCAGAGGGTGGTTCATGTGAAGTAAGCCGTCGTTCGGTTGGGCGTTTCCAGGCTTTCCATTCTCCATTTTACGCCAGACCGGCCCGCTTGCGAATCAGCCACTCCGTTCCGGTCAGCACGACCAGCAGCAAGAGCACCGGCCAGCTGTTCCACAAGGGCCGAGTGGGCAACACCTCGATCGGCACTTGCCGACCGGGAGGCAAGCGTTCGAACAGCCGCTCGATCTCCGCCACACGATGGAAGGTCCCACCACTTTCGTGGGCAGCGCGACGCATGGCCGAAAGATCGGCCTTCGTCGTGGAGAACTCATCCAAGGGCGGAATAACCTCGAACTCGGTCGAGGCCGCCTCACCCTCGGAAGTCGGCAGAGCCAACCAGGCGTCGTACTGACCGATGGCCACGCCGTCCACCGTCGCCTCGAAAACACCGCGCCGCGCGGTTTGACGTTGCATGCGGACGCGGCGGAGACGCCGGTCGCCTTGTTGCAACACCACAGTCACTCCGTCGTCCCCGGCCGGAGCCGTACTGGGATCGGTGAACACGGCCCGCAGCCGAACCGGACGACCCGATTCGTACTGACGGCGATCCGTCGTCAACAACACTTCTTGCTCGCGCGGGAGGCTTCCACGGGCGAGGAAACGGAGCATCTGTAGCCAGTAACGCTGAAAGTACCTGTCGCCAAACCGCCACCGCCAGCGCCAGGTTTCGTCGGTGGCGTGCATCAACACCCGCCCCGCGCCCACATACTGCAAACAGATCACTGGCGAAGGCTGTCCATCCGGTCCAGGTCGTTGTGGACAGGCGGCCAGCACGCGGGTTCCCGGCCGCGGCTGGGGAAGTCGGGCGAGCCAGTAGATCGGTGCGAGTTCCGCCCAAATTTCAGCCGAACGATCCTCGTCGCCGGCAAGCCACATGGCTGGCATCGACCGACCCAGGGCCGTGGGCAATATCTGTAGCGGTGCAACGAGCGGCTCGTCCGCGGGCGGCAACACCACGGCGGTCGGGTCGCAGGGCATGACCCGTTCCAGTGGCGTCCCAGAGTACAAACGGGGCATGAAACGCGGCCCCGCCAACAGCACCAGCGCACCACCCCGGGTGGCCGCCGGGGCCGCGCGACTCGTGTCCTGGTCTTCGGACGCACGGTCGACAAACGCGGCCAGATCGGCCAGCGCCTGAGTGCTGAGCAACCCGGGATCGGCATCGCCCAGGATCACCACATCGTAGGCGAAGAGTTCCTCGCGCCGCAGGGGGAACGAACGGAGGTTCAGCGGCGGCAACTCACTGCCGTCGACATCACTCGGAGCGTCGGGCTGGGCCGCCATGGAATCGTCGTCGCGCACCAACTCCGGCGACGCCTGTTGCAGCACGACGTCGAGTTGCACGCCCGTCTCGCCACGCGTGAGGGCATTGGCGAGATAACGGTATTCGAAACTCGGATAATCTTGCACGAGCAACACGCGGATCGGCTCGTCACTGACAGTGATCCGCCGGGTTTGATGGTTATTGCCCAGCCGGGTCTCGCCCGCCAGTGGCTCGACTTCCATGCGCAGTCGCAACTCGCCCGGCTCCGTGGGCCGATAACTTAGCTGCACGGCGACCTCCGGCTCGGCCGATCCGCTCGCTGATGCCGAGGCCAATGCGGGCAGCGCGACGTCGCGCTCGGCCAGCACCTCGTCGGAAGCTGCGTCAATCAGGCGGACCTTCACCCTGAGAGGATCGGCGTCCCCCGGGTGATTCGTTCGATCGGCGCGGGTGTCATGATCCGATCCAGCCGGGGAATCAAGTCCCGTGGCGACCACCACGCCGCTGACGCCCAGCACATCGCCAACGTAGACCACGTCGTCGACGAGCACATCTTGGAGGGCCAAGTCGGGCGCCACGTGTTCGGAACCCACCCCGATGGGCATCAACGGGACGCCCCGCCGCCGTGCCGCGTCGGCGGCCGCTGTCAGGTCGGGTCCGAGTGTGTTGATACCATCGCTGAGAAAGACAACCGCGGCCGGATCGTTTCCGCGCAGATCGTCGAGGATGATCGTGATCGCCCCGCCCAGTCGCGTCGCTGGCACGGTCGGGCCGAGTTGGCGTAGCCGCGTCGCCATTTCATCGGGAGGGCGAGCGGCCAGCCGGATAACCGAGGCGTCGGTATCTTCCAGGGTGTAGAAGAGGACCTTGTAGCGATCGGCCAACTCGCGAAGCAGCCGTCCGTCGTCTCGACCGATGGCCGCGATGGCCGCGTCCCATCGCGAGGGCCCCCGCGGCGCGGTGTCGGGGGGGGCGGCGTCTTGCGTAACATCGCCCGGGTTGCCGTCGATCGCGGCCCGGCCTCCGATTGGATCACGTCCGTTGATCGTTTTGGCGGCCCGATCCTCAGCCGACGCCTCGCCGGCGGGTCGACCACCCCGCGTCGGCGCGTCGACAATGCTCATGCTCGCCGAGTTGTCCAGTAAGATCGCCAGATACGGCAGGCCCGTCTTCTTCAGCGACAGTCCTACTTGAGCGACCATCAGCAACAAGACGGTCAGCCAGCCGATGCGCAACGCGGAGAGCAGAAGGCGCTTTCTCGTGGAAAGCCGGACCGCTGCGCCGGTCCGCCAGTACACGGGGACGACGGAAAGCAGAAGCAGAACAATCAGCAGCACCGTGGCCCAAGGCGGCAGGGGCCAAGCGTGGTCGATCGTCCAGACGGTCCCTTCACCCGCACCGGACTGTATGCCCAGCAGCCGCTCGATCCAAGGTGGAAGGAGACGCGTCATTGTCCGTTCCGTTGCATGTGCCACGAAAGGCCCAACTCGGACACTGCCGCCGCCAGGGCCAGAAGCAATAGCAGCAGGGGTAGTCGTCCCAACCCAACCGAGGTTGTCTGACGGAGTTTGGCCGAAGGCGCCCAGTCCGCCAGTGATGTCACCCGCACGTCTCCGCCCAGGGCCGAGCGGAGCCGCGCCGCGCCGACCGATTGCAGGTCGCTCTCCGATATATCGACGTTGACGGCATAGAGCTGCTCATCGTCGGCACCGACATGGGCCGAGTAGAACCCACTCAGCAGCGGGTCGGGCAGCCGCCAGCGACGGTCCGCCCCGCTCCCCTCGACGGGCAACTCCCGGCGCTGCCCGTCGGGACCACTGACCACGACCTTGTTGCTGGCCGCGGCCGGCGCGCCACCGGAACCCACTGCCGAGAGACTGCCCGTGATCGGCCGGCTGACCAGCGTGTTGCGTTCCAAACCGCGGTCCACCAGACAATAGGCCAGCATCTCGCGAACCAGGGGAACGAAGTCAGGCAAGAGCGGCAGGGCGGACCAGGAGGGATGCGTGGCCGTGCCGAGCAGCACCATGCGGCCCCGATCGACGGTTTGCTCGATCAGCAAGGGGTCGCCGGTACCGGCTTCCGCCAGTACGACTCGGGCTGGACTCCCGGCCGGCAGCCGCATCTTCGCGTAGCTCATCACTGGAACACCGCGCAACCCCGCGCCCGCGACGCCGCGGAAGATGCTCACCATCGGATGTAAATGGTTCAGCGGATCAATTGCGCCCTGTTCGGACCGAGCGATCCGATCGAGTCGCACGTTCATCAAGGGCCCACGAGCGCCAGCGGCCCGATCCGGGACGCTTCCGCGCAGAAGCCGATCGTAACTGGCGACATCCGCCCCAGGACCAAGCACTAGCAACAGGCATCCACCCCGGCGGACATAGTCGTGCAGGATGGCCGTTTCGCCGTCGGTCCAGCGTGCCACGTCGCAGGCGACAATTGCGTCATACTGAGCAAGATCCCGCTCGGTGATCGCGCGTTCACCCGCCCGATCGACATGCCACGCCGAGCCGGCCTCCCGGTCGAGAAGGGCGGCCGTGATATAGTCGGCCGAACCAGCGAACGGCTCGTCGCCGCGGATACCATCCACACACAAGATGCGCAGTTGCCGACGAATCTTCAAGGCCAGGAAGCGGCGATCGTCGATCGTCAGTTGCCCCTCGGCGTCGGCGGCCTGCTCCGCAGGTAGCCGAGCTTCGATGGCATATTCTCCCGGCCGAGTGAATCGATGTCGCAGCGAGGCCGTGCTTCGGCCGTCGGGTAGAACCTCGACCGGGGCTCGGGCGATCGCCCGGTCGTCGACGAGCAGCTCGACTTGGCGCGGGGCCTCGGCCGCCGCGCCGAACGTGCGAAGCACGACGGTCAGCGGCACGGTTCGGCCGACGACCAGGAGTTGCTCGCCCAGCGATGCTTCTTCCCCGGGCACGAGGGAGGCAATCGCCACGTTCGGCCGCGGCTGTTCACCCACGTCAATCACCTCAACCGAATGCCGGCGGGCCCACCGAGCGAGCTGGCGCGACGATTCTCCCTCGGCGTCTCCACTGGTCGGATTCTCGGCAACACGGCTGGTTGCATTGTCGGAACTGACGCCGGCCCGAGAATCGGCGGAAGACGCCTCGGGATCGCGGCTGATGGCGTTGGGCTGCCAGGTGATGCGCTGGAGATCCGTGAGCAGATGGACGGCCACCTCGCCGAGCGAGGGGTTTTCCTCGCGGTTGCGACGCAGCAATCGCTCGGTTTCCGCCAGCGTCGCGGTCAGATCGGCCGTGGTGTGAGTTTGCCGCAAGGCCGCGATTTCGGCCAACACATCCTCCGGCCGACCGGCCGCGGTCCCGACGATCACGCGCGGCGGGGTAGCCAAAGCGACAACGGAAAAGGCGTCGCCGGGCGGGGCTTGCTCAACGATTTCCGAGGCCGCGCGTTTCGCCCGCTCGAGCAACGTCTCCTTGCCTCTGCGGTAGTCCATCGAAAACGAGACGTCGAGGATCAGCACGTGATGCGTCCGCGGCCGCGACGGTCCGGCCGCGGTGGGCCGATCGAGAAACGGCTCGGCCGCCGCCAAAACCGCCAGCACGATCACCGCCGCTCGCAGCAGCATCAGCAACCATTGGCGAAGCAGAATGCGGCGTCGGGCACGTTCAACCGCAGCCTCGAGGAAACGCATGGCCGCCCAGGCTTCCACGCGGTACCGGCGTCGCGACAGCAGATGGATAAGAATCGGCACCAGCGCGGCAGCCACCCAACCGAGCACGGCCGGGTGAAGGAATCCAAACGCGATCAGAGGCCAATCCCGCATTGCCGTTCTTTCAGCAAATTGTTTCGTCGATTCAAGTGGCGGGCCGCCCGCTCCGCCGAAACCCCCGCGCGTGGCGCGCCGCCAGGTAGCTCGACAAGGCGACGTCGACCGGTTGATCCGTTGGCATCAGGGCATAATCGATTCCCGCCGCCCGGCAGCCGAATCGCAACTGCCGCAGGTATTCGTCGAATTCTCGCAGGTAGGCCTTCCGCAAGGCCCGCGACTCGACGGACAACTCCGCGCCCTGCTCCAGTCCCTGGAAGCGGATCGCACCGTCGAAGGGGAACGCCAGCTCCGCCCGGTCCAACACATGAAAAAGGATCACCTCCTGCCGCCGATAGCGCAGGTGTTTCAGGCCTTCGAGCAGGGTGTCCACGCTGTCAAAAAAGTCGCTCAACACAATGACGATCCCGCGCCGAGTCCAGCGCTGGGCCAGCTCGTGGAGCACCGGAGCGATGGCCGTCTTCCGACGCGGCTCAACCGCTTCCATCATCTCGGTGAACTGCTGAAGGCGCGAGGGGTTGTTGCTGGGCCCGAGGATCGAACGGAGTCCGTCGTCGAAGGTGGCCAAAGCTACGCAATCCTGCTGATGCAGCACCAGATACGTCAGGGCGGCGGAAACGGTTTGGGCATACTCCAGCTTCGTCATGGGAGAGACCCCGCGCGCGCTTCGCGCCGACCCGTTTGGTCCGTCGGCCTCCGCCGCGCTGGCACCCGCCGGGCCGCGGTAGGTCATGCTTTCGCTCACGTCCAACACCAGATGACAGGCCAGATTCGTCTCTTCCTCGAACTGCTTCAGGTAGAACTTGTCGCTGCGGCCGTACACCTTCCAGTCGAGATAACGCAAGTCGTCGCCGGGGGCATACTCGCGATGCTCGGCGAACTCCACGGAAAATCCGTGCATCGGGCTGCGATGCACCCCCGACACATAACCCTCCACGATCAGCCGAGCGCGCAGCCCCAAGCCCTTCAGGCGGCTGAGTACTTCCGGGTCGAAGTAGTCGCGCGAGGTGTTCATTGGGACGGATGGTCGATAGGTCGGGCATTGGGGACCGGACATGATTGGTCAATAGCTCAGGCATGGAGTGCCTCAGCTACAACTCCGCCCGGTCGGCCTGCTCCAGCAGTTGCCGGATCACGTCGTCCGGCTTCAGGCCTTCGGCTTCGGCGTTGAAATTGGTCATCACACGGTGACGCAGCACGGGCAGCGCGACCGCGCGGACGTCGTCCAGGCCGGCGTGAAACCGGCCATGGATCGCGGCCCGGGCCTTCGCCCCGAGTACCAGGTACTGACTTGCCCGCGGACCGGCGCCCCAACTGACATACTGCCCGACGAGCGAAGACCGGCCGCCGGCCGGTCCCGCGCCAGGGCGCGTGGCCCGCGCCAATCGCAGGGCGAAGCGGATGACGTGGTCGGCTACCGGCACCCGGCGCACGATGTGTTGCAGGGCGAGGATTTCCTCGGCATTGAGCGACGGCGACACCTGCGGTTCCACGTCGGCGGTGGTGCGGCGGACAACCTCGAACTCCTCGTCCTCGCTTGGGTAGTCGATCAACGTGTTAAACATGAAACGGTCGAGTTGCGCCTCGGGCAGGGGGTAGGTCCCTTCCTGCTCGATCGGGTTCTGCGTGGCCAGCACGAAGAACGGCAACTCCAGCCGGTGCCGCGTTCCGCCGGCGGTAACCTGATACTCCTGCATCGCCTCGAGCAGCGCTGCTTGGGTTTTCGGCGGCGTGCGATTGATCTCGTCGGCGAGGATCACATTACCGAACAGCGGCCCTTCGATGAAGCGGAGCGACCGGGCGCCGGTCTCGCGATCCTCTTGAATAACCTCCGTGCCGGTGATGTCCGAGGGCATCAGGTCAGGTGTGAACTGGATGCGGCGGAACTTCAGATCGAGCGTTTCGGCCAGCGTGTGGATCAAGAGCGTTTTGGCCAGCCCCGGCACGCCCACCAGCAGGCAATGCCCTCGAGCAAACAATGCAACCAACAATTCTTCGATCACCGCCTCCTGGCCAACAATCACCTGACCGAGTTGCTCCTGAATTCGCCGCGACGCGTCGCTCAGGCGCTCGATGGCTTGCACGTCGGGCTGCTGCATCGTGCCCGTGGTTTGTTGTTCGGATGATGCGGTCATGGTGATTCGCGGCTAGTGTGCCGGCTCGGGGCCGATGTTAGGGTGGTTTCTCGCCAGAGATGACTCCGCGATGGACGTGCAGGCCGGCGAGCTTGCTTAGGTTGGCCGCCCGTGGCCTTGGGTGCCAAGCGGAAGCCGATTAACTCCCGCTCGGTGGCGATGATCAGCCGCCCGTCGGCGACCATTAGGTTACCACCGGTGGCGTCGCGAGCCGAAAGCTCGATCACGCGGCGCGGCGCGGCGGTCCGTGCGTCGAACGCGTGGATCCTTTCGCGAGTGGGGAAAAGGACCTCGCCGTCGGCGATCAAGCCGCGTCCCCAGCCGGGCCGATCCGGCCCATCCGGCCAAAGGTGATCGATCCGGCCACCACGCGGGCCGTCCAGCCGCAGCCAGTAGAGCCGCCCGCCGCCGGCAATCACATGTTGCCCGGTCGTGCCCAATAGCCCCACGGCGTCGGCCACCGCCTCGGGCGACTGCCAGAGCAAATTGCCGGTGGCGGCGTCGAAGGCGTAGATCCGCGGGCTGTCGGCCGGTGCGACCAGCACCCGGCCGTCATCGTAAACGCACGGGTTCAGCTCGCGAGCCCAATGGAGCGCCGGGGCCAGCAGGTCGCCCTGAAGCTCGCGAGGGTAGGTGTGGGCCCAATGCAGTTCGCCATCTTCGGCCGACAGCGCTGCCACGGCCCCGAGGTTCGTATTGTGGAATAGCCGATTGCCGGCCAGCGTGAGGAGGTTATGGCTAATCTGATGCAGTGTGTTCCCCGCCGGCGTGAGGGCGGCGGCAACGAACTGCCGCCAACGCAATCGACCGGTGGCCGGATCGAAACACGCCACGTGGCTCTCCGTGCGGACGTCGGCGCGACGCATGGCGACGTACACGCCGCGATGATCGGCCAGCGGCGCGCCCTCGAATGCCCAGCCTTCTTCGGCCGTTGCCCGCCACAGCAGCCGACCTTCCGCCGCCAGGTCCAGGCAGACCAGTTCGTTGCGTACCAAACCGCGTTCGCGCTCGGCCGGCTCGACCGTCACCGGGCTACCCAACCGGGCGTAGAGCCGCTTGCCGTAGACGGTGAGCGTATACCGTGGCGTCCCGAATGCATCGCCGGGAACGCGCGAGGGCGATGTGGCGTTGCCGGGCGGGTGGAAAATCGTTCGCGACGCCCCAGGCCACGGAGGGTCGCCGGTGTCGGCTTGGAGACCGTGAATCGACGACGCGTCGGCCACAAACAGACGACCCTCGGCGAAGACCGGGTAATAGCTTAGCGGAGCGCGAACCGACTCGGCCACCGCCGGCACAACGCGATCCGAACCCACTTCCGTCGGCGAAAGGGAATAGCGCCAGGCGACGCCGGCCGGATCCGGCCGACGCGCGGCCCGACCGTCGCGCGTGGGTGCCCCGGCGAACGTCGGCCAGTCTTCGGTCGGCGCGGCCTCCGGCCAACTCCGCGCGCTACTGAGCAATTCGCCCAGTTTTTCCACGAAGACGACCTCCCGCCCGCCAAGCCGCCCCGAGGCGTCGGCGTGTAACTGCTCCATGCGATCCAATTCGGCCCCTGCGCGCTGCAACTCGCCGGCGAGGATCGACGCGAGCACCAATCGGGCGCGAACGGCGGCCAAAGGGAAGTCCGTATCGGGGAATCGGGGCCACGCCGCTCGGAGTGACGCCGGTGTGATTGGTTGTTCTGCCGCGGCCGCGTCGGGCGATCGCTCCCCAGCAGTCGGCTGGCTTTCGCCCAAACCATTGCTCCCGCCAGTTTCATCGCTCGGCTTGGATACATCGCTCGGCTGGGAAGGCCGAGCGGAGGCCGCCGGGATCAACTGCTCCCAGTAAGCACGAGCCGATGCGTAGTCTGCCTTCTCCAGTGCGATTTCGCCCAAGGCCATCAGCGTGTCGTCGGCGTAACTACTGGCGGGCGCCTCGTCGACCACGCGGCGGAGCAAGGCGTTGTCGCGACGATCGACACCCTGCCGATACCAGGCTTCGGCCAAGGGGTCGACCCGCGAACGGTAGATCTTTAGTGCCCGCGGAGGGAGGGCGAGCAACTGCGATCGGACGTACTGATTCACGCCCAGATAACGACCGTCGCCGACGGGGATGAGTTGGTGACCGTCGTCGATCGTCGTCCGTCGCGTCCCACCAGCGGCCACCACAAGCAATCGATTGACCGCTTCCTCCCACTGGCCGTCGGCAAGCAACTGCTCGAAACGATCGAGCTGCCCAAGGATGGAGCCGTCGACCACCGGGAGGCGGATATCTTCGTCCAACTCAAACCGGTTGTCCCCCGGGGGAGCAATCGCTTGAGCCGAAGCGGAGGCAATCCACCCGAGCCAGCAGAGCAAAACGGTCAAAATGCGCGGGATGGGTACAAACATTGGCACGGCGCACCGAGGGCGACGGTTCGCTCGAAACCCCCGGCATGAGATCCCCTGGAGCCCAACCGGCGGCGAGCGTTTCACCCCTCAGTATAAGCCGGTTGGTCGGACGGCGAAATAGCCACGGGAGCGCGTCGGGGGACGCCCAGCGCGGCAAACCTCCCCCACCAGGCCTCGCTTCACTCGGCCCGCCCGCATTCTCGCGAAGCCGATCACTGGTCACCCAGATCGGCCGGCCCTTCGCCAGCCAGCGAGCGAATGTAGGCCACCAGGTGCCAAATGTCCTCCTCACCGAGCGGTCCGGGCACGCCGGGTGAGGGTCCCCCGGCCGGCATCGGCGTTCCCTTGATGCCCACGTGGATGCGCCAGAAGAGGTCCAACGGCCGATCGCCGCCGCGGAAAGCTCCCTCGTGAAAGTTGCGCGGCGGTAGCGATTGCAGCGGTAAAGAAAACAATGCGGCCAGCCTGCTTGTTTCCGTCTCGTTCATTCCGAGCTTCGGCTTGTTCCAATCGTCGTAGAGCGGGCGCTGCTCTCCGTCGCCATGGCCTTCCGGACCGTGGCACTCCACGCAACGCGCCGTGTCTTGCAGATAGAGTTCGCGTCCCCGAGCCACCGCGGCCTGCCATTGCTCGAACGAGTCGATCGACGCGCGTGGCTTCGGTTCGACGACATACTCCGGCGCCTCCGACCAAAGGGACCAAAGCGGTTCGACGGCGTCCTCCATTACCCAATCCAGCTCCAGCGGTAGATACTCTTCCTCGTCGACGACCAATCGCAGCAGATACAACTCCACCTCACCGCGAAGCGCCAGATAGCGCACGTATTCGACCAATGCTTCCTGCTCCTCGACCGGCAGCCGGCCGAACGAGGGCATGGCCGTGCCAGGGGCGCCGCGCCGGAGGGTGCGCGCCAGATCGTCCGCCGTCGCCTTGGCCCCGGCCGCCGTGGAGGTGAACTTGAACACTCCGGGACGGAAATCGCGCGGATACGGGCTGAGCAGCGCGGCCGTTGGGCCCGCCCCCGTACCGCCCAGCCCATGGCACGTGACGCAGTGTTTCCGGTACAGGCCAAAGTTGCGGCCTTGCTCGTCGCTATGGACCGGCCCGGCCGCCTGGCGGATTAAGGCCAGGTCCAGCGCAACCCCGTCGGGAAGCCGGGGGGCGTCGGGCGTGCCAAACAATTCGCCCAATGCGTCCACGATTGCCTCGCGCTGCACCCGGCTGATGGAAGCCGGATCGCGACCCTCGGTGTTCAGCGGGAACTCGGCAGGCGGTGGCGCGCCGCAGCCAACGAAGAACAGGACCGACCAGGAAACCGGCAGCAGCGCGGCAAGGCGAATACAACGGGGTGCCGATGGCGTCTGGCCATCGAGGGGTGCCACTGGCGTCTCGCCAGTGCCTTTGCCCCCAGCTCCTCTCGGGCTAGCCGATGAAAAGGCCAACTGCTCACGCCCGGCGACCGAACAACCGGCGGCCCCTCCCCAATCTCCGCGTGCCTTGCAACGTTGCACTTCAGATCCCCCTCCGGTCCGATTCAGCCTTGCTCGAACAACTCGGGCGAGAGGCGGATGGTTCCCAGGTCGTTCACGCCGGCGCGGACATCCACCTCAAACCGACCGCGTCGCCAGTCCGGGGCATCGAGGTAGCCGGGCCGCTCGTGCCACGCTTGAAACTCGTGCGGCCCGACTGGCAGCTTGTCGATGCGAAATGTCCCGTCCTCGCCCGTGAAAGCCATGTAGGGATTGTCGCGTGGCAGGATGTAAGCGCTCTCCCACGGATGATAGTTGCACGCGATCGGCACGGGCTTTCTCTGCGAACGCCCAAAGGTCCAAACCGCTTCGGCGGCCTCGGCCGGGGGTGGGGGCAGGATGATGTTCGCCGCCCGATCCCCGAACGGTGAAAAGGCCACGTTCTGGGCCACCGGATCGGAATTGACAATCCGCAGCTTCTGCCGGTCGAGCCAGATCATCATGCAGTGGGGCATGAAGATGCAATCGCGATTGTCCAGCAGCACGAACTCGTCGGCCGACTCAGTCAGTTCCGGACAGACGTCCACGCTGCGGTCGCGGCAGTAGATGTAGGTGTTCATCAGCCCGCCGTCGTCGCCGACCATCAGCGACTCGTCGCGGATGTCGAATTTGCCGCAGCACTCCACGTCCTTATCGACCACGAGCTTTTCGCGCGGCGGGGGATCCCCGTCGTAGACCAGCCGGCCGGTGAGACTGCCCCACTCGGCTTCGGCCGCGCGGACCAGTGGCGGCACATACAGGTTGGCGGCCAGATATCCGCCCGCGCATCCGGCCACCGCGGTGGCGGAGCGGCGCAGGAATTGTCGGCGATTGGTATAGGTGCTCACGCGGCGGGCTCTCTTTCGAGTTCGCGGGGAAGGGGGAAGACGCAACTCCTGGCGAGCCGCGGCTGCCCAGGAACAGCGACACCGGCGGCCCCGGCGCCGATTCGGTCGACAACTCGGCATCCCAAAGCCAAGCAACACAATGACCGACCTACTGCAATTATAGCCCCAGCGTGGCGGGGCCACAAACGACGGCCGCGGGCGTTGCCAACGCTCGCACCGTCAAACCCCGTCGAGGGTAGACGGGGGAAGGCTGACCGCTGTTTATGAATAGCGTTTGTTGCAAAAAGAGTCGAGCCGCACGGCGGTCCCTGGCCTCCGCATTGCATCGAGCACACGCCGGGTGCGGAGTTTCGCGCATTGTCCCGGGGGGCTGGGCGCGGCCACTGGCGGAAGCAGTCAACTGCCCGGCACCGAGCCCTGCACCCCCTGCAAGAATCCGCCAAGATTTGGGATTGCCCCGGGCGGGGCCGACCGTAAGAATAGTGGCGTAGGGTCGTGCGGTACGCGGCACGACGGTCACCCGAGCCCGCCAAGAGACCGGAGCTGGCAATCCGGTCGGAAGCGGGGAGACCCCGTGAGAAAGGAGGTGATCCAGTGGAATATCCATGTACGCTGAGCCAGCGAGGTGGTTCGGCCTAGAGGGTAGCCGGCGGGCTATCCCCGCCAATGGCCACCACCCGCTCGTATCCATCCCCTACGGCATGATGATACGAGTGAACGGGGTCCGGGGTGCGCACGTGCTCCGGACCCCGATTTACTTTCTTGGCGGAGTTGGCCGGGAAATGTAGACGGACGAACTCAGCCGCGCCGACCACTCTCGGCACTCGCGAGCCACCATTCCGCGTGGCCGATGCGTGGCGCTTCAGCGCGCCCCGTTGAGGTCGATCCATTGCTGCCGCGGAAGGTTCACAAGGTCGCCAGCCACAGCAGCGCCACCGCGGCCAACGCCGCGCCGGCCACGACCAGTCCCACCTTCAGCATCGACGTGGGCACGTGGCCGTGCGGTTCGCCCGTCTGGCCATTGACCAGGAAGCGATACGTCCGATCGCGGAAACGGTAGGCCATGATCCACACGGGCAGGAGCATCGGTTCGCTCGACATGCCCTCGACGCGCACGTTGACCTTCACGTTGCGCGAACGCCCGGGAACGT
>Ga0180435_10000637_pt1 | contig 37137 bp, 39 predicted proteins | sample SS_ome_3_FD_132467 | JGI IMG/M metagenome (GOLD analysis project Ga0180435, IMG submission 132467) | Hypersaline lake sediment archaeal communities from the Salton Sea, California, USA - SS_3_S_1 metaG | ecosystem: Environmental > Aquatic > Non-marine Saline and Alkaline > Hypersaline >... | reverse complement strand
TCGAAAATCTGTTTTCGGCTTATTCAGATGCCAAATGGATGTTGATCGACATACCCATTGGCCTCCCATCCGCAGAAATTCCTAAGCGGGTTTGCGACAGCCAGGCCCGCCAGATATTGCGTCCCGAAAAAAGATTTTGGATGTGGATGATTTGTTAGCCGCCGAACCCAAGGCCCGAAAAGTATTGCGTGAATCTCACCCTGAAATTTGTTTTTGGGCCCTGGCCGACCAAATACCCATGGTACATTATAAAAAAACAGAAAAGGGCCTAACAGAACGATTGGATATTCTAAACCGTTATTTCCCGCGGTCCAGTGCCATGTACAAGGCAGCCCAGGATCGCTACAAGCGCAAAGATGTTTCCAAAGACGATATCCTGGATGCTCTGAGCCTGGTTGTTACAGCCTCCAAACTCGATGAGGGTCAAAGAACACTTCCGGAGACTTCAGAGAAGGACCAGCTGAAACGCCCAATGGAAATGGTGTATGCGATACCCGAATCACATGTGGGAGAGGATAGGTCAGCTTCGAAAAATGCTGTAATCCTGCATGATCTGGAGCCGGCCGGTTTGAATACAGATTCAAGCGGGCGAACAACCACAGGTAAATATGCTATCATTGAGGCCGACGGTATTACTTACCTCCAAATCAATACCGACAACTCATGGGTCGATAAAAAGAATCACTCCATTCGATTTGGTCCCAAGGCCATCAAACAGCTCAAAGCCATCATTGAAAATTGGTAAATTGCTGGATTTGCACGCCAAACGGTTATACATCTTGAAAAGCAAATGACTAGGCCTGGCTACATTTACAACTAGAAAATCGTAGTATAGGGGACGGGTATTCGTTTGTTGGCGTGAGTTAAAAAGTCGGTGTACTATCAATCTCAACCTGCATATTGATATAAAACTTCCAGTAGTCTGACTTCCGCCAGGGTATCCAAGGCGCAATAGTCCTTCAGGTTTTTGAAAATCTTCTTTTTATCAGCATTTGAAATCGAATCTTTAACGCAGTTCAGGTACATGGCCGAGGCGGAATCACCGTCGGCAATGGCCAGATCATCATAGCTTAGATCCGGCACAAAGGCGGGCAGCACGCTTTTTAGCGAGGCCGATCCCATCATCTCGGGATGATACAGGTGGCGGGACCGGAACGGTACCAGCAGATCGACCATGCGGGCGTTGATGTTTTCCAATTCCAATTGATAGCGCGGGAATGCTTGGCCGAGTTCCCGGTTGATGCGCGACTCAAAACCCATGTTGTAGACCAAAACTGTTCCCTTTCTGCCGCAGCTATCGATCAGGGCCCGGATAAAGCCGGGACGCGGATCACCGGATTCTGTGTGTAGAAATTCAATGTGTTTTAAGTCAGACCCTTTACTTTCCTGGATGTGAAGCGAAAACTGGAAGGGTATTTGCTGATACGGAGAAGCGTTTTCATACAATGGGATTGCCGGAAAAAGTGTTTCGTAGTCGAGATAATATATGGGATACGATATGGTATCCAAAAAGCCATTGATTTTGGTTTTATCCACATAAACTGTTTGACTGCGATAGGCATCCACATCGATTGCTTTGTGGCCGGGGACACTGACCGTCACGGGAATTTGGGTGACATCTAGGATGTTCCTTGCCAGCATTTCCTGGCGTTGGGACCCCTTGAAAATATCATATACCGAATAGTCAGGCACATGTTTCCAGCAGTGGTGGATATAATCGCATTCAAACGGTTTTTTACAGTGGTCACCGATCTTTATGTCGGGTTCCAGACCGGAATTCAGGATTTTTAATAAGTCGGCAACATAGCCTGCAACATGCGGGAGTCGGTCTTCAAGCAATTCAGTGCAGTCCTGCAATGCGAAGAAACCTCTGGGATCCAGTTCACCCCTGCGTATATATTGACTGTTCACATGCATCAGGTAAGAGGCGCCGATTTGATAGCCGGCCCCTTGGAAGGCATAGCGTTGCATGGCCATATCATCCAGATAATACTCCTTGATACCGGTGGATTGTTTGACTTCAATAAGGTCCCATGTCCCGAAAGCGTCTGCTTTTTTCAGAATGTCGATACGGGAATAGGCGCCATCGTCGGAACAGGCAGTGGCCTCATAAATGGCATCATATCCATTGTTTACAGCACGCATCGTGGCGGTGATGGCCTTGTCGATTTGATAATATTTTTCGGTAATTTCGATTCCGTTTTGAAAATAGGTCTGGGCCAGTTGGCCGACTTCATGGCCACTATCAAATAGGCGCTGCTTGGCCTCTGGAATTTCCGGGTATAAGTCACGCCGGTGCCGGTAAAACCAGAGCGCTTTGGGGCATTGCAGTCCTTTCAGGTATTGTGATTTTGATATTCTGGTAATGGGTTTTGGCATTTGTCTTTCCAATTCCTAACGCCATGGCTTTTTTGAATCTTAACAACCGATATCATGTGGTGCGCTTATTGTGCAACGAATGCTTGTACCATAATTTCTTTTCTTGACACGGCGGGTAGGCCTTTTATACGTAATTAACAACACCAATCAAAGAATTTTCATCTGAATTGAATTGGCACGCCGCTTTTGCCCACACTGGTGAACACTGCGCTTGTTTGCACGAAAATAAAAATCAGGAAATTTAAAAGGAGTCCGGCATGCAAGGATTAAGCGCAAAACACGTGATGAGTTCAAATGTTCTGGTGGCAGATCCGGGCTGGTCCCTTAACCGATTGGCAGAATTTTTTATGCAAAACTGCATATCCGGGGCACCGGTCCAAACCCGGGACGGCCCCTTGATGGGTGTGGTATCGCTGACAGACATCGTTCACACCCGGACCCAATTGGAAAAAGATCGTGACTGGCCCCATGACTACTACCTGCATGCCCTGGAGCGTAAATATGCCCGCGAAGAGGCGGCTGGTTTTCAGGTGGAATCCGAGCCTTCCACCACGGTTCGGGATATCATGACCACCACGATCTTCAAGGTGAGTGAAGATACGCCGGTGCAGCAGGTGGCCGAGATGATGATCCGCAATCATATCCACCGGGTCGTGGTGATTCGAGATGAGCAAGCCGTTGGGATTGTTTCAACGCCGGATATGCTGAAGATAATCCGAGACATGTGATTTTCTTAATAAACCTGCCGAGGCCTGATCAGGTGGCCGTCGCGCCGGCTGTATCGGTTTATGGTCAGAACCCAAAAGCTTAGTCGCGAACGTGGTTTAGCACCTTTGGAAAAATGGGGCCAACCATCCCTAATAGCTATGATAAAAAGTGAAAAATCAGGGTCACAACAAAGCGGCTCAACAGCAACACGATGATGAATGCGATGATCCAGGTTGGTATCCTGCGCAGATAATCAATTCCATTTTGGGGTAATTTCATGATGATATGGATAAATGCATAAACTTCGGCGTGATTCTCCCCACCTATAAACCATTCCGACAAATTTGCCTATCATAATCTGCATTTTCGGATTGCATCTTGCCAATTTTGCAATACGCACCATTTTATCATGTAAGGTTTGAACTGGGGCAACGACAGTTATAAATCAACCTAACTTCGGTTGCGCAATTGAGGCCGACCATGAGTCAGCGACCCAGTCGGTGGTTGTTGATTTTGATGTCTATTGTGACCACGAACCAATGGTGTCAACACGATGATCAAAGAAAAGGAGATTGGCAACAATATGTTCACGTTGCTTTCACGCCCAAAGGATAACGTCAAGCAATCGGCATGGCCCCTGTGGGCCTACGGTTTGGGCTTGATGGTGATGCCGGACAACCTGGCCCTTGCGAGCCAGTTTGCGGGTCAGCTGGGAATTTTTGCACCCCTTATTCTGGCGGTCAGTGTATTGATTTTTTTCAGTTTTGTTCGGTGCTACGCGAATCTCAATCCGATTTATGGCAGTACCGACAGCCAGGAAAAAGAGGGCCCCAATTATCTGGGAACTTGGCTGGTCTATTACCCGCTGGTGATTCGGTTTTTTGCAGCCATACTTCTGGCCACTGGTCTAACGGTTTCCAGCGGATTCGTATTCAACGAAGTATTTGTGTACTGGTTCCCCAATTTTGCATTTGCGTTTATGCTGCTGGCCGGGATGGGCGGGTTACAGCTTCTGAGGAAAACCCATCGCAGCAGGGCTCAGCTGGTATTCGTGAGCACGGTACTACTGGGACTGGCCATTCTGGTGGTCACTGGTTTGATAACCGGCCTTTTTCAGGACAGGGTCCGGGCAATCGAAGCACACCAAGTAACTATTTCCGGACTGTTTTTGCCGCTGTTGCTTTTGCTGGGTTTTGATATAGGGATTTATCCGGGGGATAATTCGTTAGCCCCACCCCCTGAAAGTACCAAAATACTTAAACGCGCTATCGCTGTATTCGCCGGGTTCCTGATTTTTTGGGTCATGACAGCGTTGTTGCATGTTGACGGCCTGCGTCTCGCCAATACGAGCATCGCTCATTTGATTTCTGCCCGGGAAATCGGCGGGCAAGCCGGACGAGTTATCATGGGGGTTATGATTATCGCAGGGTCCTGCGCTGCGGTTAACGCACTGTTTGAAGGTGTCGTACGACTAACGCAGCATTTTAGCCGGAAAGGGATGTTGCCGCAAATGAATCTTTTACCAAAGGCATCCGTGCTGGTGATGACGGCTGTTGCCGCTTTCCTCATGACCAGTGGACTGGCAGGGGAGGAACTGCTAGAGAGCCTGATCCGGGTGACCTTGCTTATGTGGTTGGGACACTATGGTTTGATCACGGCGAAGAATCTATTGGGGATGTGTCAAAAATCGGGTTCAGACCAGGGAGTCGTACATGGTCAAAACCGGTTTCAGCTGATGGCCACTGCGATAATTACATTCGGTGGAATTTTAGTGCTGGTTTTGACTGGGGACCAGCCAATGCTTATGGTTGCGATCATGATCGTAACAATCTGCGCCGTGCTTATTGCAGGGGGAATCTACACCACCTTGCGACCGAGCCGGTCCGGATAAATTTTTAGGGAAAATATCAGACGAAAGGAGGGACCTATGTTGAAAAAATGTGTGGGGTATATGCCGATGATACTCATCCTTGGCAGTGTGCTGGGGCTTATGGTCGCCCCGGTATCGGCCTCAGGCGATGTGGGTATTATGAGTAAAGATGCGTTAAAAGCCCTGTTGGGTAGTGATGAGGTGGTTATTCTGGATGTACGCACAGGGCGCGACTGGCGTTCGTCCGAATTCAAAATCCAGGGGGCCCAGCGTGCGAAGGCAAAGGAAATCGATAAATGGAGTGCCGATTTACCAATGGATAAGAAATTGGTGCTCTACTGCGCCTGACCCAACGAGTATACCAGTGCCAGTGTGGCACGGAAACTTTTGGCCAAGGGTTTTAGCGATGTACATGCACTCAAGGGCGGATGGCGAGAGTGGTTTCGGGCAAAATACCCGGTAGAAGCCAAGTAACGATCAGGTTGTTAGGGGTTTAGGCTGTCGGCTATCGGTTGGTGGCCGCCATTCACTTGTTGCCGGCATATTATTTCATTCGTCATACGAAGGGCGAAGATACATGATCATCGGCGTTAAGCGATTCGCATCCTAGAGCCTAAAAGCCTACAGTCTGTAGCCTGAATTACGCCTTGGTATTTAAAGGCGTAATGCCCAGTTCTTTCTCGGTTTCACGAATAACTTCATCAATTTCTTTTTGGGCTTGGGCGCTGATGGGGGCTGGATAGTGGTTGGCCACCAAATCTTGCGCCTGGAGCAGCGCCCGCTGATGCAGATCGGTGGCGCCACCGGCTGTCCAGTTTTCATAGTTCTCCCGGTTCATCAGTTTGGGGGCCGACAACGCTTTAAACAAACTCAAGGTGCTGGGATGCATCAGATAGTCCCCGGTGAGCCCCACCTCCTTGATGAGGTCCACTGACAGGGTGGTTTCATTAACAGGCAATCCTTTGACGATGCGCTTGATTTGGTGATTGATTGCGTCGTCCATGACCATCTTGCCGTAATCCAGGACCATGCCGCTGTCGAGCATCCCGGTTCCATACACCAGATTGGCACCTGCCAATGCGGGAATCAGACCCGTGAGCAACGACTCGTAGCCGGCCTGGGCGTCGCACAGTTTGCTGTCCACCTACCCACCGGATATACGTACCGGGATATGGTAATATCGGCCCATCCGCACCAGGGCAGCGTTTAAAAGGGCGCCTTCTACCGATCCGACAGCAGCCGTTCCGAACATCATATCCATGGAGGTGGTGGAACTGCTATAAATCATGGGTGCGCCCGGCTTGAGTAGTTGTCCCAAGATCAGCCCGCTCAACACCTCGGCGTTATGCTGAACTACGGTGCCGGCCAGGTGAATGGGTGATGTCCCGCCGGCCAGACACATGGAAAGTACACTGGTCACGAAACCATGCTCCACAGCCGCCATCAATACCTCGCTGCATTCATCCACCAGCTGCAAAGGACTGACCACACACACCCCGGTGAAAAAGAAGGGATTTTGTCTGAAATTGTCTGTACCGATGGCGGCTTCGCCCATGCGGGCCATTTTTGGTATTAAATTGGCAGCCGGGGGAACGGCTTCCACCGGTTTGGTGGTGTTGGCCAGCATCGCGGCTGTGGCATGCATGGTTTCGGTCACAGGGGATTTTTCGGTACAGCTCAACACCGTTATCAGAATTTCAATGCTGTTCAAGGCGTCCAACACACGGGTTGCCTGGGCCACATCTTCTGTGGTTGATTGGCGGCGTTTTCCTGTGGCCAGGTCATTGATAAACACGGTGGTGCCGAAATTGATAAAGCCCAGGCTGTCACCGCCCATTAAGACATCCCGTTCCCGTGTACGTGCCGGGATTCGGATTTTTTCCGGAATTGTGCTGAGCGCTTTTTCGACCATAGCGGCTGGAATAAACACGCGCTGGTTTTGTTTGTCAGCCCTGGCGCCGTGGTCGGCAAAAATGGATGTGGCCCGCTGGCTGGGGACATGGATGCCTGTTTGAGCCAGAATTTCCAGGGTTGCTTCGTGGATTTTGCGGCACTCTTCGTCGGTGAGGCACTCAAGCCGAAATTGTGGGGCCGGTTGTATCGCAACACCACATTTTTGAGCTGCGTGTGCTGCTGGTTCGATTGACATCGCTTTCTCCTTGTTTGTGTTGAAAAGAAGTCGTCTTGGGGTTTCTAAATAAGTGCACAAATTGATGTTGAATCAAAAAATCGCATCGTTTTCATCCTTTTATACGGGTTTTGGAGGCTCGCAGGGAATTCAGTTCAAGGCCAAGTAATTCCGCAATATTGTGCTTGGCTTCGATACCTTTTGGCTGACCCGGTAAGGATTGCAACAAACCGATACGCAGGTCTTCACGCGTTTCACGCATGGCCACGGCATCGTGAATATCCGCCAGCGATACACCCAGTTTGTCGGCTACGTATTGTTTGGCCGTGTCGATTTTCATGCCCCGTGTGATTTGCATACGGGCGACAAGATCTCCTGTCGTCCGTAATCCGCCCATCCCCGAGGTCATGGCATGTGCAATGGCCACACCGGCCGGATCGCCCGTGCCCACCTACAACCCATCCAGACGGGCAATTTCAACCATGGCCTTGGAGGCCATGGAGACTGTTTCGGCCGGTTGGGTTTCACATACCGGCAGGGCGCCCACGCCCATACCCATGTTGCCGTGCACGGCGATATCTGCGGCCGCCGTGCAGGCCTTGCTGAAAGTTACCGACCGGGCCAGATTCCAGGGAAAGGACTTATTGGTCTGGGTGTTGACCACGGCTCCAAAGATATGTCCGCCGGCAGCCTCCACCAGTTTTACCTGCTGGTGGGGGTACAGGCCTGCCAACAACTGACCATCGTGGGTCAGTTCGCCGTGCATACCCAGTACGAACTCACCGGCCATGCCAATTTCGATATTGAGGCCCGGGTATTTCTGCTTGAGCTTTTCCGTGGCCACCAGGGCAGCTTTGAAATCCGGATCACCGGCTGCGCCCACCGTATCAATATTGATGCCGTCGCAGCCGGCCTCGTAAAATTGCGAGGCCACATATACGATGTCGTTCACGGACATTTCGATGGCTTCTTCATAGGCTTGCTGAGCGGCCTGGATTTTACCCAGGGGCAATAGTTCACTGGGGTTGGCAACCGGTCCGTCCGGCCGGGTGTAAAGACCCAGGTTGGGCATGGCACCGTAAAATAGGGGTGCGATGGTCAGGGACTGCAACTGCTCAAAAAGCGGCAGTTCTTCATGTACAATGGGTTTTACCTGTTTATAACTGTAATCGATATGCGAAAATTCCAAGGTGTCGGCCCCGAAACACCTTTCGTAAATTTGCAGGGCCGTTTGACGATTGGCCAGGATCCCCAGTCGCCGGATTTCAAATGAGGGACCATCGTAGGAAAGGACCACCTCACGACCGGATTGTACCCCGGACATTTTACTGCCTGAACAACAAATGTCGTTTAGGTAATCCAGTTCATTTTGGCTGAGTGGATCGATGCCGCCTTTGTCGGCTGCGTCTCGGGTACCGTCTTCCAGGTCCTGTTTCAGATCGATCTCATCGATTTCAATGGTCCAGCCATCGCCCATGCGGGTTCTTATTTTCGTCACATTCAGTTCCTTTCTTAAAAAAGCATGACAGTCGTTGCGGTCATGATTACATTCATAATTTCGGCCGGTCAATGGGATTTTGTTCCGGTATCAGCGAAGATGGCACCATCAACCAGCCTAAAATGGTCTGAAGGACAAAGGAGGTATGGCATGGCAGAATTGATCACGCGTACGTTGGGGCGAACCAAGCGACAGGTGACCACCCTGGGACTCGGTGGACAGGCATCGATTCAATGGACAGGACCCGGTGTGGATCCGGTGGCGATTATCCAGAAGGCCTACGAGCTGGGCATAAGTTATATGGATACATCCAATATATATGGGCCCAGCCAACAAAACTTCGGTGAGGCTTTCCGCAGACTGGGTTTGAGTCCTGGCGCGGGCAATTTCGATGCGCCTGCCCGTGAAAAATTATTTGTGGCCAGTAAAACCCATTTTCGTACTGCCCGCAGTCCGGAAGGCCAACGGTTTCGATCTGATTTCAGTCAGGGTATGCAGGACGGCTTCAATGTAACCACGGCCGCGGACGATGTGCGCCGTTCGTTAAGTCAGATGTTCGGCGATGGCCGCGGTGCTTATCCAGAGGGGGCGTATCTGGACAGCATCCAGTTTCACAACATCAATACCATGGAAGAAGTCGACATGCTGTTTGCGGGCCTGGAGGACCCTAGCCCGGATTCGGGCTGGATGGGGGCATTGGCTGCCATGCTCGATTTGCGCGAGGGCACCAATCGCACCGGGTGTAACCCAAAAAGAGAGAAACTGGTCAGGCATATCGGGATTACGGGCCACTGGAATACGGCGGCGCATATATACGCCATCCAACGGGATGGCCGGCGTATTTTGGACACGCTGCTGGTGAGTATCAATGCCAGTGACAACCGATATATGCCCCACCGTCATAACGCTATCGCAGTTGCCATCGCGGCAGATATGGGTATCATTGGTATGAAGGCTTTTGCCGATGCCGCTTATTACCATAAAGATGTACGTTTTTCGAATAATCCCAATGATGTTTATCATGCGGTCGGATCTCCGCAATTGCCCAGTCGTGATCTTATTCAATATGCCCTTTCGGTGGCGGGCATCCACACGGTCATTATCGGGATCGGCCATATCGATGAAGTGCCTGAAAAATGCCAACTTACGCAAAACCTGGCTGCGGCCCAAATTTCCAGGCCATTGTCGGAAGACGCCATGCGGCAAATTGAAAACCGGGTCATATCGGCAGGCAAGGATTCCGCCAATGCTTATTTCCAGCGTAAAGCCATGGGATTGACACCCCCTCGCAATGTGGGTGTTGAAATCGATTCGGCCATGCCGGGGTATGCCCGTAATGCGGTGCGGGTGAGTTGGGATTGCGCCTATGCCGGTGCCCAGGCCATCGATCGCTATGAGATTCTGCGCGATGGCGACATTATCGGCAGCATTCCCCACACTCCCCAGATAACCCCCGGGCGGTTTTGTTTTGACGATGAATTCGGGCCAGATCCAGTGGGTACACATGCCTATGCCGTGCGAGCCGTGGATGCTGCCGGCAACAGCGCATGTAGTCTGGCGTTAACACCCACCTACTGGAAAGATTCCTGAAATTAAAAAAAATCACCCATAGAATCATGTTTCATGATATTTGGTAGGGTGCAGGGACTGTCATGTCAATGGCCAGACACCTTGAAAACTGTCTGTTGTAAACGAAAACAGATTCTTTGTAACTGGTATAGCCTACCTTCTCAACCAATTTTGGAGTCCATGGATGGAACAATTAAAAGGTCACCTGGAAATAACGGATAGGGGATTTGGCTTTTTACGATCCCTTGAGAACAACTATGCGCCCGATAAAGCGGATGCCTACGTGCCGGCGGCATTGATTCAGAATCTAAAACTACCCGAGGGCGGCCTTTTGGTGGGAATGGGCGAAAAACAAAGTCCCCAAAGCACCAATGCAACCCTCCAATCCGTTGAAACCATCAACCAGATGCCCCTGGCGGAATTTTTCAAGTTCAAGCCGCTGCAGGATCAGACCAGCATCAATCCCACCGAACCATGGACGTTGACCCAAGGAAGCGAAGATTATACGGGCCGTGTTCTGGATATGTTCATACCGGTGGGTCGGGGTCAGCGGGGGCTGATCATCGCACCACCCAAATCGGGCAAAACCACCATCTTGCGACACATGGCCGCAGCCATCAGTGCCAATCATCCCGATGTGGATCTATTCGTACTTCTGGTGGATGAGCGCCCGGAAGAAGTGACGGATTTCAAGAGAGGTTTAAAAGCGGCAACTGTTCTCTATTCTTCTGCGGATCAGAGCATTGATACCCATATGCGCATGGTGAGATTGGCTTTGCACACAGCAATTTTAAGTGCTCAAATCGGGCGGGACAGCGTCGTCCTGATCGATTCCCTGACACGCATGTCGCGGGCATTCAATGTAAAAACCGACAGCCGGGGTCGCACCATGACCGGTGGGCTGGGAGCGGGTGCGCTGGCCATTCCCAGAAAAATATTCGGCGCCGCCCGCAATGTGGAAAATGGCGGATCGCTGACCATTATGGCGACGATCCTGGTGGAGACCGGCTCACGCATGGATGATATTATCTACCAAGAGTTCAAAGGTACCGGCAACACCGATATCGTTCTCAGCCGGGCTTGCGCGGAAAAGCGCATCTGGCCGGCGGTGAACATCAATGCGTCCGGTACCCGGCGCGAGGAACTGCTATTGGACCCGGAATCGCTGAAGGAGGCAACCCGGATCCGCGGAGCCCTGGCTTCGCTTGATGAAACCGTTGCCATGGAGACGATCCTGGCGCATTTTCAAAAAGGATAAACTAAAGCTGTCAGGCGTCAGCCGCAAGCATTCAGCAGCTTATCGCTTAGGGCTCATACCTGCGTGCTGAGTGTTTAGAGTCCCAAGCGCCGGGCAATAAGTTCCTTCATGATCTCATTGGTCCCGCCATAAATGCTTTGTACACGAGCGTCCACAAAGAAACGCGAAATCGGAAATTCTTTCATATAGCCATAACCACCGAAAAATTGCAGACAGCGATGAGCCAGCTCGAATTGCAAATCCGTAATCCAGTATTTGGCCATGCTTACCTCACTGACAATATCCTCCTGGGCCATGTGCCGGGGGACTAGGTCATCCAGAAATGAGCGGGCCAACTGGATCTGGGTCATCATCTCGGCCATGCCAAAACGGGTATTCTGAAAGGACCCGATTGCCTGACCGAATGCGTTACGCTGTTTGACATACGTGAGCGTGATATCAAAAGCACCCCGGGCGGCGGCGCAGGCACCGATGGCCAGAAGCAGGCGTTCTTGCTGCAAATTTTCCATCAAGTATTTAAATCCTTGGCCTTCGAGGCCCAAAAGATTCTCTTTGGGCACCCGGCAATCGTTGAAGAATATTTCGGATGTATCCTGGGCATGCAGGCCAATTTTTTCCAGGTTGGTGCCTTTCTGATAGCCGTTGGTATCTGCCTCCACCAGCAAAAGACTGATCCCATCGTGGGGTCGGCGGTCTTCACCTGTACGGACCGCCACAATGCATAAATCCGCCAACTGGCCGTTGCTGATGAACGTCTTGCTGCCGTTAAGGATATAATAATCGCCATCCCGACGGGCTGTGGTCTCCAACCGGGCGATATCCGATCCCACCTGGGGCTCGGTCATGGCCAAGGCCAGGATGACTTCACCACGGACACATTTGGGGATCCATTTTTGTTTTTGTTCGGCGCTGGCATACTTATCCAGATAGGGATAGAATATGTCACTGTGTACCCACCAAAAAAGTCCACATAAGCCATGGTAATAGATCTCTTCGGTAATAATGACGGCATACAGAAAATCACCGCCCGGACCGCCGAAATGCGCTTCGGCAGTGGGGCATAGCCAGCCATGCTTGCCGGCCTCCAGCCACACTTCCCGGGGAATGATGCCGGCCTTTTCCCAATCGGCGTAGTGGGGGATGACCTTATCTTTGAGATACTTGCGAAAAGATCTGCGGAACATGTCGTGCTCGGATTTGAAAATGCGTTGCTTCATGAAACCTCGTGATTGTTTTGGATCTGTTGATTGTTTATTCAACCAGCAGATGTTTGGCCAGCCTTTTTCCCAATGCCAAAAGCGTGAGGGTCGGCGGCAGGCCCAGTTCCTCGGGAATTACCGAGCAGTCACACACATACAGGTTTTCGATTCGGGTTTGCAGCTGGTCGTTCAGATGTTCACCAATCTTGACTGATCCGCCGGGGTGAGAGGCTATCAGCCAGCTGATATAGATATCGCGGGCCCCCATGTTTTCCAGAATCCGGCGGGCATGTTTTCTGCCGGTACGCAATTTATATTTATCGGAAGCTTCAAGTGATTTCCATACCCAGCCCGAATCGGTAATTCGACCCCCCAAACCATCGCGCACCTTAATCATGATGGGTACTACGTTGGCGAAATTGACAGTCTGATCAAAGCGCAAAACCTGACCATCAAGAATTGCTTTGACCTTGGGATCCAAATTGAAATCGGTCAGGATAATACCGTCTTCCTCAAAATGGATACCGGCGCACATCTGAGCACCTTTGCCGCTGCCGCCATCCTGGACCGTGCCGTAAACAAACCAGAGCGGATCGAAGAAAAAGTTGTGACCCACACCGTCGATACCTGAGTTTCTGAGGATTAGTGGGGAGCCGATGCCACCGGCGGCGACTACTACGGTGGGTGCGTAAACATTGTGGGGCCGGCCGTTTCGGGTATATCGCAGGCCAATGGTGCGGCCCTTTTCGATAATGACGCGATCTACCTTGGCAAAATTGATCATTTCGGCGCCGTCAGCCAGGGCATCGTCTATCCAGTTTCGGGCGGTCCACTTGGCACCAATGGGACATCCGAACATACAGCGATCACAATTTTTACGGCACTTGTCCTGGAAGATGAATTTGTTCAATTTTTTGGCATCGTAGCCCAGATCCAGGGCACTTTTTAGAAAGCGCATGCCCGCTGGGCTCATGCGTTCATCTGCAAGCGGTGCCACGGGGACTTCATCCCGGATTTCATCCACTTCCCGATGGATATCCACGCCGTAGGATTTCAGCATCTCAAGCGGTGGGTCAAAGGCCGTGGCGGAGTAGAACAGGGAGCTTCCGCCTGTTGTAACGCCACGAAACATTCCCATTAACTGTCCGGTGATAAAAAACGATTTGCCCGGCATGAAGATCTGGGGAAGGGCCTGCAAAAAGGTCCCCCGGACGGGCTCATAATCGCCCCATTCCAAAATTAAGACCTTCTGGCCGTTTTTAGCCAATTCCCGGGCGACGGATGCTCCGCCGGGACCGCTGCCAGCAACCAAGACCGCATAATCTTTGCGAGTGGCGCTCATGGAATACTCCTTGGAAATGAATTTTCAATCCAGATACTCACCGATTTTATCTCCATTTTCAAGATTATATTAGGGGACGTCCATGCAATTATGCGTTTCTTTTATGGTATAAATTTGTTACAAAAGGTTTATGCCCAGAAAAGCCAGAATTGATACACCGGGTGCACTACACCATATAATCGGACGTGGTATTGAGCGGCACAGGATATTCCGAGATGATCAAGACCGCAGAAATTTTATCCATCGTCTTGGTACGATCTTATCCGAAACAGAGACTCCCTGTTATGCGTGGGCATTGATGCCAAATCATTTCCACCTTCTGCTAAAAACAGGTCAAACACCCATCGCTACGATCATGAGGCGTCTGCTTACCGGCTATGCCGTGAGTTTCAACCTACGCCACAAACGGCACGGCCATGTTTTTCAAAATCGGTACAAATCGATATTATGCCAAGAAGATACATACCTTAAGGAACTCGTACGCTATATTCATTTAAATCCATTGCGATCAGGTCTTGTTTCGACCCATGAAGAACTGGATCAGTTTAAATTTTGTGGGCACGGTGCATTAGCAGGCATCTCAAGGAATGAATGGCAGGCTGTAAATGAGGTTTTGGCATTTTTCGGAAAAAGGAAAACCATTGCCAGAAAGAATTATCAAGCATTTGTTAAGAGTGGATTGAAGCTTGGTAGAAGGCCAGAACTCATGGGGGGTGGCTTGATTCGCAGTGCCGGTGGATGGGATGCGGTAAAGGCTTTCCGAAACAAGAATATGCATCTTAAAAGCGATGAACGCATACTCGGAGATAGTGATTTTGTTACGCGTGTGCTTACTGCCGCGTCGGAAGAATTTAAAAATAAATATCGACTTAAGACAAAAGGAATCGATTTTAGCGCCGTTGTTAAAAAAGTATCCCAACTATTCAATGTTGAACCTGAAATTTTATTGCTACCTGGGCAGCAGCGTCAACGGGTGCTGGCGCGAAGCGTTCTGGCATACTGGGCGGTTCGTGAGTTGGGAATGACCGGAACCAAGGTCGGTCAAAAATTGGGTTTAAGCCAGCCAGCTGTTAGCCGAGCTTTAGGCCGGGGTGAACGATTTATACGTGAGAAAAAATTGAAGCTGATTGAATCTAAAAACGCATAGTTGCATGGGCGTCCCCTAAATTTTGATATGCAGATAATGGAAAATAGATTGACGCGACAGGCTCAAATGGAAATCATCGCGCCACTTTTACGAGATGATATACGTGCAGCAGGTGATAATATCCCCAGCCTTCTGGATGGCCTCTACGCCAATATCCCCGACAATAAGCGCATATCTTATGGCCGCGTCCACACCATCAAAGAGTTGGCCAACTACCTCCACAACCAATTGTTGGAAAAAAAGGCGCCCGGCATCAGCATTGCTTCTAAAATGGTTGCAGGCGCAACCGAGCGCAGAACGATCGGGGTGGCTTTGTGTTTGTTGTCTTTATACGCAAAGGAGGCATATCCAAAAGTGATTGCTCATTTTGAGATGGCGGCCATGTCCGCCGACTGGGAAGTCCGCGAATTTTCCCAAATGTTTTTCCGTAAAATCATTCAGCATCATCCCGAAAGAATCCAACCCTATCTTCTGAAGACGGCTCAATCAAGGGAACCCAATCTGCGGCGATTTGTGGCGGAAACATTGCGACCCTGCGTAGAAACTAAGTGGATCTATAAACAACCCGCGTATTCTATGTTGGTGTTACGGCATTTGTTTTATGAAAAAGCAGCCTACCCACGAACTGCCGTGGGAAATAACCTGAGTGACTTAGCCCGAAGATTACCCGAGTTGGTCTATGATGTAATCGCCGAGTTGGTGGGAAGCGGTGACAAGAATGCGTACTGGATTGCCTATCGTGCCTGCCGGAATCTGGTTAAAAAAGAACCCAAACGGGTGATGGATTTGCTGAAAATCGATGAATATCGGTATAAGAAGCGGGTGTATTACAGACCATCAGCGTCATCTTCGAAGTAATATGGCTATGTATCGGTTTTTCTATCAATTGATCCATCCTGATGCGGGAAAGAGGGGCGATTAAAGCATGCAGCGCTCAGGTATAAGCCATAATGAAAATTAAGGAAATTCAGGCCAAATCGATTCTGCGTAAGCATAAAAAAATCGATTCCTGGTTCATCTCGCATTACGGTATGAATCTATACCGGGGCTGTATCCACAACTGCATCTATTGCGATGGACGGTCAGAAAAGTATCAGGTGACGGGGGAATTCGGGGAAGAGGTGGCGGTGAAAGTCAATGCCATTGCGATTCTGACCCGGGAGCTCGATCCCACGCGCAAACGCAAGCCTTTCAAGCCCAGTTTCATGATGGTGGGTGGCGGCGTCGGAGACAGCTATCAGGCCGTGGAGAAGCGTTATGGCTTGACGCGCCAGGCGCTAAAGCTGATCCATAAATATAACTTTCCTATCCATATATTGACCAAATCTACCCTGGTGGAAAGGGATCTTGATATTCTCAGACAAATTAACATTCACAATCGTGCCGTGGTCAGTTTCAGTTTCTCATCTGTGGACGATGAGATCAGCCGATTTGTAGAGCCAGGGGTGCCGCCGCCCTCTGAAAGATTAAAAACGCTTAAACGGTTTAAAGCAGCGGGTATCGCCTGCGGCATGTTCTTGATGCCGGTGATTCCATTTTTAACCGACGGGCCTCAATGGATCGAAAAATCGGTCAAGGAGGCCAAGGAGGTAGGGATCGATTTTATCATATTCGGTGGTATGACGCTTAAGGAGGGTAGGCAAAAGGATCATTTTATGCACCATATCCGGCAGCAACATCCCGGGCTGGAAGCAGCCTACGAATCGATATATAGGGGAGATCGGTGGGGCGCGGCCACAAAGGATTATTATGATTCCATTAATTACAGTTTTCACCACATCGCCAAACAGTATCAAATGCCCACGCGCATACCCGCCCATTTATTTAATAATATCCTTAACGCGGACGATTTGGTGATTGTTATTTTGGAGCAGCTTGATTACTTGGCCAAACTGGCGGGCAGGCGTTCCCCCTATGGTTATGCGGCCTATTCAATTTCCCAACAGAAGCAGCCATTGCGTGAGATTCGCGGACGTTTGCAAGATATAAAGGGCGTCGGCCGTGTTACAGAAAGAATTATCCAGGAGATTATGGACACCGGGACAGCGCGGTATTATGAAAAACTGCTGAAAGGGGGCAAATAGCGATTGGAGATATGCACAAATCGCACCGTTGCATGGGCGTCACCAAAGGGATAGGCTATCAGGCTGTAGACTGTTCGGGTGATAGGCGCCTATAAGTATAGCTGTCTCACCGCTAAAGAGCCTATTTAAAAATAAAGGGGGGAACATGGCACTCTATCTAGTACAACATGGACTGAGTCTGTCCAAGGATGTTGATCCCGAAAAGGGACTTTCGACCGCAGGCATGGAGGCCGTGCAGCGCATGGCCCAGGTTGCCCGTGGGTACGGTATCTCCGTAAGCCGCATCGTTCACAGCGGCAAAAACCGCGCCCGGCAAACCGCCGATATCTTGGCGGCGGTGTTGTCGCCTGATCACGGGGTGATGACCCTAGCCGATATAAATCCGCTGGATGACGTGACTATTTTTGCATCACAGGTTGATTTGGCAGCGAACACCATGGTGGTTGGGCATCTGCCTTACCTGGAACGGCTCACATCATTTCTGATTCTTGGTGAGCAGGAACCGGTGGTTTTCAAACTCCAAAACGGCGGAATCCTGTGTTTGGATCAGTTTGAGAATTTGGAACGACCGGCGATCAAGTGGGCCTTGATGCCCCAGGTAAGCTCATGATATTTGAAAAGCCGTCAACTGAATTGACACGTGAGCAACTTATGGCGAGAATATCTGCGCCTGGGAGTGAACCCATTGATTTCACGATTTGAGACCTAAACGACAACAGGAGAATCACATGTCGAAATTAACTGTGGCTGCATATCAGCAGGCTGTGGACACATGGGTCCACACCTATGGCGTACGCTACTTTTCGGAATTGACCAATCTTGGTGTTCTCATGGAAGAGGTGGGTGAAACTGCCAGGCTTATGACCCGCCTGTACGGTGACCAGAGTTTTAAATCCAACGCGGCCGACGCTGACCTGGCCGATGAATTGGCAGATATCCTTTTTGTGGTGACATGCATTGCCAACCAGACCCATATCGATCTGACAGCAGCACTGGAAAAGAACTTAGAGAAAAAAAGCGTTCGGGATGCCAAGCGGCATTGGCGCAATCCCAAATTAACCCGGCCAAAACCTGAATAAAGAGGGATTCGGAGCATGCAGGCTGTTTTTCCTGAGAATGAATTGACGCGTCTCAAGGCCTTAATGGACTATCAGATTCTGGACACGCTGCCGGAGGATTCTTACGATGATATTACGCTCCTGGCATCGAAGATCTGCGGCACGTCCATGGCGGCCCTGTCATTGATTGACAGTTCGCGCCAATGGTTCAAGTCGACAGTGGGAATTTCGGTTCCGGAAACGTCCCGGGAGCATGCCTTTTGTTCCCACGCCATTTTGAAGCCGGAAGTTATGATCGTCAATGATGCTAAAAAAGACCGCCGATTTGCTGACAATCCCTTGGTTAAGGGTGATCCATGGATACGATTTTATGCCGGTGCTCCCTTGGTCACACCCAACGGCGAAGCCCTGGGCACGCTGTGCGTGATCGATAAGGACCAGCGGACCCTGAGTGATTCCCAGATCGAAGCATTGCGGGCTTTATCCCGACAGGTAATGGCTCAGCTGGAGCTACGCAAACATATAAATTTGCAAAAACGAAACCAGCGTACACTGAAAGAATACCAGGCCGAGCTGGAGCGCCTGAATGCACGCCTGCAAAAACAGAGCCTTACAGATGATGTAACCGGATTCGGTAATACCCGTTTTTTACATCAGTACCTTGACCAGTGGCTGGGGTCCCCAACGGATCCTGCCAAGCAATTGACATTGGTCTTTTTTGATCTGGATAATTTCAAAGCGGTGGTGGACAAACACGGCCACCTGCCAGGCTCCATGGTTTTAAAAGAGGTGGCCGGGGTGGTTCATGAAATCCTGGAAGCCAACGACTATGTCGTTCGTTACGGGGGTGACGAGTTTATTGTAATACTTCCAGATCAAGGCGGTGATCCGGTGTTGTCGAAAGTAAATTCGATTAAGGAAGCAATCAAAGCCAATTTTTTTCTAAAGACAGAAAATGCGTCCATTCGACTGACGGCCTCTTTTGGTATGGCCACCTACCCGGACGATGCCCGCAATAAAGAAAAACTACTTACCGCGGCCGATCACTGCCTTTTTAAAAGTAAGAAAGAAGGCAAGGATCGTATTTCCACCGCGGCGCAATTGGCTTAACTTAAATCTTCGGAACGGACCGATTTCAATATAGATAAAATTTCCGATTCTGCATGCGGTGGCGCGAATAATTCGCCCCAGCCTTTTTGAACCTGAAACAGCCCATCATAAGCTGTATCATGAAAAGACCGGATGCGATGGGGGATCTGCTGTTCTTTCAAAATCGATTCCACCAACTGTGCCTCTGAGGCGTTTTCGAAGACCGCTATTTTGCTATATTTTTGCATCGTTCGTTTCTTTCCATGGTCTGAATCGCGTGTGGCGGGCCGTGTTCAAATTGACTCCGAGCATCAGACATCCACAAGATCGGTGGGTGTTGACAGCAAGGGACGTTGACACCAACGTATTGACTATTATAGGATTCTCCAAGCAAGGTCAAGCCGGCGCACTCAATGTACCCAAAGCAAAAAGCCTGATTCAAAGCAAAAGCCTTTGTGTGATGGCTCGCATCATGAGAATGGTTTCAAGGAATAGGTGCTACCAACAGGTTGGAAATATATTCCGAAACCAGAAGCCAGAGGAAAAAATGGAACGGTATCCTGGCATTATTATAAACGCCGTAAGTTGGAGTATTTTATATGACATCTTTGCCTAAACGTATTCGGACAGATCAAATCGCCGACGTAATGACCGAAGCCTTCAAGGGCCATGAGGCCATCACCTGTTATATCGGTTCCAATGCTGCCACGCCCACAGCATCCCTGGAGGCCTTGACGCACAATATCGAAATTGGAACACCCCGTTTGCCTTTTATTCGCATGGTACACCTGTTGACCCAAGGAAAGGTCCCCTATGTGGCTGCAGGACTGCAGGACCGCATTATGACCTATTCCATTTTTTCCAGCGGCGAGGTTCGTCAGGCCGCCAACGAGGGACGTGCTTTTTATTTGCCGTGTACCTTGGCGAACTTGGATGGATTGATCGGCAAAGGTCAAAAATATGAACCGGAAATGGTGATCATGAAAGTCTGCCAACATCCCCATACGGGTGAATACAGCCTGGGACTCACTGTGGAGGCCCTGCATACAGCCATCGACCATGCTTCGGTGGTGGTGGCCGAACTGGATAACAGCATGCCCTTTACCTTGGGTCAGAGCCTGGTGGATGCCGGGTCCATCGATTATATCATCGAAACCGATGTGCAACCGGTTTATGAATTCGAAGCCCCTGATTTTGACGAATTACCACCAGAAGAGGGCCGAATCGGGGAATTGATTACATCCCAATTCATACATGACGGCGTAACGCTGCAGGTGGGAATCGGCAAGATACCGGATGCCGTGGTGGGCGTGGTTAAAAAAGCCGGTCTAAAAGATTTGGGCATCCAAACCGAATTGTATGGTGACGGCCTGATGACGCTGCAACAAGCCGGTATTGTAACCAATCGCAAAAAAAAGACCAATATGGGCTACAGCACCACCAGTTTGATCATGGGGTCGCGGGAATTGTACGACTATGTGCATATGCGTTCCGGGGTGCAGATGCGGCCTTCATCCTATACCAACGCTGCTGAAACAATCCGGGCCAATCGGCCGTTTATATCCATAAACACGGCCATTGGCGTGGATTTGTTTGGCAATGTTTGGGCCGATTTTATCGATCCACGCCGGTACTATAGCGGTGTGGGCGGGCAGCCTGATTTTATCCGTGCCATCAATAATTCGGCCATCGGTGTGCCCATTATCGCCATGAAGAGCCTCACCAATAAAGGTGAATCCAAGATTGTACGCATGCATCCGCCGGGCATCAGCCTGACGGCTTCTGCCTACGACGGTATTGTGCTGGTAACGGAATACGGTATCGCCGATCTCAGAGGGCTAACCATCGGCAACAAAGCCCTGGCCATTGCCAGCATTGCCCATCCCAATTACAGGGATGAGTTGCTCAAACATTTTTACGACGATCCCTTATTTACCAAGCCGCATGATTGTGTACCCGGCATGACGCCCTATGGTGTGATTGGGTATACGGGTGCCATCAAACTCGCGTCTGCTTGACAATAAACAGCCGGTCCAACCCGATTTACATAACAGGGTTCCGCTCAGTAAGAACATCCATCTATTGATAACAAGGTCGGTCCGTTGGATAGGCCGGCTTGACACCACAGGACTTTTCACATCACCCCAGAGGTATTGTTTCCACAGGGGCGCAAACCAACCGGGGCCCTCCTTTTTTCGACTTTTCGGTTACCAGTTCCGATTGGAGCGAGAAGCGGCACACCTATTTTTTCAAAATAACATATAATTTATATATATATTGATAAATTTACGAAAAATTGCCATTATATTCGTTACAAATACGGTTTCTATTGACAATGCCCGATAATGCGTGTTTAGATATTGTATCGTATCCCCATCAGTATTGGGGTGACAGGGATCAAAACAGCGGACGTACTTCCGAACACAAGAGACGCACAGCATGGATGTGATCGACAAAGAAATTCTCAGCATTCTTCAAGATCGGGCGCGGATCAAGAAAAGTGAAATGGCCAGGGAGTTGAATCTTCCCGCAACAACTCTTCAGGAACGGATTCGCAAGTTGGAGCAAACCGGCATCATCAAGAAATATCAGGCTGTCATCGATACGGAGAAAATCGGGTTTCCGGTGCAGGCATTTGTGGCCGTTATGCTGGACAAGCATGAATCCCGTGACATCCGCAGTTTTGAAACAAGCATCAAGACGATTCCCAACATCAAGGCCTGCTACCATTTAAGTGGCCGTTTCGATTACCTGCTTCATATTGTGGCCAGGGATCTGAACCAGTTGGGCGTCCTGGTGAAAACCGGTATCACCACCCTGCCGGATTTTGGTCGCTGCGAGACCCATCTGGTCTTTTCTGAAATTGAAACGTCGAGCCGATGGCCGTATGCGGATCAGAAGGAGCATGGTTCGATGGATCCGATCAGGTAATAGACGAGGCCCAAAAAATGGAGGATTATCATGAAATCGCATAACCCCGAGGAGGCTCTGATGAATGCTCGCAGGGAGTTTGGCGAGCACGGCGGCGTGGCGCCTTCCATATCCCGCTCGGCCACCTTTACGGTGATGCACCCGGGCACCATGCCGGAAATTTTTGCAGGTCTCAAAGGCCCGGACAAGAACGGCTGTTTTCTCTACAGCCGTCACTACAATCCGACCGTGGATGTGTTGGCACGTTATTTGGCGGCCATGGAAGGCACCGAGGCGGCGGTCTGCACGGCCAGCGGCATGTCGGCCATTTCCTGTGCCCTGCTGCAGATCTGCAAGAGCGGCGATCATATCGTTGCCAGTGAAACCATCTACGGCGGCACCCACGCCCTGCTCGAATCGCTGCTGCCCCAGATGAATATCCGAACGACATTTGTGAATATCACGGATATGGGTGCGGTACAGGAAGCCATCACGCCGGATACACGGGTTGTCTTTACGGAAACCATGGGTAACCCCACGCTTCAAATCGCCGATATCCCCGCTCTTTCTGCGGCAATCCGCAACCAGAACATCAAGCTCGTGGTGGACAACACCTTTTCTCCCATGATCTTCTCACCGCGCCTTCTGGGAGCGGATGTGGTGGTCTATTCCCTGACAAAGTATATCAACGGCGCCAGTGACCTGATCGCCGGTGCCATCTGCGGGGACAACGCATTCATTCAGGCCCTGATGGATCTGCATACAGGTCGCGTGATGCTGCTGGGGCCGACAATGGACCCCCGGGTGGCCTTTGACGTGATTCAGCGTCTGCCGCATCTGCCCATCCGTATGCGTGAACACAGCCGCCGGGCCATCGCCATGGCCGAGATGCTAAGGGAAATGGCGGTACCTATTGTCTACCCGGGGTTGCCGGACCACCCCCAGCACCAGCTGGCCAAACAACTGGGCAACAACGGATACGGCTTTGGCGGTATCATGGCCATCGACTGCGGCAGCCGTGAAAAGGCCGAAGACATGATGGAGGTTCTGCAAAACCAGGAAAAATTCGGTCTGATTGCCGTGTCGCTGGGTTATTTCGATACCCTAATCAGTTGCTCCGGTTCGTCCACATCGTCTGAAATCGATATCGAAGATCAGCAGAGAATGGGCCTGTCGCCGGGGTTGCTTCGGATTGCCATAGGCTATACCGGCAGCTTGCAAACCCGTTTGTCGCAAATCAAACGGGCAGTTCAAACGGCGGGTCTTGGCAAAAAATCTGCTTCAAAAAAATAATTGGATGGAATTCCCTGGGCACTTCACTCTGTCTCAGCTCTCCGGCACGATGGTGTACCGGCGTGGCTTACTTAAAAGACCACCGGCTCTGCTGGTGGTCACTGATTTTCCCAGCGCATGGCCAACCTGCCGATCATGACGGCGCTGAGGCCCCAGGCCATGGTTAGAGACAGCGGCAGTCCCACAGATTTATAATAGGGGTAATGATACTGCCAAAAACCAAGCTGCATACAGATAAACTCACCCAGTGTACCTAAAAATCCCCCCACCAGGAATATCAGGATATCGCGTTCCTGGCGCCAAAAGAATGCTGCGATCAGGACGATAAGGGCATAGACCGCGGCGATCGATGGTGCAATTGAAACGGCTACCCAGATGAAGTAGGCAATAATAACAACCGCTAAGGTCCTGAATAAGATTTTCCGGGCGAATGCATTGGGATCGGGCCAATGACGATTGATCAAATCCAGCAGTGTCACGACGATTCTGCGAAACAAACAGAAAAGTGAGGCCCAGATCAGGGGGATCCAGACCGGAATACCCAGAATCATTCCTGGCGCCTGGTAAGTCCAGACGCCTTTATAGACACACACCATTTCGGACGGCGTGCCCAGGAAGGCAGCCCACATCATGGCGGCGGCATCGGCGCGGTTGCGGTATCGCCATAGCCACAGACCAATTCCGGTGGATAGCAATAGTGTGGCCAGAAACGGCTGCCGCCAAAACAAAACCACTGTCAGCACCAAATAAGTTCCGGCCAATATCTCAATGGCAATGGATCGGGTAATGGTATTCATCTGTGCATGTCGATTTTGCCGGTATGAATATGAAGTCTGCATATCGCCTTGACATCAAGCCGCCGGCTTTTTATAAAAGGCTTCGTCCTAAACTTTCCACAATGAACCATATAACCCATGAAAATGCGACACGGCGCATTCAGAAGATGAAAAGGTTTGGTATTTTCTTATCATTATCTACCCGATATTGGAAGCCTTGCCAAAATGATTTCAGGGGCGTTTTGATCTGCCTTGATTAATTATTCTAAAATGAATTTATAGGACGATACCATTGGGAATGGCATGGTTGCTTTGGTGGCAATGCGCATGTGTAATTCAACCCGGAGTTGGTGATGACGGCCCATACACCAAACGAGCGCTTGAATAACATTTTATCCGGACAAACCCCCGATGATGCCATGGTCGCCATCTGGAATACGGCACCGTTTCTGAATGTATTCGGCGGCGTGGCACTCAAAGACTATTACATGAGTGCGGAAATAAAACTTCGGGTTCAATTGGATTTTCAAAAGCGATTTCCAGGCTTTTTTTGCTTCCCGGGAATTTGGGCGGATTTTGGTGCTATCTGTGAACCGTCTGCTTTTGGGTGTGAGATATTCTGGCCCGATGGCGGGATGCCCATGGCCCAGCCGATAATCCAGTCGCCAAGTGAAATCCAGTCCCTAAAGCCGATTGATCCCCAAAAAAGTGGACTAATGCCCCAGGCGCTTAATGACTACCGCTATTTTTGGGATCATCTGGAACACAAATACATTGACACTTATGGGTACCTGGCCGGTGTGGCTGCATCGTTTGGCCCGGCGGAATTAGCCGCTGTGTTGATGGGTCACCAGAATTTCTTTTTGGCCTTGCTCGAGAAACCCGAATTCGTCCATAACCTACTGGATGTCACAACAGAGTCGGTTATTCTCTGGCTCAAGGCGCATGAATCGGTAAATGGTCCACTGCAAAGACTGGCCATAGCAGATCATTTGCCGGGCCAGATCAATGGGGCACAATTTGAAGAATTTTGGCTGCCCTACAGCAATCGGGTTGTGACCGAGTTTCCGGATGCGACCGTTTTGTATCACAACGAATTTCCGATTCCCTATCTAGACGCACTGGCTCAATTTAAAATGCATATTTTTCATTTTGGTGGTGATCTGACAAATGTCAAATCTGTTCTGGGGGGCAGCCTCACCTTGATGGGCAACATTCCACCCGTGGAAATTTTGGCCCAGGGGACAATCGAGAAAGTTTACGATAGCGCGTGTAAGACACTATTCCGAGGCGCCGAACACGGTCGATTCTTACTCTCTTCCGGCGGTGGCTTAGCTCCGGAGACGCCCATTGAAAACCTTGCCGCCATGGAGAAGGCCCGAGATGATTATACTTTTCAAAAAAACCATTGATCATGTGGTTGTGCATAACTTATAAATCAACTTTCAGGAATCATTTCGCAGCCCCCAATCTTGCATGACGGTAGAAGCGTTGTAACAAATTAACATGTTTTGATTAAAGATGCAGGTAAGGAATCAGGCAGCATAACACTTCACATCCAGGAAGGAGGACCCCATGTCAAAGCAAAAAAAAATCCGAACAGGAAAAGGAATTCATCGGCGTGAATTCATTAAGAACAGTGCCATTGTCGGCACGGGTTTAATGCTTCCTTTTGGTGTACCCACACTTTTGCGTGCAGCACCTCGAAAAATTAAAATTGGGTCCATCCAGCCGGTTACCGGACCGCTGGCCGTTATCGGACAAGGACAACGTAAAGCCAATATTATGGCAGCCAAACAAATTAATGCCGCCGGCGGGATCAAATCCTTGGGTGGCGCCCATCTCGAGCTTTTGCTGGGTGATTCCGAGTCCAAGCCCGAAGTTGGGCGGCAAGAGGCCGATCGTCTTATCAAAGAAGGTGCCGTTGCACTGCAGGGCCCCTTCCAATCTGGAACGGCAATGGCCATAGCGACATTGGCCGAACAGCGTCAGGTTCCCTTTGTGATGGATGTGGCTGCATTGGATGCCATTACCCAGAAAGGCTATCACTATTCGTTTCGTGTTTTCATCACAGCACGCGGTTTGGTTGGCGGTGCTATCAATTTTCTCAAACAGGTTGTCGATATGAAGGGCGTTGCACCCAAAACTGCGGTGGTCACAAATACGGCCGATCCCTTTGGAAAGGGTATGTCAGGGGGGTTTCTCAAGGGACTTGAGAAATCGGGTATGCCCATCAAGATTCTGGAACGGATCCAGTATCCCCTGGGGATTCAGGATCTCTCAGGAGAAGTGGCAAAAATTAAGTCGCTTAAACCGGATCTGATTTTTCCGGTTTCACGACCCGGCGACAGCGTCATTCTGACCAGGGAACTTTATAAACAGCGGGTCCCCTTAATGGGCATTTATTGCCCCGGATCACCCGGCTGGTATGAACCTCACGTGGTCAAAGATCTGGACAAGCTGATCCTATACGTGTTGGTGAATGTGCCCTGGATCAACCCACTCTCAACCGTGTATCAGCATGCCAACGCTGCATTTAAAAAAGAGTTCAATCAAACCCTAGACACCAATTCGGCTTATGCCTACACGGGTACCTTGGTGGTGGCTGATGCGCTTGAACGCGCCGGTTCGGTTCAGGCAGATGATATCGTAGCGGCATTAAAGCAAACCAATTTTAAAGACCACCCGGTATTGGGCGGACCGATTCAGTTTGCAGAAAATGGTGACAATAAGGGCGCCTCAACGGGCTTGTTGCAAATCCAACCCGACCCGGTACCAGAAAAGCGCGTGCGGGTTGTTTTACCGAAAAATTTTGCCCAATCGCAGGAAATCGTATTCCCCTGGCCGCAACTCTGGGAACGATAAGCAGAGATTATGGATATTTCCTTAGCGATCCAACTCATGGTTCAAGGTATTCTATTGGGAGGGATCTACGGTCTCATTGCCGTGGGTCTCTCCCTGATATTTGGCGTCATGGGTGTAATCAATTTTGCACACGGTCAGATGATGGTCCTGGGTATGTACATCTCCTATTGGATCCTCGTACTCGTGGGTCTGGACCCCTATTTGTCCCTGGTTTTGGTGGCTGTTGTCACGGCAATGCTCGGCTATGTCATCCAGGCTACCGTGGTGAACCGGATTCTCGATTTTCCCGAAGCCATGCAGGTGGTTCCACTGGTCTCGATCGGACTCATTATCGAGAATTGCATTCTCTTTATGTGGGGTCCTGACCATCGCAGTCCGAACACGGCTCTTGGTTTAGAATCAATTCATTTCGGCGATGTCATGATCGATGCATCCCGCTTGATGGCATTTGTTTTAGCGATTCTGATTACGGGCCTCATTTTTTGGTTTCTAAGGAATAACAACATCGGAAAGTCTATGCGGGCGGCAGCGGATAACCGCATCGGTGCCCTTGTGGTGGGCATCAATGTGGACCGGATTAACAACTACGCCTTTGCGCTGGGGGCGGCCACAACCGGTGCGGCCGGTGCTCTATTGATCCCCTTGATTCCGGTTTCCCCCCATCTGGGCCATGATTTTACCCTGACGGCCTTCGTGGTGGTTATCCTGGGCGGCATGGGCAATCTGGTGGGTGCGCTTGTGGGCGGACTGATTTTGGGGGTAGCGGAATCCATGTCGACCCTCTGGCTGCCGCCGACGTTGAAACATGTGGTCAGCTTTAGCCTGCTGGTGTTGATCATGCTCTTTAAGCCCAAGGGACTCTTTGGCGGTAAATAATGAAGCGACTTTACGTTCTGTTGGCATTTATCCTGTTGATCCTGCTGGTTCTGCCAATGTTTCTGGAGAAGTATACCCTGGGCATATTTATTATGATATTCTACTATGCCTATTTGGGGCAATCCTGGAATATCTTAACGGGTTATACCGGGCATATTTCCCTGGGACACGCGTTATACATTGGTATCGGTGCCTATACGTCTACGTACCTGGCCATCACCTTTGGGTTGACACCCTGGGTCGGTATGATTGCCGGCGGGCTGGTCGCCGTTGCCGTCGCCTTGTTTAAAGGTTTTTTGGGCTTTCGTTTCGGGCTCCGGGGCGTATATTTTGTGATCCTGACCATTGCTTTTGCCGAAATCACACGCCTTATCGTATCCCATATCGAAGCACTGGGATCCTTTTCCGGGATTTTTCTGGATTTCAATCCATCATTTTGGAATTTCCAATTCAGGGGAAACAAACCCTACTACTATATTTCATTGGGTATGATGGTGGCTTCAGTTGGTGTGGTGCGCGTACTGGAGCTTTCGCGGATCGGACGTTTCATGGTTGCCATACGCGAAGATGAGGAAGCCGCACAGGCGGTTGGTGTTAATTCATTTAAATACTCCATGATAGCGCTATCCATCAGTGCGTTTATGACCGCTCTGGCCGGGACTTTTTATGCGAACTATATCTTCTATCTGCATCCCAATTCTGTCTTTGGCATGGGTTTATCCATCGAACTTATTTTACGGCCAATTATCGGAGGAATGGGCACGGCCCTGGGACCGATCGTGGGTTCATTTATATTGACACCGCTGTCCGAAATGTCACGGGCTTATTTCAGTAAGGGCGGCATGGAGGGACTGCACCTGGTGCTTTACGGCGTCCTGGCCATTATCGTGGTTCTTTTTATGAGAAAAGGTATTTTAACTTATCTGGCCGCAGGTCTTAACAAAATAATACGATTCAAATCATGACCTTATTGAAAGCAACAAACATAAGAAAGCAATTCGGCGGATTAACGGCCGTGAACGATCTGTCGTTTCAATTGGCAAAAAACGAAATTCTTGGCTTGATCGGACCCAATGGGGCCGGCAAGACAACTGTTTTTAATTGTTTAACCGGCCTTCTGCCCATGGATGCCGGGCAGGTTCACCTGGAAAACAACACCATTACCGGCCTCAGACCACATCAGATCTGTCGATTGGGTATGGCGCGAACATTTCAGATCGTTCGGCCTTTTTTAAATATATCCGTTCTCGACAATGCTATTGTCGGCGCGTTGATGTGGGAGAAAAAACCTGCAATAGCCAGACAATTGGCCCAGGAAATCATCGATTTTGTGGGATTGGGCCCGTATTCGAACGAGTTGGCTGAGTCATTGCCATTGCCGTTGCGAAAGCGACTGGAGTTGGCCAAAGCCATGGCGACCAAACCAAAAGCTTTGTTGCTGGATGAGGTCATGGCTGGATTGACCCCAACTGAAGTGGATGAGCTGATTCGGCTTATCGATGAAGTCAGACATCAGGGAGTTGGCGTTTTACTCATAGAACACGTTATGAGAGGTGTCATGGCGCTGAGCGACAGAGTCATCGTAATAAATAACGGCACAGAAATCGCCCAGGGAAATCCTGAGGATATCGTTAATGAGGTGTGTGTGATCGAAGCATATCTTGGAAAGGAATATGCCGGTGCTGTCTGTTAAGGACGTTGATGTAAGCTACGGTGATTTGCAAGCATTGCGCGGCATTACATTCGATGTGATGGCGGGTGAGGTTATTTCCATTGTTGGATCAAATGGGAGTGGGAAATCCACCACATTGAGGACGATTTCAGGAATTCTCAGGGCAAAACAGGGATCGATTCGGTTTTTGGATACAGAAATCAGTTGGGCAGCGCCGTCTAAAATTGTTGAAATGGGCGTTAGCCACGTACCCGAAGGAAGGCAACTGTTCCCGAACATGTCGGTGCTGGAGAATCTGGAAATGGGTTCGCAGTTTCCCCACACACAGAAACACAAAGCAGACACAATCGAAATGGTTTTCGATTTTTTCCCCCGGCTTGAAGAAAGGCTCAACCAGAAAGCAGGGACGTTGAGTGGGGGTGAGCAGCAGATGTTGGCTATTGGCAGGGGTCTGATGTCTCAGCCCAAGCTTATGATGCTGGATGAACCTTCCTTGGGACTCTCTCCGTTACTGGTCAGCACCATATTTGAAATTATCCATAAAATAAATGAGCGCGGCACCTCTATTTTACTCATCGAGCAAAATGTGTATCACGCCCTCAACATGTCCACCCGTGGTTATGTGATGGAGAATGGCGAAATCGCCTTGCAGGATACGGGTGAGGGCTTGTTAAATAATCCACATATCCGGAAAACCTACTTAGGATTGTAGGCCGATTTAGTGTGGATCCAATTGTGGAACATAATGTAAAAGGAAGGCATCAATATGTCCGAACAAAGAAAAATATTTAGGACTGAAAAAGCCGCAATCACCGGCGGGCCCTATTCCCAGGCAACTATTCATAATCATGTGATTTATGTTTCCGGTCAGGGGGCCGTGAATCCGGAAACAAACCAGATTGAATTGGGTACCATCGCGCATGAAACCAGGTTGGCCATGACAAACTTGTCCATCATTCTCGAAGAGGCGGGCTCATCACTGGACAAAATTTTAAGCATTACGGCTTATTTGTTGGATATGGACGACTATGCCGAGTTTAATAAGGCCTATCTGTCATTTTTTAATGGCGATCTGCCCACGAGAACCTGCATCCAGGCAGCCAAGCTGCCATTTGAAACCCGAGTGGAGATCACGGCCACAGCCTTTATCTGAAAGCGCGAAATCATAATTTAGGGGACGTCCTTGATTTTTTTAACTTGAGAAAGTATAAGAAATCAAGGACGTCCCCCAGTTTATTCGTAAAGGATGAGGAAAGCATATGTTATTCAGAACCATTGAAGATTTAAAAAGCAAATCCCTGGCACCGGGTGTGGATATCAAATCGCTTTCCGGTGAAAAAATGACCATGGTTATTTTTTCCCTCGCGGAAGGTTCACTTATTGCCGAGCACAATCATCCCAACGAGCAGATCGGAACGGTTTTGAAGGGATCCCTATCCCTAATCATTGGAAAAGAAGAGAAGGTCGTTAAAAAAGGTGATTTTTGGTGCATTCCCGCCGATGTTCCCCATAAAGGTCGCTGTCTGGAAGGGCCGGCCCAGGTGTTGGAGGTGTTTTCGCCGCCTCGGGAAGACTATACCTAAAAAAGAAGGATTCAAGGGGCCAGCCCGTGCGATGAGGTATAAGCCATAAGCTGTATGCTACCAGCATCCAGCATTCCTGCAATGCTGTCATAACATAACATCGAACATTCACCTTCGATGGTTGCGCCATGGGCCCATGGCCGGTGGCTATTTCGATGTTGGATGTTTAAATTGCGATTTCTTATGCGCAATGCCTGACCCAAATAGATCAACCAGATAAACTAAACTTTCAATCCCTCGCTATTCGACTCGTACAAAAATATGCACTTCCCGCGGTCCATGGGCACCCTGCACCATGGTGGCCTCGATATCGGCGGTTTTACTGGGTCCGGTAATGAAGGTCATGGTATTGGTGAGACCCTCGGCCTGCTGGACCGGATCCCATTTGAGAAGTGTGTAGAGCTCTTTCAGGTTCGAAAGAATCTGATCCAGGCCAATTACGGCAATATGGATGGACGGCAGCAGGGAAACATAGAGCGGTTGTCCCGTGCGCGTTTTCATGGTCAGCGTAGCTGTTTCAGCCAACGCGAAATCGGCCGAGGTGACACCGATCAGGGCGGTTTCAGCCCGGCGGCGAAAGGGGCTGGCACCTGAATCGGCAGTGGCGGTTTGGGGAGCATGGACCGGGATGTTGAGGGGTTCCAGGGCATTGAAAAGATCAAGACTGTTAACAAGGGGATGATTCCAGGCTACCACGCTTTTCCGGTCTCCCCATTCCGGGTTTCTATCCGCGACGATTTTGGCAATGGCGTCCGATACGTCAGCAGGGGATCGTGCCGGGGTAACGTCCACATTGACGGACTGCCCGATTTGGTTCAAGCGCTCGAGAAGCTTAAGACGCCCTTTGCGATCGCGGTCTTGGATTCGAGACAGCACGGTCCTATCGGCTTCTTCGGGGCTGTTTTGTATGAGGCCATGCAACCGGGTGCCGTCAGCATCGGTGTGTTTGAGTGCCGTCCGAATTTGCTGGATGAAAGCGGTTTGCTCCGTATCAATCATGGGGCTGCCTACCTGCCAGGCTTCGGTAACGATGAATAAATCGCTGATCGGCGATCTTTTTCAAATCTCGGCTTCGGGTCCAGCCTTCGGCAAATGGCAATCGGCTGATCATTTGACCATGTTTTGGAACGAGCGTTTGGCCCATGCGGGCCAGCCGTAGAGCCACGTCGTATAGCAACGGATGTTGGACCAGGTGTGACCACATACCAAATATGAATTGTTCCAAGGGATTTTTCACATGGACATCCCATTGATGATCCCCTTCGGCCAACTTGTTGCGCAGCAAAAGCAGCATGCGGGGGAGGTCGATGTTGACCGGACAGGCATCCATACAGGCACCGCAGAGGGTTTCCCCCTGACACAGGTCGGCAAAACGATTGATGCCGCGAAGCAGTGGCGTCACAACTGCTCCCACGGGACCCGAATAAGCGGAGGCATATGCGTGTCCACCGATTTCCCCGTACACCGGGCAGACATTGAGACAGCCTCCGCAACGCAGACAATATAGCATTTCTCGAAATTCGGGATCGGCCAGGATGCGGCTGCGGCCATTGTCGACGATGATCAGGTGAAACTCCCTGGGACCGGCGGACAACGTATCTTTACCGGGGCCACCCAGATAACTGACATAGCCACCGATCTTCTGAGCGGCTGCACCCAGAGAAAGGAGACGAAACAGGATTTGGTGGTCCCTGAGATCGGCGACAATCCGTTCCATGCCCATGAAGGCGACATAAACCTTTGGCAGGGTCGTGGTCATGCGGATGTTGCCCTCATTGGAAACGGTGGTCACGTGGCCGGTTTCAGCACAGGCCAGATTGCAGCCGGATATGCCCATATCAGCTTGTAAAAATTTTTTGCGTAACGCTTTGCGGGCTGCCAAGGTCAGGGTCGGGATGTCGTCGGTTTTGGGAATACCCAGTTTCTCGCTAAAAAGCGAACTGATTTCTTGACGCGTTTTGTGAATCGCCGGTGCGATAATATGGGATGGATTCTCACCGGCCAGTTGGATGATATATTCCCCCAGATCGGTCTCAACAACCTCCACGCCGGCGCTTTCAAGCGCAGGGTTGAGACCGATTTCCTCGGTCAGCATGGATTTGCCTTTGACCGCCATGCGGACATCATGCTGGGCGGCAATGTCGAGGCAGTGCCGCACGGCTGTCTCGGCATCCAAAGCAAAGTGCACGTGGCCCCCGTTGTTGCGGACATTGGCGGCCAGTAACGCCAGCAGATCATCGAGATTCTCGATGGTCTGCCTGCGGATATCATGGGCCAGCAAACGCAGTTCCGGTCCTTCGGGCAATTCCAGATAACCCTTGGCCGTACCCTTACCGAAGCGATCCTGAAGCCCAAAGAGGGCTTTACGGAGGACGGGATTGCGGATAGCATCACGGGCTATATTTATATAGGACGACTGTTTCATTATGTTATCATTCAATCGCTTGGCATTGATCTTGAGTTGTCTTTTGCCTTTCAGACGTCATTTGTTCTGGCGGACGTTATTTGCGTTTCACGCGTTATTAATTGTAGCCATCTGCGATCAGCTTTAAGCTTCGAAAAATTACACGAAGTAAATTACTATGAATGACGCGAAGCAAATGACAATTCTTTTTTTCTAATCATGTTTGCCCTGCCAACAGTTGCGCAAGATGCAGGACCTTAACCGACGAACCAATCCGGCTCAACCGACCCTGGATATTCATCAGGCAACTGACATCGCAGCCGGTTACAACCTCGGCACCTGAATCGATGATGTTCTGGACTTTGACGTCGACCATGGCCGTGGAAATCTCCGGATATTTAACCGCAAAGGTGCCACCAAAACCGCAGCATCGATCCGGATCTCTCATTTCGATAAATTCGGTTTCTCGGACATGCTGTATCAGCTGGCGGGGTTGTTCCCGGACGCCAAGGGTTCTGAGCAAATGACAGGAGTCGTGATAGGTTATTTTGCCCCGATAAACAGCCCCCAAATCGACGACCCCGAGTATATCCACCAGGAACTGGCTCAGTTCAAACGTGCGTTGTCCAATTTGATGCGCTCGCCTTGCCCAGGCAGGATCGTTTTTAAACAGTTCCGGGTAGTGGTGCTTGACCATACTCACACAGGAACCGGAAGGACACACAATCCACTCGGCATCCTGGAATGTCTTTATAAATTTTTTGGCCGCAATGCGCGCGGATTTCCAATATCCCGAGTTGAAAGCGGGTTGTCCACAGCAGGTCTGGTCTAGGGGGCAGTCCACCTGTATGTTCAGGCGCTTAAAAAGCGTCAAAAGGGCTTCACCGACCTCAGGGTAAAGACCATCTACGAGACACTGTACAAACAGGGTGATTTTATTAACACGAGGCATTACGTGATGGCTTTAGGTTTTAGGTTTTGGATCATATCGGATTTACGGCGTCAAGGATCCCAGAGACCACGTGATTTCGCTAATAACTTAGCGCCGTACACCATCAGCTTTAAACTGCCTGTGGCTTGGTGCTGAAAGCTGATAGCTGTTTTTACGCAGGACAATAGCCTGTGCATGAGGACTTGTCAATTGGTTGTGGCTTGAAACCAGGTGCGTTCTGCTTTATGGTTATAGTTATTGTCAGAAAATTGTTCCGTTTCATGCAGGAAGCGGTTCATATATTATGGGATCTCGAAAGCGCCTGATAACGTATGGGATTGGCTCTATGCCGGAATTGCCCGAAGTACAAACAGTGGTCAACAATTTAAACAGCCTGGAATTGATTGGCCGCCGAATTGTCAATGCCAGGGTGTACTGGCCCAAAACGATTGCCGGCATGGCCCCGGCCACCTTTAAAAAAAAGATGAAGGGTCGCCGGATTGGCGACATTTCACGCCGGGGTAAATATATCGTGATCTCGCTATCACGGGACCTAAGCCTTTTGATTCATCTGCGTATGACCGGTCGATTGCATTGGGCCGCGGCAGATAAACGCCGTAATCCCCACGAACACGTGGTTTTAATCTTCGGCAAAAATAGGGCACTCCGTTTTCAAGACACGCGGAAGTTCGGTCGTTTTTATCTCACAGCCAATCCCCAAGAAATACTCGGGAAACTGGGCCTCGAGCCCTTGTCCGACCAATTTACGCTGACACGTTTTCAGGGGATGCTCCAGGCGCGCAAACGCATGATCAAACCGTTGCTGTTAGATCAAGCTTTTATTGCCGGCTTGGGAAATATATATGTGGATGAAGCCTTATGGAAGGCCGGGATCCACCCCCTACGGGTCAGTTCATCGCTGTCAAAAAAGGAAGTGGCAGCATTACAAACGGCAATTCCAATCGTATTGCAGAAAGGCTTGAGAAATCTGGGTACGACATTGGGCAGCGGTGCTGGTAATTTTTACTCCGTGGCCGGCCGCAAGGGCCGCAACGCCGATGACCTATTCGTATTCCGTCGAACAGGGGAGGGCTGTCCCCGGTGCCGGAAACCAATTCAGCGAATCATTGTGGGGCAGCGGAGCACACACATATGTTCACATTGCCAACAAATATGAAGGGAAATCACATGAAAGTAAAAACATGGTTAATCGGATTGCTTCTGATCGGTTGTTTGCCGATAGCTGCACTGGCGGAGGTAGACGCTCGTATTGTACGGACTCTCAAGCTGGATGCAAGCCCACTGGACATGGCCGTCCCCAGTAGCGGCGATTATATCTATGTTTTAACGTCGGATGCCATTCTACAGATATTTAAACAGAACGGTACGTTGCGCGACACCCTGCCGGTTGATCCGGGCGTCGATCGTATTAAACCGGGCCGCAGGGAGGATCAGCTTTTTCTGCTTGATACCAAAAATAACCGTGTACAGGTCCTTATTCTGGATTTTATCCATCCAATCCCGATTGACGGATCGCCCACCAAAGGTTCTTCTGACGCGGTTGTGACAGTGGCGGTTTTTACCGATTTCCAATGACCGTATTGTGCCAAATTGGCGCCTGTACTCGATCAGTTGATTGAGAAATATCCCCAAAAGGTCAGATTGGTATTCAAAAATTTTCCGCTTCGCAGCCATAAATTTGCACGTCAAGCGGCGGCCGCGGCATTGTCGGCTCAGGCCCAGGGCAAATTCTGGGAGTTTCATGACATGCTTTTTGAAAACTACCGCGCTATCAATGAAGAAAAAATTACCGAGATCCGTGATGGGCTGAATTTGAATGCCGATGACTTTGATTCCATGCGCAAGTCTGGGCAGGTAGCCCGCCAAATTCAAAATGATGTACGCCTGGGCAGAGAAGTCGGCCTGCGCGGCACGCCATCGGTCTATGTCAACGGACGCCTGCAACGCAGTCGCGGTTTGGAAGGTCTTTCAGCATCGGTAGAAGCGGAACTTAAGCGCCTGAACAAGTCAAATTAGATAAAACTACATTTATGTATGGCACTTTAGGCAAGCTTGACAGTATGCTACATTGTGGTTAAGCTTATGCTAATAAGATGCTGCAATTGATGAATCGTGCGGAAGACCTCCACGATAGACTCCTTCTTCCGCGATCAGAGCGGAATTCTAACGAATACCAATAAAACATTGATATGCGTTTAAACTGTCAAAAATATGAGGTGATGCTATGCACGATCACTATAAAACACATGGGGCCTTTAGCTGGAACGAATTGATGACAACGGATCCAGAGGCGGCCAAACAATTCTACAGTGAAGTATTTGGATGGGAAACGGAAGAATATCCTATGGGAGATTTTAGAGTAACTGTCACAAATATGTTCCGAAATAAAAGCCAGAGTGTAAGCGGTACAGGTATTTTTTCGTTACGCCATATCATGTTGAATCTGCCTCACTAGCGTAGTGCCCTGACGGATTGGT
>Ga0180435_10000636_pt1 | contig 37162 bp, 31 predicted proteins | sample SS_ome_3_FD_132467 | JGI IMG/M metagenome (GOLD analysis project Ga0180435, IMG submission 132467) | Hypersaline lake sediment archaeal communities from the Salton Sea, California, USA - SS_3_S_1 metaG | ecosystem: Environmental > Aquatic > Non-marine Saline and Alkaline > Hypersaline >... | reverse complement strand
TTCTTTTTCGCCGCAGCATGACCGGTGTCAGCCTCGTCTGCCGGAGTATCTGCTCCAGGATATCGGGGTGCATCCGGCGGAGGCAGGTACAGCATATTGTTATTGTAAGGTAACAGCAGAGCATCGCCGGTTGCCATGGAGTTCAAAGCTATCTGAGCCGTGTCGGTAAGCGTTATCTTTATGCCCATGATTATCCCCTCTCACTTTGTGGGCCAAAGAAAAAGCCGGACTGCCAGACTGGTAGGCAGCCCGGCTGTCTCCTGAAGACCCGTGGCTTTCCGCCCCTGCTTCTCAGCAGGTTCGGCTTTGTCTCTGATAGTTCTCCCCTGTATCTTAATTATACGGTAAATGCATACATTTTGTCAATTGATCAGGGGGTGTCGGCCCTGCTAGAAGTCTTTTAAAAGATGCATGGATTAGTTAAATATATCAAGTATATAAGATAAGTGTACGGAAGTGTCCACCAGGCAGGTTTTGTATTCATGATCGCTGTTGCTGCGGGAAATCTTATGTCATATGTTAAACATATACGATAGGGGGTTTTACGATGCCCGAATTATAAAAACTGATCTATTGGATCGATGAGCCATGCCGTTCACAACCGGCCCATCCTCGTAGTCGGGGGAACAGGGTATGTAGGCGGGCGTCTGATACCGCGTCTGCTTCATCGCGGCTTGAAGGTCCGTGCGGTTGCCCGCTCCATGAATAAAATGGCGGGGCGCCCCTGGTCCGATCATCCGAACCTGACGATTGTCCGGGCTGACCTGCAACACCGTGAAACCCTGGCAGGAGCACTCGAGGGGTGCGGTACCGCATACTATCTCGTGCATTCAATGACCCCGGAAGCGGAAGATTTTGTCGAAGCCGATCGCCATGCGGCCCGCAATTTTATCGATGCTGCGAAAGGCTCGAGTCTGGAGAGAGTCATCTATCTGGGAGGACTGGGCGGAGGCGGGGACACGGCAAGCATCCACCTGAAGAGTCGCTACGAAGTCGGAGAAATTCTGCGTTCGGGTCCGTTTTCAACGACGATTTTTCGATCCGCGCAAATCCTCGGTTCCGGCAGCGCGTCTTTTGAAATTCTGCGTTATATGGCGGAACGGCTGCCGTTTATGGTCGTACCGGATGAAATCCTGGATACCAGAACCCAACCGATCTGTATCCGCAATGTCCTCAATTATCTCGAAGGGGCGCTCGAATGCGGCGAAACGGAAAACCAGACGTTTGATATCGGGGGACCCGACGTAATTACGTACCGGCAGCTTTTCGCTATCTATGCAGCTGAAGCCGGCATACGCAGACCGAAATTTTTCAATCCTCCCATTCCTCACAGCAGATTGGGCCGTAAATTCGGCATCGGCTTCGCTAAATTGACCCTGCCAATTCCCGGGAGCATATCAGAACCGCTGCTGGAAGGTACTTCGGTTCCCGTCTTTGTGGAAGATGACCGTATTGTGCGGATTATACCGCAGGAACTGATGAGCTGCCGGGAAGCGATCAGGCGGGCGATACAGAAGGATTCCCTGAAAATTGTCGACACCAGCTGGACCGACGCGGGCGCCATGAAATCGCCGGAATGGGTGCAGGTCGGCGATGCGCCCTATGCCGGCGGGACACTGCTGCAGGGCGGGTACCGAGTGAAGCTGGCTGCTTCTGTGGAAGAAATCTGGACCGTTGTCAGGCGGATCGGCGGCGATAACGGCTGGTATTACGGCGATATGTTATGGCAGCTGCGGGGATGGATGGACCACCTGGCCGGCGGGGTCGGACTCCGCCGCGGCCGGCGTCATCCGGAAAATCTTTACGTCGGGGATGCGCTGGATTTCTGGCGCGTCCTGGAAATTGAACCTCCTGATTGTTTGATACTGCTGGCAGAGATGAAATTGCCCGGCGAAGCTATTCTGGAAATCAGCATTGTGCCGGCCGATAGCGGCACCGAGTTGACTTTTGGTACCAGGTTCAGGCCTGTCGGGCTTTACGGAATACTCTATTGGTATGCACTGCTGCCGTTTCACAATATCCTTTTCGGCGGCATGCTGAAAAAGATCGCTCTCCTGGTTGGTCAGCAGGTAGTGGCGGGTCCGCACAAGTTCAAACCGGGTCCGCTCTCCGTTCATTGACGGGTCTGGAATCAACCCTGAAAATAGCGTGCTTCCGACTTGCTATTGGGGGGGCATGTGACCGATAATAAAGTATAGCCAGTTGCCTTTTTACTAACGAGGCAACCTTGAAAAATGATCATGTTTCAAGGTCGCCGTTTCGATGTCGAAAAGGAGGTTGCCATGGCGACGTCAAAACAGAACGGGCTGCACCACCATATAACTGCGGTGAAAAAAGGGGAACGAGCGTTCGAGAATGCCTTTCAGGCGGTTTCGCGGATGATCCTCGAAAAGCCGATCGACAAAGTGATCGTCAACGGTAAAAGCACCTTCGATTACGGGATATTTCGCGAGGGTGAGAAGCATATCATCGGGATGTATGACGAAATAAACTCGTTCGTTTCATTCATAAAAGACGCCTCCCAGGGCGGGTCGTCGCAGGAAATGGCATTCGTGCTCGTCGGCGAACCCGGCAACGGCAAGACGTTTCTGGTCGAGTACCTGTGCTCCCTCTATCGGCGATTCCTGTTCAGCGGGGAAAACAGGCGTTATACCTTCCGCTTCACGGGACTGAGCCGGCTCGGTCAATACGGCGACATCAACGTTATCGAATCGCAGACGTATGAAGACCCGATGATCCTCGCGATGAACCTGCTCGAGTCACCGGACGATTCCCGAAATCACCTGGTGCGGCGCTACCGGTTGACCAAGGCGATGGTCGGCAAATGGTGGCAGAACTATCGTCCGCTCGGGGCCTGCACCGCCTATATCTGGAACGACATCCGGGAATTTACCGGCGGAAAACTCGAGGATATGCTGGAATTCGTCGACATTATCCCGGTACCGCTCACCGAGAGCCTCGGCACGGTTACCGGTAAATATCCGGCCAAAGACAAAATCACTTCCTCGGCCGTCGACCTGCTCGGCGAGGAGTCGATTCAGCGGCTTCTGCACATCACCGACACGAACAATCCCTATCGCTTCGACCTGCGCAGGGGGGCCCTGGCCCGGGTTGCCGGGGGGGGGATCCACTTCAGCGACGAGATCTACAAGAACAAGAAAGATCTCGTGCAGGTATACCTCAGCATTATCCAGAACCGGACCATAGAGATAGACGGATACAAGTGGCCGATAGATACGCTCATCGTCGCGACCAGCAACAATGCCGAATTCAATAAATTCCTGGCCGAGAAAGAGGAGGCCCCGATCATCGACCGGTGCCGTATCTGCTATGTTTCCCACAATACCGATTACCGCCTCCAGAGCCAGCTCACGGACTATGCAATCGGCGATAAAACCAAAACCACGCTGACGGGGGATGAACTGCACCAGGACCCGAATCTCAATTACGCCGCATCGGTCGGTGTCGCCCTCACCAGATTGCCGCGGTCCGAGAAACTGACGCCGATCGAAACGATGAAACTCGCGGCCGGGGAGGTGGCGGGCGAAAAGTCGATAAAAACGCTGTCAGAAGTCATCGACACGTTGAACCAGGACGCCGATGTGACCAGCCGTTTCGGTCAGAAAGGGCTCGGTCAGCGCAACCTGGGCCGGGCCATGCAGCTGATGCTCGAAAGTTCGGAAACGAACGAGGGGCAGTGCATGTTTGCCTACGATGTATTTGGCGCTCTGGAGCGCATCATTCTCGACTACGTGCCGGAGCCGGCGGACCGCGCCAAATTTCTCGATGACCTGAAGACCGCGCGCGGCCTCTACCGGGAACGTATCATGACGGAAATGTTCAATGCCTATATGGACGAGCCGCTGGCGATCAGGAAGGATGTCCTGAATTACGTGAACATGATCATCGGTATCGACGCGGAGAATCTCGGTCCCGACAAGATGTGGAAATATAAAAATCCGCAGACGGGTGAGCTGCAGGCCCTGAAAATCGATGAACGCTATATCAACTCCGTGGAAGACTGCCTCGGCTTGAAGGTGAAGGAACAGAAGGATACGTTCAGGACGTCGATACGTAAAATATATGGCCAGAAGATATCGACGAACCCGAACTACGATTTCATGGACAACCTCGAACTGGTCAAGGCGGTCACCGACGTGCGGCTGAAATCCGATATTGCCGGTGCCGGCAGTCTTATCGGGGCCCTGGCGAACAGAACCAATGAGGAGAATCAGAAGCTGTACGACCGCATGGTGGACACCATGCTGAACAAGCTGGGCTACTGTAAGACCTGCGCCCAGAAAACCATCGAGTACTTTTGTACGCAGGTGGATGAGACGTAGTTGGTAAGAGCGGAAATTCACTCATCAGGAGAGGTTGCGATGACTGATGATCCTCGAAAACGATACCGGTCCTCCGGGGCAAGGGCTCCCTGCCCTCCGCCCGCTCCTGCAGGAGTTCTGCGTCCTCTCTATGCCTATCATGATGCCGATGCCTGGTCCCTGACGCCGGTTATAAAACCGGCTGCCCTCGCCCCGACCCGTTCGCTCGATGACCTGATGGCCCGGGACAAGCAGCGGGAGAAAGACGGTTTTCCCCGCAAAATTCGCCTGGGCAAGGTCGTTAAGCCCGGCGGCAAGGACGACGACCGCATCGTTGTGGTACCGACAACGGTCGAAGAGAAATTCCTGCATGATGCGGTGACCGTCGCCGAAGACGGTGACGGCGGGGAAGGGGGGGAGGACCCCGTCTACGGCGGACAGGGCGAGGGCGAAGAGGGCGAGATCATCGGTGAGCAGCCGATCAGAAACGGTGAGGAGGGAGGGGCCGGAGCCGGCCACGGCGACGGGGGTATCCATGAAATCGAGTCCAACGCCTACGAACTCGGCCGGGTTCTTACCGAGGAATTCAAACTGCCCAACCTGAAAGACAAGGGGAAGAAACGCTCTCTCACAAAATATTCGTATGACCTGACCGACCGCCACAAGGGTTTTGGCCAGGTGCTGGACAAAAAAGCGACCCTGCGCCAGATCATCAAAACCAATATCGGTCTCGGCCGCGTCCGCAAGAGGGCACGGGTCAGGACCGAGTCACTGCTCGTCTCTCCGAACGACCGGATATACCGGATTCTGTCGAAAGAAAAGGATTACGAGTCCCAGGCCGTTGTGTTCTTCGTCAGGGACTACTCCGGTTCCATGGGAGGGCGGCCGACGGATCTGGTGGTCAGTCAGCATGTGATGATTTACTCCTGGCTCATCTAGCAGTACGAAAGCCAGGTCGAGACCAGGTTTATTCTCCACGATACCGAGGCCAAAGAAGTTGAATCGTTCAATATCTACTACAATTCAAAAGTGGCGGGAGGGACCAAGGTCGCATCGGCATACCGCCTCGTAAACCGGCTGGTAAAAAACGAGAACCTGGAGCGGGACTACAATATCTACGTCTTTCACGGAACCGACGGCGACGACTGGGACACGAGGGGTGAAGAGGCGCTTCCGGAACTCCGGAAAATGCTATCCTACGCCGCCCGCGTAGGAATCACCGTGGCCGAAAACAATTTCAATCCCCAGGGGCGCAGCGACCTTGAGCGATATATCACGAAATCAGGGCTGCTGGAGGAGAAGCCCTCGCTGCTGAGGCTCGACGTCCTTGATCGGGACAGCGACGAGTCACGGCTTATCGAAGGAATCAGGGCGCTGATATCCTGATATTACGGAGCTGCCGATGGAACTGATCAGCCAGCACGCAAAAAAGATCATGGAGGGGTGCAAGGAACGGGCGCGCGATGTCGGGCTCCGCTTTCAAGCTGACAGCCTCGAATATATTGTAACAAACCGGGACATCCTGGAATTGTCGCCGAAAACCATGATTCCCACGCTCTATGACTACTGGGTCCAGGACGTCGAAGTCCTGCGCGAGTCCGGCCGTTATGAGCTGTTTCCGTCAAACCCTTACGAAACGGTGATAAACACGCGGCCGCCGATTTCGTTTTACAACGACAACAATCCTGACTGGCTCAATGTGATGATTTTTTACCACGTGCTCGGCCATATTGATTTCTTCCAGAACAACCTCTTCTACCAGCACACGTGGGACTATGATTTTACCGGCAGAGCGCTCTCCGACAAACGCCTGATCAGCCAGCTCCGCTCCGAGAAAGGGCGGTGGGTGGACTATGTCATTGAATTCGCGAAATCCATAGACAACCTGGTCGGCTACTTTACCGTCATGTCGGATCAGGATAAACCGGCCGCCGCCCGGACCACGAACGAGGTCGACTACTATTTCGATATATTCCTGCAGGAAGAGGTGAAGGCTTCGGTGCCCGATTATTTCAAGGAAATCGAACGCTACAACCTCCTGCTCAACGAACGCCCGGTTGAAGCGGAGCAGCTGTTCCTCGATGAGGTGAGAGCGAAGTATACCGAATTTGAATCGTACTGGCAGAAGTACCGGGAGCATGGAAAAAATGCGGAGCGCCGCGACCTCCTCGAATTCATCATGGAGCACTCGGCTTTTCTCAACGAGGAGGAGAACCGGTGGATGAAGATGGTCATCGAGGTTATCCGCAACACCTCGCTCTATTTTCAGCCGCAGATACGCACCAAAATTCTCAACGAGGGATGGGCGAGTTATTGGCATGAAAAGCTGTTCCTGAGCGACGATCGGATTTGCGGGCATGAGGTTGATTTTGCCAGGGTGCATGCGAAGGTCACGTCGATGCGGCGCATCGGCCTCAATCCCTATGCCCTCGGCATGCACCTGTTCTGCTTTCTCGAGCAGATGGCCGACAAGGGGCGGATCAGCAACGCCTACCGTCGCCTGCGCGATCGCAGCAAACGGGATGCGTTCGACAGCGGTACCGGCAACGGGCGGGATTTCATTTTCAACATACGCAAGACCTACTGCGATTCGATGTTCGTATCCGACTACGTCACCCAGGATTTTGTCGATGAACATAAACTGTTTGTCGCCGGCAGGAAGCTGAACGAACAGCGCATGACCTGGCAGTACTACGTGAAGAGCAGAAAGGCCGGGGATTACCGGGACATGGTCCTGGATTCTCTCTACCATCCGCCGACGATAGAATTCGAGGTGACCCCTGAAAACCGCCTGCACCTCAAGCATCTTTTCGAGGGAAAACCGCTGGTGCGTGAATATATCGCCCAGACGATGCTGGGAATCGAGTACCTGTGGGGGAACCAGGTGATGCTCGATACGTCCGAGCCGGTAAAAGACAGCGCTGCGGCCGATTCAGGTGATGCGGCCAAAACGGAAACGCCGCGGCAGGAAATACGCTGGCAGAAGTACCGGTATACGATGCGGAACCGGCAATTGTCCCGGGAAGCGCAATCGTGAGAGGAGGTCATCCATGCATGATGTTACCCAGGCGCTCGTGAAGCTGAAACACCAGAACCAGGACTGGGAAAAGGAGTCCCTGCTGAGTTTTACCGAGTTCCTGCAGCAGGCGGCTGCCAGCCCGTCCCGGATTATCAGGAATGTATATCAGCTGTACGCGGATATGATCGACAACTATATCTGCGAGGAAATCGATGAGTACCTGGATGATCTCGAGTCCACGGAGTACACGGTGTATGACTGCCATGAACTGCTGACCGCAGGCGCCGACCGACCGTTTTTCGCGGACCGGCTTTTCGCCCACCACCTGGTGCGCCACGTAGATTCGCTGTCGATCGGGGCCCAGCAGAACAAAGTCTACATCTTCGACGGTCCCCCCGGCAGCGGCAAATCGACGTTTCTCAACAACCTGCTGCGCAAGTTCGAAGAATATACCGCCTCCCCTGAAGGGCTGCGCTACGAGATCGTGTGGCGCCTGCCCGCTGACGTGTCCGGTCATGCCGGAACCGGCACCGGCGCAGAGATGGCCGGCCGGACCGGGGGAGGGAAGGATGATGAACACCTTCCGCTCGACGTACCCTGTCCGAGCCATGACAACCCGATCCTCATCGTTCCCCACGATTCGCGCCGGCGCTTTTTCGACGATCTCTTTGAAAACGACACGTTCAAATGGGAGTTCTTTACCGCGAAAAAATTCGAATGGGTGTTCAACGACCGGCCCTGCACGATCTGCTGTTCCATTTTCGACGCACTGATGCGCAAATACCAGGACATCGGCAGCGTGCTCGACTGCGTGTACGCCCGGCCGTATATTTTCAACCGGCGGATCGGTGAAGGCATCTCGGTTTTCAATCCGGGCGACAAGCCCGTCAAGCGGACGGTCCTCCAGCACGAAGCCATCCAGAAAAAACTCGATCAGCGGTTTCCCGACTCCAGACCGATACGCTACCTGTACTCGCATTACGCCCGGACGAACAACGGCGTCTACGCGCTGATGGATATCAAATCGCACAATACCGAGCGGCTGATGGAACTGCACAATATCATCAGTGAAGGGGTGCACAAGGTCGAGGAACTGGAGGAAAGCGTCAATTCCCTGTTTTTTGCGCTGATGAATCCGGAGGATAAAAAGCAGCTCAAGGGTCTGGATGCGTTCAGGGACCGGATCGAATATATCCATATCCCCTACGTGCTCGACTTGAAGACGGAAGTTGACATCTACCGGGAGATTTTCGGGAAACATATCGATGAGAATTTCCTGCCGCGGGTGCTCCACAATTTTGCCCGGGTCATCATCGCGACCCGGCTGAAACCGGAGTCGGAAGCCATGCGTACGTGGATCGCCGATCCTTCCCAGTACGAACTGTACTGCGATAAAAGCCTGCTGCTGCTGAAGATGGAAGTTTACGCCGGCAATATACCGAGCTGGCTTTCCGAGCACGACGTAAAAGGGTTTACCCCGAAAATGCGGCGGCGGATTCTTGAAGAATCGATAAAAGACGGCTGGACCGGGTTCTCCGGAAGGGATTCGATCAGGATTTTCAATGAATTCCTGTCGACCCATACCAGCGATTCGAGACTCATCGATATGGCGATGCTGGGCAAATTCTTCAAAAAATACAGCCAGCAGGAAAAAGATATCATCCCCGATCATTTTCTCGATTCCCTGCTGCAGATGTACAACTATATTGTCCTCCAGGAGGTCAAGGAGTCATTGTACTACTACAACGAAGAGCGGATCGCCGTCGATATCCAGAACTATATTTTCGCCGTCAACTTCGATCCCGGCACCGTCGAAACGTGCCTGTTCACCGGGGAGAAGCTCCACATTAGCGACGAGTTGTTTGCCAGGATCGAATCGAGGCTCCTGACCGATGCAAAAGACGCTGAGTCGTTCAGAAACGACGTGCAGAAGACCTACACCACCCACACGCTCACGCAGGAAATCATGCACGAAGGGCTGCCCATCGTGGAAACGACGCTATTCCAGAATCTTTTTCACCGATATGTGTACAACCTCAAGGAGAAGGTTCTCGAGCCGTTTTTGAAGAATGAGAATTTCCGCATGGCGATACGTGATTTCGATACCGATGAGTTCAGGACCTACGACGAAAAGATCGGCAGCGACGTGAGCTTCATGATCAAGAACCTGCAGAGCAAGTATCAATATTCCCGGCAGGGCGCCAAAGCGATCTGCATGTATGTCGTAGACAACGATATCGCCCGGCAGTTCGAGGGGAAATCGTGACACATCCGGCGTAAAGTGCTGTCACGAAAAGATACATGCCGGTGAGGCGGTCGGAGCCTCTACGGATACGCGGCGGGCTCCGTTCCGGAATTAATCCACGCAACGATATCTTCCATCACCACGGCGGCCTGCAGATCCCGCAGAAGCATATGGTAGCCTTGATCGTAGAGAAGCATCTGCTGTTTGCCCCGGGACCGCAGCGGCAGGCGCTGGTGGAATGCGAGCACCGGCTCCCGGGGGATTATTTCGTCCTTTTCCCCATACACGAGCAGTAACCTGTCGCGCATCTGTTCCGCGGCGGCATAGGCTTTGTCCATCAGGTTTGACAGGCCGTAGAGCGCATCGACTCTGGTCTCCTTGATAACCAGTGGGTCCCGGCCCAGTTCCCGGAGCATCTCCGTGTTGTCTGAGGGGGTGATGTCGAGCGCTTCTCCGGTAACTTTTACCCAGGGTATCGTATAGGCGGCCAGGGCCAGGGCATATCGCTGGTAGAAGGGCATTTCACTGCGAGCCCAGACGGCCGGGGCAACCAGGATAAGACCGTCCACCTCCGGCGGGTTTTCCCCGGTCATGGCCGTGATCGTTACTGCTCCGCCCATGCTCTCGCCGAGGATGTAGAGCGGGGTCTCGGGGTGAGCCGCCTTGATGAGCGCGGTGAAGGTAACCAGATCGTCTGCCAGAGCCTGAGCGCCGCCCCACCTGCCCGGTGTTTTCGATTTCCCAAATCCCCTCTGGTCGTATGCATAAACCGCGAGCCGGTGACGGTTGAAAAACAGCGCGGGCTCTTGCATGAAATTGGAATAGTCGTTGAAGCCGTGCAGGGCGATTATCACCCCGTCTATTTTATCCGACGGCAGCCAGGCCCGCAGCGACAGTTCGGTACTGTCGAAGGTGGTGAAAATCGATCCTGAAATGGCGGGAGCGGCAGCTTCCGGAGCCTGGAACTCGATGAAATTCGGGGAGCAGGCGGTCAGCATGAAACAGACGCTTAAGCGGAGCAGGCACAAGCCGCGCCTGCACTTCTGAAAGGACAAATAATTCATGCCTATGGATACTACGCCCGGGTCCAAAAAGACAGGTAATACTGCTTATTACCCCAGCCAGCCGATACGCTGAGGGGGTGCTCGGCAGACACCGGCAGGAGACCGGCTGATAATTGCTAATTTGCTGATAATGAATAAAATAATTATAACAACGACCCATAATGTGCAGGGGGATCGAGATGACGAACCTCCTCTTTCGGTTGTTCCTCTCTTACTTCCCCTCGATAGACGGATTACTCCAGGCAACTCAGTGGTCGCCTTGCCGCAGTCGATCGTGCGGTCCGGCAGCGGTGCCGATCGGCCGGAGGTAACGTTATGATCAGGTTCAGCAGCGATCATTTGAAAATTCCCTGCATGAAACGCCCGGTATATCTTGTTGCCGCAGGACAGTCAAACTACGCTCGAGCATTTCCGGACCGCCGGACGGAGGAGCTCTGCATCGAAGCATTTGCGATGGCGGCAGGAATGATCGACAAGTCGCCCGCCGAGTTGAAGCGTTATATACACACCTGTTATTACGGCCATTTCGCCGATCATTTCGGAGATCAGCTGCTCGGGGAAGCGGTCATTCACGACCGCCTCGGCCTGGATCCGCTCGGCAATATCGGCATAAAAACCGGCGGGGCCACCGGAGGCTCTGCGCTGTGGGAGGGGTTCAAGACCGTCGCCTCCGGATATTCCGACTGTGTTCTGGTCATGGGGTGGGAGCGGATGGACGAAGTACCGACCGATGAAGGCAATTTCCTGATTTCCTGCGCTGCCGACAAGGATTGGGAATCTCCGCTGGGCCACATCTATACCGGATATTATGCGGTCATGGCCCAGCGTTACTGGCAGATTTTCGGGAAAGCGGAGGAATCCTTCAGGAAAACGCTCGCTGAAATCTCCGTTAAGCATCATGAATATGCCCGTTTCAACCCCTACGCCCAGGCACCGATGAAGCTCACCGTGGATGATGTGCTCAACTCTCCCGTGGTTGCCTATCCGCTCAGGGCACTCGACTGCTGTCTGATGAGCGTCGGCGCCGCCTGCGCCGTTCTCTGCGATGAAGAAGCTGCCTGGAAACTGGTTGACGAAACCAGAAACAAACCGCTGAGAATCTGGGTTTCCGCCGGCTCCCACACACTGCGGCCGGCCGATCGCATGCATATGGACATACCGCTGCTGCCGAACGAAACTCCTGACCAGTACAAGGATCTGAACGAACGTTTTCCGGGTGCCGACCGATACCCGGGTTTTAGCGGCTTTCTGGCAGCGCGCATGGCGGCCTATTACGGCTACGGCATGACCGGTATCACGGATCCGGCGGAGGATCTCGACCTGGTCGAACTCCACGACGCGTTTACGATCAGCGATGTACAGTCCTACGAGGACCTGGGCATACGCCCCTACGGGTACGGCAGGGACTATGTGGAGTCCGGTGACTGCTATCACACCAACCCGTTCAGCGGACAGCCCGGCAAGCTGCCGTCCAATATCTCCGGCGGCCTGCTCGGCTGTATGCATGCCGTAGGCGCGACCGGCATCATGCAGGTTTTCGAGGTGGCCGTCCAGATCTGGAACCGCTGGGAGGAGTACCACGGCGATGAAAAAATCTGGCGGTCTTTTGCCCGGGATAAACCGGAAGACTGGACGAATCTCCAGGTCCGAAATGCAAAAAGGGGCATGGCGATCAGCCATGCCGGAGTCGGTTCCCATGTTACCGCAACCATACTCATGGACCCCGATCACTGTATTGGCGGAGATCCATGAAACGAATCAATGGAGGCCGGATATGAACAAGTTCGCACAGGCATATGTCGAGAATGACCGCTATCGACTCACGGGCGTGTTTCATCACCTGACCGCCCACACGCCGATCCGGGACAGGGATGACGGGTGGAAGCTGCTTGGCATAACCAACCCGCGCAGCATGACCTATCTGCATTCCTATGGCGGCGAGGCGATCTTTTTCGAGTCGCTGTCCCGGGGGAAACTGCTGGGCACCCGCTGCGACCAGGAAGATTGTGAATCGCAGGGAATGATTTACCTGCCGTTCAGGATTCACTGCCCGGACTGTTTGGGCAGGTGCAGCGTTGTCGACCTGACCGACACCGCGCGGGTGGGCGCGCGCATCTACACGTACATGATATGTGAAAGAGCCGGCGCCTTCAGTCTGCTCGAAAAACCGATCAAATTCATCAATGTCGCCATCGACGGGGTTGCCACCATTCTGATGAGCTATCTCAGTGTCGGCCGACCGTCCATCGGCATGCGGGTTATCCCGATTTTCAGGACAAATGATCCGACGTATACGATCACAGACCTGTCATGGGTACCCGAAGGAACGCTGGCGGAAGCATTGCCGGATGGGTTCAATTTCAGGACAACGGGGCCTTGACAGTGCATTGCTGGAGCGGTTGCAGAGCAGGTTTCGATTACAAAAGGGGGATCCCATGAAAAACTTCCCTCAACTGGATTTTGGACTGGGCGAAACGGTCAATCTGCTGCGCGAATCGGTGAGAGATTTTGCCGCTGCGGAAATAGCCCCCCTGGCGGGGGACATCGATCGGAGCGGGGAGGTTCCGGCTGAATTATGGCGAAAAATGGGCGACCTGGGGCTTCTGGGCATTACTGTCGACGAACGCTACGGCGGGGCGTCGATGGGATATCTGGAGCACGCGGTCGCCATGGAGGAGATCAGCAGGGGATCGGCATCGGTCGGGCTTTCCTACGGCGCTCATTCCAACCTCTGTGTCAATCAGATCGCGCTGAACGGATCGGCTGCGCAGCAACAACGCTTTCTCCCCGGCCTCGTTGCAGGCAGGGCAATAGGCGCCCTCGCGATCAGCGAAGCCGGCGCCGGCTCCGATATTGTCTCCATGCGCCTTGCCGCAACCAGGGACAAAGGCCATTATGTGCTCAACGGTACGAAGATGTGGATTACCAACGGTCCGCAGGCCGACATCCTTATCGTCTATGCGAAGACCTCGCCTGAAAAAAAGCAGCGGGGGATCACCGCGTTCATTGTTGAGGCTTCCCGTAACGGATTCTCGGCCGGTCCCAAACTCGACAAGCTGGGGATGCGCGGTTCCCCGACCAGCGAGCTGATTTTCGATAACTGCAGGGTTCCGGCAGAAAATATCCTTGGCGAGGTTGATAGCGGCATTGCCGTGCTGATGAGCGGTCTGGACTACGAGCGGCTTGTCCTGTCGGCCGGGCCGCTCGGGATCATGGCGTCGTGTCTGGAGGTGGTTTTGCCGTATGTCCACGAACGACACCAGTTCGGCCGTCCCATCGGTGAATTTGAGCTGATACAGGGGAAACTGGCAGACATGTATGCGTCCTGGAGCGCCTGTCGCTCCTATGTATACAGCGTCGCCAGGGCTGCCGACGCAGGGTGCGGCATCCGCAGGGATGCGGCCGCGGTCATTCTTTTTACGGCTGAGCACGCGACCAAAATGGCGCTTGAAACGGTCCAGTGTCTCGGTGCAAACGGCTATATCAATGATTTTCCAGCCGGCCGCCTGCTGCGGGATGCAAAACTGTACGAAATCGGTGCCGGGACGAGTGAAATTCGCCGGATGCTGGTGGGGCGTGAACTGTTCAGGGAGACCGCGGACTGACGATCTTTCCTTCTGCATGCCGGTGCCGACAAGACGAGAACAGGCTGACGGGGGTGGCGATGAAACAGTATAACTACATCGATCTCGAAGAAACATACGGCGCCCATAACTACAAACCCCTCGATGTGGTCTTGAGCCGCGGCGAGCGGGTCTGGGTGTGGGATATCAACGGCAAGCGTTACCTTGACTGCCTCTCGGCCTACTCTGCGGTGAACCAGGGTCACTGTCACCCGAAGATCCTGCGGACGATGCAGGAACAGTCACAGAAACTGGCTCTCACATCACGGGCTTTTCGAAACGACCAGCTGGGGCTGTTTTACGAAGAATTGTGCAGACTCACCAATTCCCACAAAGTGTTGCCCATGAACAGCGGCGCCGAAGCCGTGGAGACGGCCGTCAAGGTGGTCCGAAAGTGGGGGTATACCGTCAAGGGGGTGGCTGAAGATCAGGCGGAAATTATTGTCTGCGGCAACAACTTTCACGGGCGCACGATAACCATTGTCGGGTTCAGCACCGATGAGGGGTCACGGGCGGGATTCGGCCCCTTTACCCCCGGCTTCAAAATCATCCCGTATGGTGATGCCGACGCCCTGGCAGCAGCCATCACGGAAAACACGGTCGGTTTCCTGGTCGAGCCGATCCAGGGTGAGGCCGGTGTCATGGTGCCGCCCGCAGGCTTCCTGAAAGCGGCCCGGTCGATCTGCACGCAGTTCAATGTGCCCTTGATCCTCGATGAGATTCAGACCGGTCTGGGGCGCACGGGCAGGATTCTGGCAGAAGAGCATGAAGGGATAGAGGCCGACCTGACCCTCGTCGGCAAAGCGTTGTCCGGTGGCTTTTATCCGATATCCGCGGTATTATCGAATACGGAGGTCATGGGTGTGCTGCAGCCCGGCGAGCACGGCAGCACCTTTGGCGGCAATCCGCTGGCATGCGCGGTAGCGCGCACCGCCCTGAAGGTGCTGGTCGAGGAAAACATGGTTGAAAACGCAGCGGCAACCGGCGCATATTTCCTGGACGGGCTGAAGCAACTTTGTTTTCCGTCGATCAGAGAAGTTCGCGGCAAAGGCCTGCTTATCGGGCTGGAACTGCTGCCGGAGCCCGGCAAAGCCAGGAAATATTGTGAGGCGCTGATGGAAGAGGGTATTCTCTGCAAGGAAACCCATGATCGCATCATCCGTTTCGCACCACCCCTGGTCATAACCAGGGAAGAAATAGACTGGGCCCTGGAAAGGGTTGAGAAGGTTTTCAGGAGGATGAAATAGGAGAATGTAATGATGCATGAGAACGTTATAATCATGGGGGCCGCGGGCCGGGACTTCCACAATTTCAACGTATACTTCAGGGATAATGAGCGCTATCGCGTGATCTGCTTCACCGCCACGCAGATTCCGGATATCGACGGCCGCCAGTATCCGCCGGAACTGGCAGGCCCCATGTATCCCGACGGAATTCCCGTCAACAGCGATGAGAAGCTGATGGACATGGTCCGGGAACATGAGGTCGATCTCGTCGCTTTTTCCTACAGCGACGTATCTCACACGGAAGTCATGCACAAAGCCTCGCAGGTTACCGCGGCGGGGGCTGATTTTATCATCATCGGCGCCCCCTATACGATGCTCGAGTCAGCGAAAAAAGTGGTCTCCGTGTGTGCGGTTCGGACAGGCTGCGGGAAATCGCAGGCCAGCAGGCATATCGTCAAGGTACTAAAGGAGTCCGGCACGAGAACCGTTACCGTTCGCCACCCGATGCCCTATGGTGATTTGACCAGGCACGTCGTGCAGCGGTTTGCCTCCTATGAGGACTTTGACAAACACGCCTGCACGATCGAAGAGCGCGAGGAGTACGAGCCGATCGTGGACATGGGAGGGGTCATCTACGCCGGTGTCGACTACCAGAAAGTTCTCGATCAGGTTGAAAAAGAGGCCGACGTGATAGTCTGGGACGGGGGCAACAACGACACGCCGTTTTTCAAACCCGATGTCCATGTGGTTATTCTCGATCCCCACCGGGTCGGGCATGAAACCACCTTCCATCCTGGAGAGACGAATCTGCTGCTGGCCGACATCGCGGTTATCAACAAGGTGGACAGCGCCGACCCGGAGGATGTGGAAACCCTGAAAAGGACCATCGCCCGGCACAATCCCGACGCCCGCATCGTTCTTGCCGACTCTGCATTAACCGTGGAGTCCGGCGAACGCATAACCGGTAAACGGGTCCTGGTCGTGGAGGACGGTCCCACCGTTACCCACGGGGGCATGAAATTCGGCGCCGGTGTATTAGCCGCCCGTCAATACGGTGCGGCCGAGATTGTGGACCCGCGCCCTTTTCTGGTGGGGACGCTGGAAACAACGTTTGCGAGATACCCGGAAATAGACCGGGTGCTGCCGGCCGTGGGCTACGGCGAGCAGCAGATAAAGGACCTGGAGGCGACGATCAACGGCAGCAGCTGCGACCTGGTCGTGTCGGCGACGCCGGTCGATCTCAGCCGTATGGTCTCTATAGACAAACCGATGCTGCGGGTTCGTTACGGCTATTGCGATCACGGTGAGCCCGCACTGGGCGATATCGTCACGGAACTCCTCGGGATATGATCGCGCTGCGCAGGGCTGTCTTCCTGAAGGTCGCATGACCGTGTTAAAACGCATGGTCAGCGCTTTTTTTTTCGGGTAAGATGCGCGGCATAGGAATTTCTTGAATACTTCGTGTTGTTGCAGTATTAAATTGAAATTACAATGGAATTTGATGTGCTGCACGAGGTGCTGAACCCGGTCTCGAGGGGCGGGTAACAGCTGCCGTTCATAATCACCTTTTGACAGACAGAGGAACAGATGACAACGACAGGGCAACTGCGTTCTGCCGAAATAAAACGGAAGACTGCCGAGACCGACATCAGTCTCAGATTATTACTGGACGGCAGCGGCAAAGCAGTTATCGACACCGGCGTCGGCTTTTTCAACCACATGCTGACGCTGTTCAGCGTCCATGGCGGATTCGATTTATCGATAGCAGCCGCCGGTGATCTCGATGTCGACGATCATCATACGGTTGAGGATGTCGGGATATGTCTGGGGCAGGCGTTTTCCAGCGCTCTGGGAGACAAGGCGGGAATCATGCGGTACGGGACCAGCTATGTCCCGATGGACGAGGCGCTTGCCCGGGTTGTCGTTGATTTTTCCAACAGACCGTATGTGCATTACGGCGTGACATTGCCCGACCGTAAAGTGGGCACGTTCGATACCGAACTGACCAAGGAATTCCTCAGGGCCCTGGCACTGCACGGAGGAATCACCATACATGTAGACCTGCTCCATGGTGAGAATGCACATCATATCATCGAGGCGGTGTTTAAGGCCCTGGCCCGGGCTATGGCGACCGCCACCGCGAGGCGGGGCGACGATACGGTTCTATCGTCCAAGGGATCTCTGTAGCGTGGAAATCCGTAATCCTGGTAAGAGGTGGATTGTGAATAGATTTGAAATACACTGGTTGATCATCGCGCTGTGCGCATTTATGCTCGCATCGTGCAGCGGTTTTAAAACGCAGCAGACGACCTTGACCGAGGATCAGCGCCGTGAAGCACGCGCACAGGTGCCCTGCATCGTCGCGATGCCGGTGGTCGCAGATGTACATGATGATGACTCGATGACATACAATACTGCGGCAGAGCTTGAAAAAGGCGCCCAGTTTATGGATTATCAGTTGGCGGAAGCTTTGAAAGGGCGGGACAATATCCGCTTTTTATCCCAGCGCCAGGTGACCGCTCTGCTGCCTGTAGACGAGGCTGCACGCTCAGCGCTGTTGACGACGATCGGGGCCGAACTGAAATGCAACGCCGTGCTGGAAACGACGCTTTCCAGGTACGCGCAGCGGGAGGGCGGTGAGTACGGCGCCGACGTTCCGGCCTCGGCGACCTTCTCGATGAAGCTCTACAGCACCAGGGATGGGAGCGTTATCTGGTCGACCACCTTCCGGGAAACCCAGGAGTCGCTTTTCAGCAATCTCCTGTCGGCGCACAAATACGGACTCAGGTGGCTCACCGTCGAAGAACTGGTGACCATGGGCATTGAAGAGAAAGTGGAACAGAGCCCGTATTTTTAAGACCTTGATGAAACAGCGGGGACAGGCATACCTCTGTCCCCGCGGCCGTAATCCGGCCCAGAACAGGCCGGGGGCAGGTATCAGCGTGTCCCTTCAGCGGTCGCCGGCCGACGCGTGTCGCTGTTCAATTCCCCCGCAACCGTTTTCAATATCATGACATATCCACAGCTGCCGGCAAAAATAAACAAAAGCATCGGGCGCGCGATGGGAGATTATCAGATGCTCGCTGAAGGAGATTCGGTCCTGGTCGGTGTGTCCGGAGGAATTGACAGCCTGGCCGCGGCCTGGGTGCTGCAGATGTGGCGGCACAAAGCTCCGATCGACTATGAAATCGAAGCGGTTTATGTGGATGACGGGTTCTGGAAGCCTGCCGACGGCGGGCAGGCGCCGGCTGAGCGTATCCAAGCACAGATGAGCCGTTTCAGCATCCCGTTTTCCAGTGTCAAAGGCTGGGACATCGAAGGAAAGCGAACCTGTTTCGTGTGTGCGCGAAACCGGCGCAGCCAGTTGTTTGATCTGGCCCGGCGGAAAAGCTGTTCCAAACTCGCGCTCGGCCACCACAAAGACGATCTGGTCGAAACGTTTTTCATCAACGCCCTCTACGGCGGCAATATTTCCACGATGACGCCCAGGCAGCAGCTGTTCGAGGGCGGCCTGGACATCATCAGGATTTTTGCCTATCTGGAAAAAGACGACATCAGAACCATTGCCGGTATTGCCGGCCTGGAAGCGGTTCCCAGTTTCTGCATGATAGACCGTGACTCCCGGCGTGAAACGGTGCGTGCGCTGCTGGACCGGATTTATGACGAGGTTCCGGGGGCGAAAAGTTCTTTGTTCTCGGCTCTTGGCAATGTGCGAGAGGGATATATGTTATAAGGCAGCGAAGACAAGCCATGTTTGGGAATTTTCAAGGTCGCCTAGAGAAACAACAGCGTGGAGCATACATGAAAACAGATCGAATCGCCGGGCTGCTTGACGACGCACCGGTTGACCGGCAGGTAACCATTGCCGGTTGGGTCAGGACCAGGCGGGACAGTTCCGGATTTTCTTTCATCGAAGTCAATGACGGCTCCTGCCAGGCAAATATCCAGGTCATTGCCGTCAAGAAGCTGGCGAATTATGAAGACGAGATAAAAAAACTCAGCACCGGCTGCAGCCTGACGGTCGTCGGCGACCTGAAGGAGTCTCCGGCACAGGGGCAGCGTGTCGAAATCCACGCCAAAAAGGTCGAGGTCATCGGGTGGGCCGACCCGGAGAGCTACCCGCTGCAGAAAAAACGGCACTCCTTCGAATTCCTGCGCGAGATCGCTCACCTGAGGCCGCGCACCAATGCGTTGGGCGGGGTGGCACGGGTCCGGTCCCAGCTCAGCTTCAGCGTTCACGATTTCTTTCACAAAAAGGGCTTTCACCACATTCACACGCCGGTCATCACGACGTCGGACTGCGAAGGCGCCGGAGAAATGTTCCTGGTTGTAACCGAGCCGGAGTTGACCGATCGCAAACCTGCCGCGGACGGCGCCGGCGGCTTCTTCGGCACTCGGGCCGGGTTGACCGTAAGCGGGCAGCTCCAGGCGGAAGTATTTGCCCAGGCACTCGGCTCCGTCTATACGTTCGGGCCGACATTCAGGGCTGAGAATTCGAATACGAGCAGGCACCTGGCCGAATTCTGGATGCTCGAGCCGGAGATGGCGTTCTGCGATCTGACCTGCAACATGGACCTGGCGGAGGAAATGCTGAAGTATTTTCTTTCTGATGTTCTTGAAAAGTGCACGCAGGACATGGAGTTGTTCGACCGGTTCATCGAAAAAGGGCTGATCGACAAACTGCGCAATGTCATCGAAAACGATTTCGTCCGGATTACTTACACCGAAGCGGTGGATGAGCTGCTCAAATCGGGCCGTGATTTCGAGTTTCCGGTCAGCTGGGGGATCGACCTGCAATCCGAACACGAGCGGTACCTGAGTGAAGAAGTATTCAAACTGCCGATGATCGTGGTCGACTATCCTGCCTCGATCAAACCGTTTTATATGCGGGTAAACGACGACGGCACGACCGTCGGGGCGATGGATATCCTGGTTGCGGGAATCGGGGAAATTGTCGGCGGCAGCCAGCGTGAGGAGCGCTACGACGTGCTCCTGCAGCGGATGCAGAACAGCGGTATCGACGAAGAGGAATACCAGTGGTACCTGGATTTGCGCCGCTACGGGACGACCCCGCATTCCGGATTCGGATTGGGATTCGAACGGCTTGTCCAGTTCGTGACCGGCATGCACAATATCCGTGAGACGATCCCGTTTCCGCGGACTCCCGGTTTTGCGCCCTGCTGATGCCGGTTCGCGGCAGTGATAATTCTGCGGAGGTGCGCCGGTGAGTAAAGGGCCCGGTGTTGAAAAGATGTTCGATGCCATCGCCGACCGCTATGACCTGATGAACCGGGTCATGACGTTCGGCCAGGATCGGCGCTGGCGTGAATTTGTGGTTGAGCGGGGCGAAGATCCGGGCGCCGGCCTGGTACTGGACCTTGCCTGCGGCACCGGGGACATCTCGGCGCTTTTCAAGCGGCAGAATCCCACCGCCCGCGTGGTGGGCGGGGATTTTTCACGCAACATGCTCAGCTATGCGCAGCACCGGCTCGGCCGTGAAGATTTTCACTGGCAGGAATGCGATGCGAACAACCTGCCGCACGACGACAATGTATTCGAAGTGGTCAGTTTCGGTTATCTTCTCAGAAACGTCGATGACTCGCTGACGGTTTTACAAGAAGTCCATCGCGTTCTGAAACAGGGCGGCAGGGTCGTTTGTCTGGATACGACCCCGCCGGCGAAGAACCTGCTGTATCCGTTTATACGGTTGTATCTGGCATTGGGTATTCCGCTTCTGGGCAAAGTGATTGCGCGGGATGAATCGGCATATGCTTACTTGACCGGCTCTACCATGGATTTTCACGATGCCGACCGGCTTGCCGACATATTCCGGCAGGCCGGTTTCACGGCAGTTGCCTATAAAAAATTCATGTTCGGCACCATCGCCGTGCATTGGGGAGTGAAATGAGATATGTCCGCTGATGCCAATCACGCAATAGTGCCGCTGTACTCGACCGAAAAGCCGGAAACCCTGTTTGACGTATTCTGCCGCAGCTGCGACCGGTTTCGTGCTGAGACAGCCTATATTTACCGTGCCGGCGACCAGGAAATTACGGTCAGCTACGCAAAACTGTTCGAGGACGTGCTGCTCCTGGCCCGGGCCTTCAGCAGCCGCGGCATGGGCCGGGGCGATCGGGTCATGCTGCTGTCCGATAATCGCTACAGCTGGATCGTTACGGACCTGGCCATCATGGCCCTGGGGGCGGTCGGCGTTCCCCGCGGCAGCGATACCCCGACTCATGAGCTGCTCTACATCATGGACAACAGCGGCTGTTCCCATCTCATTGTGGAAACGCCGGACCTGCTGGAACTGCACAATCAGGACCTGAAAAAGCAGAGCGGACTCAAGAATATATTCGTGATGGTCGGGCCCGAACAGCACTCGCTGTTCGGTAAAGTATATTCGTACCAGGATCTGCTCAAGGACCGCACGTTCAGTGAACGGGACGTGGAGCGTTTTGTCGAACGCGGCAGGGAATGCACGGCCGAAGACCTGCTGACGGTCATCTATACATCGGGTACGACCGGGATGCCCAAAGGGGTGAAACTGACGCACGCCAACGTGATGCACAACGTCGAATGTGTCCCCCGGATCATCGACTTGACCTCCGAGGACCGGTGGCTCTCGATCCTGCCGAGCTGGCATATCTTCGAGCGGACCGCCGAATATGTCGCGCTTGCCGGGGGGTGCTGTCTTGTTTACTCGGGCATCAAAACCTTTGCACAGGATCTCGAGAAGTACCGGCCGACCGTCGTTGCGACGGTGCCGCGAGTGTGGGAGTCGCTGCACAACCGGGTGTTGGCGGCGCTTGCCAAAAAAGGCAAAGCTACGCTGGCGATCTTCAACTTCCTCGTTGGCGTGTCGACGAAATTTCGCAGGAACCGCAGGATTTTGCGGGGACATCTGCCCCAGTTCGAGCGGCAATCGGCGCTGGTGGCCGGGCTTGTAAAAATGCGGGCCGCCGTTGTCTGTACCCTGCTGAGTCCGCTTTATGCACTTGCACAGCGCAAACTGGGCGTCGTTCAGCAACGCTTTGGCGGACGGCTGCGGCTGGCGGTCAGCGGCGGCGGCAGTCTCGCCGATTTTCTCGAAGACTGGATCGATGCGGTCGGTATACGGATCGTTAATGCGTACGGGATGACCGAAACCTCTCCGGCGATCGCCGGCAGGGGCGTGCATTGCGATATTTACGGTACCCTCGAGGTTGTCGATCATACCGACGTTCGGATCGTATCAGAGAGCGGCGAACCCCTGGGGCCCGGCGAAGAAGGGCTGATCGAAGTAAAAGGCCCGCAGGTAACGAACGGCTACGAAAACAATGAAGTTGAAACCCGAAAAGCATTCAGTGAAGACGGCTACCTGAAGACCGGGGATCTCGGCAAAATGACGCTGAACGGCGAACTGATCGTTACGGGGAGGGCCAAGGACATCATCGTGCTCGCCAGCGGCGAGAACATCGACCCCACCAGGATAGAAAGCACGATCACGATGTTTCCGTTTATCGAGGATGCGGTCCTGGTCGGCCAGGACCGGAAAGGGCTCGGTGCGCTGCTGGTGCCCAATATCGACGAGCTGAAAAGCTGGGCGGAAAAGACGATGACGAACTGGCGTAAAGAAAAAGATGACCTGCTGACGGACAGCCAGATCCTCGACCGGGTGAAAAAAGATATCAACCTGCGCCTGAAACCGAAGAAAGGTTTCAAGGCCTATGAGCGGCTGCACGGTATATCGTTTCTGGAAAAAGGTTTGAAAAGCGGGGAGGAACTCACCAATACGCTGAAAAAGAAGCGCCATATCATCGAGCGTAATTACCGGCAGAAAATCAACCAGATCTTTCACAAATAATCATCAGCGATGAGCGGGGCACACGCTTGCAACCTGACGATCTATATGAGAAAATTAGGTATGAAGTGAGGTTTTGTGATTATAGTGTGAAATGAAGCGTTCCGGATAGCAGGCAGATGCCAGGGAGTGAATGCAGAAAACTCAGGAGCAGGAGGTGACTATGAGGCATATCAAGAATATCAAGCAGGTCGTAACACCGATCGATTTCTCCGATAACTCGCGGCTTATCGCCGACTCTGCGGCGTATATGGCGAGCAGCTACGGCGCGACTTTGAACCTTGTTTTCGTGGTTCAGAATTTCGAGGATTATTCAGGTTTTTTCGTGCCGCAGATGCACGTGCCGAACCTCGAGGACGAACTGATGCACGGCGCCGAAGACCGGATGGAGAAGTTCATCGAAGACATGGAACCCGTGCTCAAGGAACTGGGGATGACGGGGGTAAATCACAAGGTGCTCATGGGCGACGTCGCGGAGCAGATTGTCGACTATGCGACGGATATTGATGCCGACCTGATCATTATGGGGACCCACGGGTACAAAGGGCTTGAAAAGATCATGTTCGGCAGCGTCGCCGACAAGGTCGTCCGCTCGGCATTCTGCCCGGTTACCACGATCAATCCCTATACCTGCTGTACCGACGAGGATGAGTAAGCGGTAAACGGTACAGACCACCATCATTTTACGATATCCGCTCCGGGCCGAAACCGGCTGACCGGGCCCGGAGCGCGGTATCTGTCGCCTGTTTCCATTCTCACCCATAATTCCCCGCCGATGCTTGACTTTTCGGCTCATCACCATAGTATTTATCGGTATTCTCCACGAGAACGGAGACCTGATATCAAGAGAAAAATAAAGGACAAGGAGTAATCCATGCTGCATAAGAAAATGGCCCAGGCTCTGAACGAGCAGATTAACAAAGAGATGTATTCGGCTTACCTGTACATGGCGATGTCCGCCTATTCGAACCGTATCGGTTTAAAAGGGTTCGCGAATTGGTTCATGGTGCAGTATCATGAGGAGATGTTTCATGCGATGAAAATGTATGAATACGTCCAGAGACAGGGAGAGGATGTGATTTTGAAGAGTATCGACACACCCCCGGATTCGTTTCAATCCCCGCTCGACATGTTCGAGCAGACCCTCGCCCACGAGCAGTACATCACCAAATCAATCAACGACCTGATGGAACTGGCCATCAGCAAAAAGGACCATGCGACGCAGATCTTTCTGGAATGGTATGTCACCGAGCAGGTCGAGGAAGAAGACAACGACAACGACATCATCGCCCAGCTCAAACTCATCGGGGACCATCCGCAGGCCCTGCTGATGCTTGACCGGGAGCTGGGCACCCGGGCGGTGAATGTCCCGATCGATTTCAGTAAAGGGGTAGATGAAGAAGATTAAATGAAATCTGGACAGGGCAGTTGACTGCCGGTGGCATCGGTGGTTTTACCTAAAGCGTAGTTTTTTATAAACCGTGGAGGAGAAATATGAAAAACCTGTTGAGATGTGTCGGAAAACGATGGGGAACGGCAGCGGTTTTCGCCGTCCTGATGACGGTTGTCGCGACGGCGGCGTATGCGGGAGGAACCCTGCGCGTTGCGACGATGGGCGAGCCGGCATCCCTGGACCCCCATAAAGTGAGCGGTACCTGGGAGAACGCGATAGTCGGAGACATGTATATCGGGTTGACCACCGAGAACCCGAAAGCCGAACCGGTCCCCGGCGTGGCCGAGTCGTGGACGATATCGGAAGATGGTAAAACCTATACATTCAAGCTGCGCGAATGTGTGTGGTCGGACGGCACACCGATGACCGCTCACGACTTCGTCTATTCGATGCAGCGCATCCTGCTGCCGGAAACGGCCGCCGAATATGCGTCGCTGCTCTACATCATCCAGGGCGCCGAAGCGCTGAACTCCGGTAAGGCAGAGGCCGATACGCTGGCGGTAAAAGCCATCGACGACCGGACGCTGGAGATTAAGCTGACCGGTCCGGCGCCGTATTTTCTGGCGCTGCTTACCCATTACACTGCCTACCCGGTACCGAAGCATGTCATCGACAAAGTCGGCAAGGAGTGGACCAAGCCGGAAAACATGGTCGTTAACGGCCCGTACAAGCTGGTTGAATGGATTCCAAACACCCACGTCAAACTGACGAAGAACGATAAATACTGGGATGCCGGCAGCGTTGCGCTCGACAACCTGACGTTCTACACCCAGGAAGACCGGGCAGCGGTCCAGAAGCGTTTCAGGGCCGGTGAGATCGATGTGGCAACTGATTTTGCCTCGGACCAGATTGACTGGCTGCGCAAAAACATGCCGGAAGAGACCCGTATCGCCCCGTACATGGGGGTGTACTATTACCCGATCAACTCATCGGTCGAACCGTTCACCGATGCCCGCGTCAGAAATGCGCTGTCGATGGCGGTCAACCGCGAAGCGATCGTCGATAAAGTGCTGAAAACCGGCGAACTTGCCGCATATTCCTTTGTCCCGCCGGGCGTCGCATTCTATGAAAATCCCGCTGAAGTTGAGTGGAAAGACGTACCGTTCGCGGATCGCCAGAAAAAAGCCAAGGAACTGCTCGCCGAAGCGGGCTTTGGCCCTGACAACCCGCTTTCTTTTACGCTCAGGTACAATACCTCGGAGAATCACAAGCGCGTCGCCGTTGCCGTTGTCTCGATGTGGAAAGCCATCGGCGTGAAGGCCGAGCTGTTCAACTCGGAAGTCAAAGTTCACTACGCTGATCTCAAGCAGGGCGATTTCCAGGTAGCCCGTGCCGGCTGGATTGCCGACTACAACGACGCGCAGAACTTCCTGTATCTGCTCGAGAGCCGCACCGGCGCGAACAACTACGGACGCTATGCGAATCCCGAATTCGATCAGCTGATGCTCGATGCCGAGGTTACGTCGGATCTCGCCAAGCGCAGCGAGATGATGCGCAAGGCGGAATCCCTGGCCATGGCGGATCAGCCGGTCATCCCGATTTATCATTACGTATCGAAGAATCTGGTCGCCAAAAACGTCGTAGGTTTTGAAGACAATCCCCAGGATATTCACCGCTGGCGCTACGTCAGCCTGAAGTAGACCTGAAACGGGTGCGGACCATTGTGGTTCGCACCCGCGTCCATTGTCGGATTAACCCTAACGATAACGGTCCCGGATTCTATGTTTGCATACGCGGTACGTCGACTGCTGAGCGCGATTCCCACGCTGCTCGTGATCATCACGATTGCGTTTTTCATGATGCGGCTTGCCCCCGGCGGGCCGTTCGACCGGGAAAAACAGCTGCCTCCCGAAATCGAGGCCAACATCCTGCGGGCCTACAATCTCGATAAACCGATTCATGAACAGTACCTCGATTATCTGAAAAATATTGTCCGCGGTGATTTCGGCCCGTCTTACAAGTATCTCGATTTCACCGTCACCGATCTGATCATGACCGGCTTCCCGGTCAGCCTCAGGCTTGGACTGTACGCGATTCTCATCGCCGTCGTGTTCGGGGTAACCGCCGGAACGATAGCGGCGCTCAAGCAGAACTCGACGTTCGACTACATGGTGATGACCTTTGCGATGACCGGCATTGTGATTCCGAACTTCGTGATGGCGCCGCTGCTCGCGCTCGTATTCGGGGTGTACCTGTCGCTTCTGCCGGTGGCCGGCTGGGGGGACGGTGCGTTCAAATACCAGATTTTACCGGTGATTACGCTGGCGCTGCCCCAGATTGCCTATATTTCCCGCCTGACGCGGGGATCCATGGTCGAGGTGATGAACTCCAATTTCATCAGGACGGCGCGGGCCAAAGGACTGGCAGAGAAAATTGTAGTGGTTCGCCACGCGCTCCGGGGAGGGCTGCTGCCGGTCGTATCGTATCTGGGACCGGCCACTGCCGCCGTTATTACCGGGTCGGTCGTCATCGAGTCGATCTTCGACGTGCCCGGTATCGGCCGGTATTTCGTCAACGGTGCGCTGAACCGCGATTATCCGGTGGTCATGGGCGTGGTGATTTTCTATGCAGTGCTGATTATCATGCTCAATCTCGTGGTTGACCTGATCTACGGATTCCTCGATCCCCGCGTCAAGGTGGAATGATGGCGACTGCAAAACCGTTTAAATCAGATGGGCTTGCTCCTCTGCACGGGGCCGAGCCGGTCAAGGGCAGAAGCCTGTGGCAGGATGCCCGGCGGCGGCTTTTCCGCAACAAGGCCGCAGTCGGATCGATGATCCTGCTGGCGATAATCGTGATCATGGCGATCCTGGCACCGCTGCTGTCACCGTGGGCGTTCGATGATCCCGACTGGGGCTATGATTTTCCGGGACCGCCGAATATCGAAACCAAACACTGGTTCGGCACTGACGGCAACGGCCGGGATTTGTTCGTGCGGACGCTTTACGGCGCGCGCATTTCACTGCTGGTCGGCGTGATCGCGACCAGCGTCAGTCTGCTTATCGGGGTCACCTACGGTGCGACCGCAGGCTTTATCGGCGGCAGGACCGACAATATCATGATGCGCATCGTCGATATCCTGTACTCGCTGCCGTTCATGTTTTTCGTAATCCTGCTGATGGTTATTTTCGGCCGCAACATATTCCTGATATTCGTTGCGCTTGGCGCGGTCGAATGGCTGACGATGGCCAGGATTGTGCGCGGCCAGGCCCTGTCCGTGAAGAAAAAGGAGTTTATCGAAGCGGCGCAGGCGGTCGGCGTGTCCAACGCGAAGATCATTACCCGGCATATCATTCCGAACGTGCTCGGTCCGGTGATCGTTTACATGACCCTGACGATCCCGCAGGTCATTCTGACCGAGAGTTTCCTGTCGTTTCTCGGCCTTGGCGTGCAGGAACCGCTGACCAGCTGGGGCGTATTGATTTCCGAAGGCGCCAAGCAGATGGAATCGTCCCCGTGGATGCTGATTTTTCCGGCCGCTTTTCTGGCAGTAACCCTGTTCTGCTTCAACTTCATCGGCGACGGGCTGCGCGACGCCCTCGATCCCAAGGACCGCTGACCATGCTGCTCGAAATACAAAACCTCACGACCCGGTTCAGCACGCCCGAGGGTGAGGTCTGTGCTGTCAACAACGTCAGCCTGCAGGTCGAGGCGGGGCAATGCCTCGGGGTTGTCGGCGAGTCCGGTTCGGGCAAGACCCAGGTGTTCATGTCGATGATGGGACTGCTGGCTAAAAACGGGAAAACGGAAGGGATTGTCAACTTCAACGGGCGCCAGATTCTCGGTCTCGAGATTGCGGAACTGAACAGATTGCGCGGCGTTGAGTTCTCGATGATCTTCCAGGATCCGATGACGTCGCTCAACCCGTATCTGCGCATCTCCAGGCAGATGACCGAGGTACTTGTCGAGCACCGGGGCATCAGCGAAAAGGAGGCGGCCGCGAAAGCGATCGAACTGCTCCACCTGGTCGGCATTCCCGAGGCGGAAAAACGGTTCCGCATGTATCCGCATGAGTTCTCCGGCGGAATGAGGCAGCGGGCGATGATCGCGATGGCGCTGCTCTGTGAACCGAAACTGCTGATAGCCGATGAGCCGACGACCGCACTCGATGTGACGGTGCAGGCCCAGATTCTCGACCTGATTGCCGGCCTGGGCAGAAAGCTGGATATGGCAACGGTGCTGATCACCCACGATCTCGGCGTCATTGCCGGTCTCAGCGACCGGGTGGCGGTCATGTACGGCGGCAGGGTGGTGGAGGAAGCCTCGGTGCATGAGATCTTTAATTCCCCGCAGCACCCGTACACCAAAGGGCTGCTCGAATCGATGCCGCGGCTCGACACGAGTTCCGATAAGGCGCTGCACGCAATTCCCGGTCAGCCGCCCGATCTTCAGGCGCTGCCGGCGGGCTGCAGTTTCGAGCCGCGCTGCAACTACGCGTTTGCGCGGTGCCATGCGGAGATACCCGAACTGCGGACAATCGGTGAGGGCCGCGTCAAGGCCTGTCATCTCGAGCAGATATCATGAGCGGTGCAGCGATGAACCAGACTGAAACGACGCAGCAGCCGATTTTGTCGGTCCGGGACCTCAAGGTGTATTTTCCCATCATTGCCGGCGGCCTGATCCGCAGAACGATTCCACTCAAAGCGGTGGATGGCGTGAGTTTCGATCTCTATCCCGGGGAGACGCTCGGCGTGGTCGGCGAGTCCGGGTGCGGGAAATCGACGCTCGGACGCGGGATTTTACAGCTGCTGGAACCCTCCGGCGGATCCGTCGTGTGGCTCGGCCACCATATTGAAGGGTTGTCGGCGACGGAGATGAAGAAATACCGTAAAGAGCTGCAGATCATTTTCCAGGACCCGCTCGCCTCGCTGAACCCGCGCATGACGATCGGCGATATCATCGCCGAACCGCTGACCGTCCACAACCCGGAGCTGTCGGTGGAGGAGCGCAAGCAGCGGGTGCGGGAAATGATGGAGCAGGTCGGCCTGCTGCCGCTGATGATCAACCGCTATCCGCACGAATTTTCCGGCGGCCAGTGCCAGCGCATCGGCGTTGCCCGGGCGATGATCCTGAAGCCGCGCCTCATTGTCTGCGACGAACCGGTTTCGGCGCTTGACGTGTCGATCCAGGCCCAGATCGTGAACCTGATCAAGGACCTGCAGGACACATTCGGCCTGTCGCTGATTTTCATCAGTCACGATCTTTCCATCGTCCGGCACATCTCGCACCGGATCATGGTGCTGTACCTGGGGAATATGATGGAGGTGGCGGACAAGGAAAATCTCTATGCAAATCCGCGGCATCCGTATACGAAAGCGCTGATATCCGCGGTGCCGCTGCCCGATCCGGAGCTTGAAAAACAAAAGCAGCGGCTCGTTCTCGAAGGGGACCTGCCGTCGCCGTTGTCACCGCCGTCCGGCTGTGTGTTCAGAACGCGGTGCCCGCTCGCCCGGGAGAAGTGCGCACAGGAAAAACCCGAGATGACGGATGTTAACGGCGCGCACCAGGTTGCGTGCCACTTCTGGCAGCAGCGTTGACAGCAGGCGACGGGGTTACCCGCGCTTGTATACCCCGATCAACGCGTTTACGGGCACATCGGCTTCGGCCGTCTCCAGGTTCACCAGTTCAGGTATCGAGCAGTTTGGCAGGAGGTAGAACACGAGCGCAGCACGGCCGTGGGAATGCGCTGGAAAATGCGCATCGAGCACTTCGTTCCAGTTTGCCAGCTGGTCACTGCTGGCCGGCAGCAGATCGGCGGGCGACTCAAAAGACCAATCGGGATCGCGGGCGACCCGGTTCAGTTCACCGCACAGCTGCAGAGTCGCTTCTGCGGCATCTTTCTGAAACGCTTCGATCTGGTCCACCGCATATCTGGGACTTGCCCCGATGTGATCGGGCAGCTCAATTTCGAGGATCGGGCGGACAGGGGTATCGCTTTTTTTCTCGTATTCATTGAAAACCTGATCGGCGGCATCGGTCGATGTTGCCAGCCAGCAAAAGATCGCCGGCAGCGGCTCGGCTTTCATCAGGGTCAGCCATGCCCTGAACCGTACCTTCGCTTCCCGCGGACGCGCGCTTCCCAGGTTGTCGGCCATCTGCCGGATTTCGGCGAACGGGTCCTGGTCGTCGCCGCCGTCCTCTCCCTGGAGTGATCTGAACATCTCGAGCTCCTGGGCATCGAGCATCTGCAGTTCCTGGCGCAGGTCCGCCTCTTCCCGTTTGAGCTGTTCGCCGATTGCCAGGACCAGGCGGGCCTGCCAGCGTTCCGCTTCGACATCCTCGTCCGCTGCTGAACCGGCCGCATCGGAACCGAGCAGGGAAGAGACGATCCGGTGCCGCTGCTCTCCCTCTGCACTGTTCCTGCTCGAGCCGATACCGGACACGGTCAGTGCCGACAACTGCGCCGCGTAATCGTCCTTGCGGGTTTCGATATCGTGCACGAGCCGCAGGAACCGGTCGCGGTCCGGGCCGAGCGGCGCCGGAGTAAGTGCTTGACATAAACCGCGCTCAATGAAAAAATCGTGATCGCTTGCAGCATCCCGGTCCGGATCGGCTTCCACCGGCTGCAGAAAATACAGCGGATTGCCGAAAATCATCAGCGGAAATTGATGGTCGTTGTAAATCTCAGTATCGGGAAAAACCAGGATCGGGTATTGTGCGTTCATATGGGAAAAGTAAAAGAAAAGATTCGTTTTTGGCTGTCGGCGCTGCTCTATTTTCTGTTCAACCTGCGCATCGGCAGTGATCTCCAGGAGTCCGTCGTGGCGACCTTCTGGCAGATTCTTCAGACCGCTCCGTATGTCGCCGGTTTTACGTACCTGATCGTCTCCGTCCTGCAGTACATGGGCGACGGTTCCAAACTGTCGTGGGATCGCCGGCTCAGGCTCTTTTTTGCAATCGGCATCATGGCCGGACTGATTCTCGCCATCTGGGAGTACGGCGGCGTTACCTTTGCGTAAGGCCCCACGGTAGTCTATACAATAAACAGCTTTTGTCCATGTCAATGATACGGCCGCGCTTCTCCAGGGGTGCCGGAAAGGACAGAGCAGGACCGCCGATTATCGGTCGTTTTCATATTTTGCCTGCCGGAATGCGTCTCTTTCGATAGACCGCAATCCACGCTGAATCATGCAGCAGCTTGTGTACGAGGCGCTGTTCCAGAAGGGTGATATCGTGCTCTGTGTCGGTTGCAGACACCCGCTTAAACAGCCCCGGAACAGATGTACCGGTACAATTCTTCGCCAGCGCATGGAGCACGCAAAACATTGAAAAGATAAATAGGGAGGGGATAAGAATTAAGATTTGACCCCCTTATGCGTCCACAGTATGTTGCGTTCGGGGTACTATGCATCGTGAAATTCAAGCGAAGGAAGGTCATGCACCAGAATGGATATATCGGCCGTAAAATGCGGCTGCCGAAACTGCACGCCGAGCCGGCCATCGTCATTGCCGCTTTCGGGAGTTCCAACCGGGCCAAATATGTGCTCGAACGATTTCAGAAGGCGCTGGATGAAGCGTATCCGGACAGAAAGGTCTACTGGGCCTATACGTCGGAAATAATCCGGAAGAAACTGGGCTTGCCGAGCCTCCAGGAAACTCTTGCCGGCGTCGAAGCGGACGGCTACCGGAAAGCGGTAGTCCAGCCCCTGCATATTTTCCCCGGCACCGAGTACCAGCAGCTTGCTGAAACCTGCGGATATTTCCCCGGACTCCGCATATTTCTCGGCGAGACGCTGCTCCACCGCTGGGATTTCGTCAAGGATATCATCGCCGCGATCGAACCAGAATTCCTGGGATCGGAGAAAGGGCTCAACCTGGTCGCTATCCACGGCACACCGCTGGCATCCGACCCGGTCAACGTGGTCTATTCGGGCTTTGAACGGCTGCTTCTCGACAGGTACCCCAATGTGAACGTTGCCGCCGTCGAAGGTGTTCCCGATCACGAAGCGGTGTTCGCCAGGATGAAACGGGATAATATTGCCGCAGTTCACCGCCGCGTAAGGATCATTCCGATGATGTATTTCGCTGGAATTCACGCGGAAGATGACCTGATGGGCATGGACAACAGCTGGAAAAGCGAACTCGAAGCGCAGGGATTTTCAGTCGAATGTCCGACCGTTTCCATTGACGGGCAGAGCTTCTTTAAAGGCCTGGCATACTATCCGGAGGTTAATCAATGGTTCCTGGACCGCCTGCAGCGGGCGCTGGATCTGGCCGGATACTACTAGGCAACCTCGAAAATTTTTGAGTTTCGTTCAAAGCCAGGGCACGCATGGAAATTCTCGTCCAGATATGGAGCCAGCTCCTGTGGCCGATCATCCGGATAATCGCCTTCGTATCGCTGGGACTGGTGGTGGCCAATTTCATAGAGGCCCTGAACTGGACCAGGCGGCTGGCGTTGCTGGCCCGGCCGCTCATACGGTTTGGCAACCTGTCCGCTATTACCGGGGCCAGTTTTTCAATGGCGTTTGTTTCGGGAGTCTCCGCCAACACGATGCTGGCGGAGGCATTCGATACGGGGAGAATCACGAAAAAAGAACTGGTGCTGGCCAACCTGTTCAACTCCCTGCCGAGGTTTTTTCTGCACCTGCCCACCGTCTTTTTTCTGACCCTGCCGTTTATCCAGGGTGCGGCTCTGCACTACGTGGGCGTCACCTTTGCTGCGGCGCTCCTGCAGACCCTGCTGGTGGTAGGCGCCGGAAGCATACTGCTGCCGCCCGGTGATGATGATATCCCCATCGACCAGAGCACACGGACCGGCTGGAAGGAGGCGGCTGAAAAGAGCCTGAAGCGGCTGAAAAAACGAATTCCCCGGATTGTGAAGTTTTTGGTGCCGGTCTATGCACTCTTTTTCGTATTGGGCCACTATGGTGTTTTTCAGTACCTGGAAGAGATCATGGCGCAGAGTGTTCTGCTCGGCTGGCTTCATCCCCAGAGTCTCTCGATCGTCATTCTCCATGTGACCGCTGAATTTTCAGCGGGGCTCGCGGCAGCCAGCGTACTGCTCGCGGACAACAGCCTGGGGTACCGGGAAGTGGTGCTGGCCCTGCTCGCCGGAAATATCCTGGCGGCTCCGGTTCGGGCCGTACGTCATCAGTTCCCGTATTATGTCGGCATTTTCAACCCGAAGCTGGCGGCAGAACTCGTCGGCCTCAGTCAGGTTACCCGGGCAGGGACGGTGATCGCTATGGGTATCGTTTATTACTTTGTGACAGTGCCTGCGTAGGGAAACGGTATGGGACGAGGGACAGCTGCCAAATTCTGGGTCCTGCTGGGAGGCCTGCTGCTGATTACGCTGGCGACGGTGATTGTTTCCACCGGGATGGGCTACATCCAGGTCTCAGCCGCCGATATCATCCGGGTCGTCCTGGCCCGACTCGGCGGCAACCAGACGGTGCCCGGGCTGGATCAGGTCGTGCCGTTCGTGGTGATGGATATCCGGCTGCCCCGAATTCTTACCGCTGCCCTGGTGGGAGGAGGGCTGGCGATGAGCGGGGTTATCTATCAGGGACTGCTGCTGAATCCCCTTGCCGATCCGTACACACTCGGGGTCTCGTCCGGCGCCGCTTTCGGCGCATCCCTCGCGCTGCTGGCCAATCTCACATTGCTGGGGCATTTTTCGGTGCCGCTTTTCGCCTTTGCCGGAGCCGTGGCGACGTTGTTCGTGGTGCTCTACCTTTCCACGTTCAACGGGCAGATGTCGGCCAATACCCTGATTCTCTCCGGGGTAATCGTCGGTGCTATCCTGTCGGCCGGAATCAGTTTTCTGAAATATCTGGCGGACGAGCAGGTCGCGGTGATCATCTTCTGGCTCATGGGCAGCTTTGCGTCCCGGACCTGGGTCGATGTCGGGCTGGTAGCGGCTGCGCTCGTTATTGGTGCCGCGATTTCCATTTACTACGGTCGTGATCTCAATATCATGAGTCTCGGGGGCCGCTCCGCCGATGCGCTCGGCGTGGAAACGGCGAGAACCAGGAAGACGCTGCTGCTCACGGCATCCCTCGTGGCGGCGATTTGTGTGGCGGTCTCCGGCATTATCGGCTTCGTCGGCTTGATTGTCCCGCACCTCATGCGTTTTGTGGTCGGCCCGGATAACCGCAAGCTGCTGCCGGTTTCGATCCTGGCCGGTGCGAGCCTGCTGCTGATGGCCGATACCGTTACCCGGGCAGTACTGCCGACCGAAGTGCCTATCGGCGTTCTCACCGCGCTCATCGGCGGACCATTTTTCTGCGTGATTTTCCGGCGCAGGCAGCGGGGGGTGAAGTTTGAATAACGGATACCGGGTCAGTGATGCCGCGTTTGCCTATGACGGCATTCCCGCGCTGCAGGATCTCGAAATAGACCTGCCGCCCGGGGTATTTTACGGCCTGGTCGGTCCGAACGGCTGCGGGAAGACCACTTTTCTGGATCTCCTGGTCGGCAACAAGAAGCCGGATGCGGGCACGGTATTTTTCAACGCAACAGAGTTGAGCCGCTTCAGGCGGCGGGACCTGGCCCGCCGGGTGGCCCTGGTTCCCCAGGATTTTGCGATCGGTTTTCCATTTACCGTTGAAGAGATCGTGCTCATGGGACGGCATCCGTACATCAACCGATTTGCTTCGCCTGCGCCCCGGGACTGGCAGCTGGTGGAGGATGCGATGACTGCGATCGGTATCAGTCAATACCGGACCCGCCATGTCAATGAATTGTCCGGCGGTGAAAAGCAGCGGGTAGTCGTAGCCCGGGCCCTCGCCCAGGATACGCCGGTACTGCTCTTTGATGAGGCTACGTCAAACCTCGACGTCAAGTACACCCTGCAGATATTCAACCTGGCCCGTACCCTGGTAAAGAAGCAGGGCAGAACGGTGATTGCCGTGATGCACAATTTAAACCTGGCCGCAGCCTACTGCGATGAGATCCTCTTTATGAAAAACGGCAGGATCCTGCAGCATGGACCGGTATCGGAAGTCATGGAGCCGGGGATTATCGCAGAGGTCTTCGGTGTTGAAAGCGAGGTTCGGATCGACCCTTTCAACCATGCTCACCAGGTTTCTTTCAGGTACTGACAGGCACGGCCGGGAACATATCGTTATGAAAACCATTTTTCGCACAATCATGAATTTCGTATTTCCGTCAATCTTCATCCTGGTCCTGATGATGTCGGCACCGCCGACCCGGGCGGCCGACGGCGCACCCGGGACAATCTATTCCAGGATTATCTCCCTCTATTCCGCCCATACCGAAAACCTCGTTTCCCTCGGTGCCGCGGAGCAGCTTGTCGGTATCTCCACGTCCGATGACTATCCCCCTCAAATTCTGGATAAACCCCGTTTTTCCTACCGGGAAGACCCGGAGAAGTTTATCGCCGCTCAACCCGACCTGGTCCTGGTCAGACCGATGATCGAACGGTCTTACCCGCAACTCCTGGACAAGCTGCGGCAGGCCGGTATAGAGGTGGTTTCTCTGCAGCCTGTCTCGATTGCCGGGATATTCGATTACTGGAGGGTCCTCGGGCAGCTGACGGGCAGGTCGGAAGCGGCCGAGGATATGATAGCGTCATTCCAGGATGAGCTGGCGGCAATTACCGCGCGGGTTAAAAATGTCCCGCCTGAAAAACGTCCCCGCGTCTATTTCGAGTCCATCCACAAAAAGATGAAGACCTTTGCCCCGCAAAGTATTGCGATCTTTGTGCTGGAGCAGGCAGGCGGCGTAAATGTCGCCGCAGACGCCCCACGGGTGCGTCAGACGAATATTGCCGAGTACGGTAAGGAGCGCATTCTCGCCAAAGCCGATGAAATCGATGTGTTTATCGCCCAGCAGGGCAGGATGAATCCGGTGAGCCGCGAGGCAATCCGGAACGAACCGGGTTTTTTGGCTATCAGGGCCGTGAGAGAGGGCAGGGTCTTTATCGTCGCCGAGCAACTGGTGTCACGGCCGACGCTTCGAATCCTTGAGGGGGTACGGCAGCTGCACGGTTATCTCTACCAGGAACAATATAAGATGCCGATATAAACGGGCCTGAAGAGCCAGCGGGTACCGCCCGCGGCGACCTCAAATTCGCGGTATTGACATCCCTCTCCAACTTGTGTATTGGTTGTTCCATATTTCAGGTTCCATCCCGATGGTGAAAAGGGAACCCGGTGAGAATCCGGGACGGGCCCGCCGCTGTAATCCCCCTCTTGAACGGTAAATCCGGTTCAGGAGAACGTTTTCGACAACTCGTGTCACTGCTGGTAAAGTGGGAAGGCCGTTGAAAACGGGGGAAAGTCAGAAGACCTGCCTGAAAACATACAAACACTCCCCGTGGAACAGGGAGGTTGAAACGTGGGAATAACAGGGAGTCCCCGGGTCATTGTGATCCGGGGACTTTTTTTATGGCCGTATAATA
>Ga0180435_10000635_pt1 | contig 37164 bp, 41 predicted proteins | sample SS_ome_3_FD_132467 | JGI IMG/M metagenome (GOLD analysis project Ga0180435, IMG submission 132467) | Hypersaline lake sediment archaeal communities from the Salton Sea, California, USA - SS_3_S_1 metaG | ecosystem: Environmental > Aquatic > Non-marine Saline and Alkaline > Hypersaline >... | reverse complement strand
TGCCGGAGAAGTTGAAAGACAAACGGTATTTGAAGTAAGCTGCTACAACGCCTCTATAGTTTAATGGATAGAACATAGGCTTCCGGAGCCTACGATGCGGGTTCGATTCCTGCTGGAGGCACACAATGAAACTTTCGGGTTCTAAACAAACAACCTGCCACGCCCCGTGCGCGTGGCAGGTTGTTTGTTCAAAATGAGTTCGAGCAAAGTCGGATAAGGACACACGTACAGAACTAGCCTCGTGCACAGCATGAGGCTAGTTCTGCACATAGTAGATCTCGCTGTGGAGATAATCAAAAACCAGACTGAGTGAAACTAGAGAGGCGGAGTCGAGAGTGCTTAGCATTTCGCAAACGAAGTGAAGTGAAATGGTTAGTAGCCGTGACTGATTCCTGCTGGAGGTACAAACAAAGATGCGCACGGCTGGTGCCGCGCGCATCATGAGTCCGCCTTGTCGGACTAGTCAAATGAACGGAGTTCCCGGATCAGCGGATCCAGCACCCTGGCAAAGAAGAACGCCGTCGTCGTACAGTCGAGCTCGTCCTCGAACACAAATGTAAACGATCGGGTACAGTAGTGCCGCACTCAATGGCTTGCTGAGCTGCAATCCAAGAAAATGCGAGTGGTAGTTGTCGGCGTACCAAACAACGTTCGTTCCGGATGGCGAGTCTGCTGCCAGAATCGGCAGCTTCTGTGACTTCGACACATGCTCACCCACGGTGCTGACGCGCACCTTGTGACCGTAGCCGAGCCGTAGCCATTTGTGGAGCCCCGAAAAAGCTGTCGATCTGATATTCGCTTCATGCTCCGCAACCAATTGGTCGCGGTCAATCGACTTGTCCTTGCGTGGATGCTCCTGCAGTTTGTCTATCTGGGATTCACTGCAGAACTCGGGATCAATAACACTGAATATAGTGTTGCAATCCGAACAGTTTCGCGTAATCTCGCCACCCACCTGCATGGGTGTATAACCGTAGATACCGCCGCAATGTGGACAACCGTAGCTGTTGTAGTCCTCTGCACTAACAATGTAGCGTGTATGCTTTTGCTCTGCCGCTTCAGGCATGGCGCGTTCTCCTCTACTGTGTGAAAGAAACTGCCCACACGGACAGCATAAACGTCTGCAGGAGGATACAACAAATCCCTTGTGCGTCAACCAAAACATGGCGTACCTTGCCAAACTCTCAATTTATTGTATTGTGAGAAGTGAACTATACATACAGGAGAAAGCCATGAACGACATGCGAGAACTACTACTCGAGCTGTGGAGCATGAACGGCAGTGTTGCACAAAACCTTCCCGAGGCATGCGAGCACAGTTACAAAGGTGCCGTGCGCATGACCCAGTGCAACAACCTGACCTGCACGCGTCGACACACCTGCGAAATGTGTGCGAGTATGGCAGAGGAGCTCGAGAAGGACTTCCAGCTACACGCACCGGTAGACGTCACGCGTATCGTGCACGCCCACCCGCTGTACCACAACTGGTGGGCTGGGCTGGCATACATGCACCGAGTACAGCTGCCACGCTCCAAGAACCCGTGCCTTGCAGAAGCACTTGAGAAGGTGTACAGCAACGACGAGGTACAGATCATTACAGGCGACGCGGTCCCCCTTGACTGCGATGTCGCCTGAACCCAAAAGCCCTCCGACTTCGGAGGGCTTGATTTATGTGTGAGCTGGTTGCGCTGCTCGCGCCGGCTCGAACTTTTTGTTTGTTACGATGTAACGATAGATGAATGGGCTCAAGAAGTACGCGAGCGTGACGTTTCCTATAACGTGCAGCAAAGTAAACGGTATCTGGCCCGTGAGTGCCACCATGAACGGCTGACCCCAGAGGAGTGGGCCAATGGTGAGTCCTGTGGCTGCGTCGTAGAAAAGTGTCGAAACAAGTGCAAAGAGCGCGTAGTTGCTACCCTTGTTCTCGCGGTTCTTGAAGAATAGGTACGCTGCAGCACCGATTGCGCCGTATACGAGCGCAGTAATGAGCGTCCACATACCCCATCCACTCGTGACTGCATCGAACAGCACGATGGAGAGGGCGGCAAAGAGAAAGCCGCCGAGTGCACCGAAGCGCTTGGCAAACGGCATGGCGGTCGCAAGGACCGGCTCGACGTTTGGCGGACGAAACGGAATAAGGCGAATGGCAAAGACGAGCACAAAACCTAGGAGGTACTTCAGTGCGTGTGTATTGAGAACTTGCTTCATAGTGCATACAGGATACGCGAACCAGGCGCGAGGGTCAAAACACAAAACCCGCATTTCTGCGGGTTTTGTTGTAATGGAATTCAAGTCTACTTAACAGCGTCCTTGAGGCCCTTTGCTGCGCGGAACTTTGGTACGCGCATTGCCTGAATCTGGATTGACTCACCGGTGCGTGGATTGCGGCCGGTACGAGCTGGGCGCATCTTGGTTGAAAAAATACCAAGACCAGCGATTGAAACTTCGTCACCGTCGCGAAGGCCGCCAACGATAGAATCAACAAAAGTCTCAACAGCACGCTCTGCGTCTGCCTTGGTGCCGCCAAGTACGTCGTGCACCTTCTCGATGATGTCTGCTTTGTTCATGGAGTGAATAGTTATATAAACTCACTGGTAATCACCACAATGTGGTGCTGAAAAAAGTATACAGGCGCGGTTATGGCGCGCAATAGCTATCCACAGCAACATTCTGCTGGATGTTGAGCAGATGGCATGCGGTGTATCGCTGCCCTTTGCGCGCACTGGTTGCACCAATGTCTGCTATACTCCGTTGCATGAGTGTGACTATTGGCTTATCTGGCGCGCAAGGGAGCTTTTCGGAGACTGCTGCAGTACGCTATGCAGAAACAGAGGATATCAGCGACTATGAGCTCTCGTATCTGGTGTCGGTAGCAAACGTGCTTGATGCATTGAAAAATGGCTCTGTTGAGCGCGGAATCTTTCCTATTGAAAACAGCAACGGCGGCATTGTAATAGAGGCAGTGCACGCCATGGCAGCACACACCTTTGCAATAGAGCGCTTGTTTGAGATCGATGTACATCACTGCCTGCTTGCGCTACCGGGCACGAAAACAAACGACATTACCGCCATCACCTCGCACGACCAGGCACTCAAGCAGTGCCGTATGTACCTGAAGCGCCGTTTTCCGGGTACAGAACTCGTAGAGTACAAAGATACTGCACAAGCTGCAGCGGACCTTGGCAAGCCCCCACACCAAAAAAGCTGCCCTGCCGCGGGCGCGCGTCGCACAGCGACGCAGCAGCTTTGTAGGTGTGGGGGCAAGGGGGTGCTGTCAAAAACCACTGCCGTCATCGCACCTAAGGGTTGCGCGGAATTGTACGCACTCGAGGTGCTTGAGGAGTCTATTCAAGATCTCAAGTTCAACTTCACGACGTTTATTGCGGCAACGACATAGAGAGAGCCCCGCAGATCTGCGGGGCTTTTGTTAGTGCTGTTGCTGTTCGGCGCACGCAGCAACTTCGTGCATATCCATACGAAACTCTGTGCCGTAGCGTTCGAAACCGCGGCGTTCGCACCATGCCTGAACATCGGTGCGTGTGCCGTCGTTGCGACTGGTGCCAACAAACTTGTAGCAGTTGAGTGAGCGTGCTTTGTGCTCGACAGCCTCCTCGAGTGCTGTGCCGATACCATGTGAACGATGGTCCGGGTCCACATACAGGTCTTCAAGTAGACCATACGGCTCTTTGTGCCGATCATTGAAGATCAGGTAGAGGTACGCATGTCCGATCTCTGCCCGATCGACAAGCACTGAAAAGCGGTACGCAAGAACGTGAAACGGTTGTAGGTGCATGAGGTACTCCTTTCGTGGTGGTGCTCTACGGTAGTGTAACAACCGCTACGCCAAAAAGTGACAGAGCTGCTGGACTAGTGTGGAAACGCGTTGTGTGGTATACATGGCACAGAAACAGCCACGATGGTTGTGGCTGTAGACAGAGGAGAAGTAGTATGACTCCTAAAGCAATTGCGCTGTTTGTGGCGTTTCTTCTGTTTCTTGCAGCACCGTTGTACGTTCCAGCTCCGGAAGGTGTGCTCGGTGTATACCTAATCTACGGTTGGATGGCAGCTGTCGGCCTCGGTATGGTGGTCTTCCTTGCCTTCGGCATCGTGCACATCATCCGCAGTGCATCAAACAAACAAGCGCGCACCTAGTGCGCAACCCAAACCCCCGGCCATCACGGCCGGGGTTGTTGAATACACTGGTCAACCAGCGAAAACATGCTAGAGTCGTGCCAGATGCCACGTCAGGCACGGCTACACAGGAGTTTGTCATGAACACAGCAACTGAACCCACACTGGAGCAAGTGATGTGGTTTCTGAATGATCTCAGCATAGAGATGGGTGCGTCGTACGCACTACCCGATCATGAAACCTTCCCGGACTTTCCCAACCTACAAGCACTCTGGTCTAAGGACCGCGACGAACCCACATGGGCACTACTTGCCAAGAGCTACGTGAGTATCGAGGATACGCGACACCAAGACCGGATCGACGAACTAATAGCACGAGCACTGAAACACTGTGCGGTCATACCACACGACAGCAACGTCACGCTTTCTGTTTTAGACCTTGCGCACAGGGTGTTTCCTTATGGTATTACCGGCGACCTTGCCAGGGTGTTTCTCGTGCGCGCATATGCATCGTACAGCGAACCTCCACTACAATTCTCAATCATTCAACGACTAGAGCACTGGGGCATAGGCTGTATGCTCACAGAGGCTGAGCAATTGCAGATTGAGCAGAACCTTGCGGATTCTAGAGAACTGCAAGCAATTGCAAGCCATGCTGTTACGCTCTTCCACACATATGTTCGCGACTGGTGTCATACCATATAGTCACCAGCGACCGACACCAGCTCGAAAACCCCGGCCATCACGGCCGGGGTGTTTTGTTTGACTGGTTACCATTTCATACGTATAGTCACGCCAGGATGAACCATACATGGATGTTCAATCTTTGTTCGTGGGAGCTGGTACGTTTGTTTGTACGCCTTTGGCCATAGACTCTTCCCTGTCATGGGGTCGGTCATAGGTCATCGATACACAACAGACAACACAGACCCAATCGTCGCTTTGAAGGAGGCAGATGATGAACAGAATGATAGATGCTATCAGAGACTGGTGGCGACGTTGGTTTGGGACTACATACATTGTGGAGGAGGAAACACCGTCGGGTGGAACACCCAAGCAGCATGATTTTCGCCACTGTCCGCACTGTGGAGTGCTGCAGTTTACAGTACACGCAGCCAATGCGCGCTGCTGCGGGAACTGCAAGATTCCATTGCTCACGGACAACGAGCATGGCCGCGGCGTGTACATAAAACCAAGTCGCAGCGGTAGGAGCACTCATGTATTTCGGCTAGAAAAGCCCTTGCACAACCCGTTCATTGGCAGAGTGGTGCTCGGTGTGGTTGGAGTGACGCTTGTGTTTTATGCCACACACCAACTACACCCAGGCATGGAGCTTGTTGCCGCCGACATGAGTGCAAGTGCGTGGTTACAGGGCGAACACTACAAATCAGGGTTAGTCTCGCAAGCCATCGTGGTGCTATTGATTACACTGGCTTGGTTTGTGTGGTTCGTACTCAAAACCACCACCCAAACGAAAGACGTTCCGGAGATCATGCGTACGAACGAAGGACAACAACTGCAACAAAAGATGCTCAATGGATTGACATTGCTATTGGGTATGGTTGCCAGCTGCTTTCTCCTGGTGGTGGCTGACCTACTCAACCCGCTGACACGATGGTCCGATGTTGTTGCTGTCGAGCAGCATGCACTGTACGAGTACCTCGAACCACGTCTCGAGTCAGAGGTGGCGCAACTGGTGTCGACACACCGATACGTGGATGCGCTTCAGCTTCTGCAAAAGGCAAATGCCAAATGGCCTGAAGCGACAGTAGAGCTGCAACGACGAGCAAAGTTCACGGCTGCTGACGCTCTTGGACACAGTGCCCTGTACTTCGACAACCCGCTGGTACGTGAGAGTCTTAAAGCACCGCCCGAGCTTATGGCAACGTACTACCTCGACTACCTGTCCGTTGCTGCCTACGAAGAGCAGAACAAGCATTGTCTGCATGACCCGTTCAACCTGGTCACACCGGCAAACGGCACCGCGTACGAGGAGCTGGTCAGATTTTGCGAGAGCAGACTGAAACCAGTGACGTACAGCCACATGTTCTTTAACTAAAGGAAAAAAACGAAACCCCCGGCCACACGGCCGGGGTTTATGCTTTCTTGGTGATGAGGTTTAGCGAGCGATTTCGATAGCCCTGCTCTCGCGAATGACGGCGACCTTGATCTCACCAGGATACTTGAGCTCCTGTTCGATACGGAGCGCAATGTTGCGCGCAAGCTCACGAGCTTGGAGGTCGTCCACTTCATCAGGGCGGACAAAGACACGGACGTCGCGCCCAGCACTGATAGCGTAGCTTTTCTCAATCCCTTCAAAGCTATTGGCAATATCCTCGAGCTCTTGGAGGCGTTTGAGGTAGTTCTCGACACTGTCACGCCGCGCGCCAGGACGTCCACCGCTGATGGCGTCAGCGACCTGCACGATGATGCTCTCGGGTGTTTCGTACGGATACTCCTCGTGGTGAGCTTGCATGGCCTGAATGATGCGTTCATCGACACCAAACTTCTGGAGAATGCGACGACCGATCTCCACGTGTGTACCCTGTACGTCGTGGTCGACAGCCTTACCGATGTCATGCACAAGAGCGCCGGCACGTGCTATCTGTACGTCAGCACCAAGCTCTTCAGCAAGAAGTGCTGATATATGTGCCATTTCAATACTGTGCTGCAGCACGTTCTGACCGTAGCTCGTACGGAAGTGCAAGCGACCGACGATCATCAGCACACGTGGATCGAGGTTGAGGACCCCAGCCTCGTATGCTGCCTGTTCACCCTTTTCTTTGATGATGCGGTTAATTTCGTCAGTTGCCTTCTGCACGCTTTCGTCGATCTTGGCTGGCTGTATACGCCCGTCGATGATGAGGTTTTCAAGTGCGACGCGTGCTATTTGGCGGCGCACTGGGTCAAAGCACGACAACGTGATGAGTCCTGGTGTTTCGTCGATAAGCACGTCGACACCCGTAGCACGTTCAAATGCGCGGATGTTGCGTCCCTCCTTACCAATAATCTTGCCTTTGATTTCTTCGCTTGGTAGCGCTATAGAAGTTGTGATAACCTCGGTCGTCACGGCATTGCCGAGGCGGTGGATCGCTGTCGTGAGGATACCCTGTGCCTTGCGCTCCAGCTTCTCAGCACCAAACTGCTCGAGCTTTTGGATACGAACCATGAGGTCTTCCTGGTAGTCCTTTTCGATACGCTTGAAGAGTTCTTCCTTGGCATCATCTACTGAGAGGCCTGCGACTTTTGCAAGTGCGCCCTCCTGCTCTTCGAGGAGCTTGTCTGCTTTCTCTTTCACATCACGCACCTCTTCGATCTTTGTTTTAACCTCATCTACCTCTGTGTCGAGGTCTTGTTGCCTCTTGTCGAGAAACGCCTCGCGGTCGAGGATGCGACTTTCGGCTTTTTTAATAAAGTCTGACTTCTCTTTGACGTCCTTTTCTATTTCAGCTTGCTTCTTTTCAATCTTCTTCTCGGCCTCTTCTTCTATCTTTTGTGCCTTTTCCTTGGCCTCAAGCATCATTTGCTTGATCTCGAGCTCCATCGAGCCCTTTTTGCCCGCCGAAACAACATAGCGTAGGTAGTACCCCAAGGCACCGCCGAGAGCTACCCCGACGAGTGTCAGTAAAACAGTGAGTAATGGCGACATATGTGCGGGAGTACCGCGCCGCCGCAGCGTGTTCGTTGCAGACTACTAGCCCTCGAGAGCACGCATGTAAGGCGTGCTGAGCATGTGTGTTAGTTCCGTAACAGAAATACGTGTGTAGTTCGTAAGCAAAGTATGCATGCGGAGAACGGTAACTCAGTTAATTCAATAAGTTCGGTCAATTCCGTGTACCCGCATAGTAGCAGAGAAAGAGGGGTCTGTAAAAAGCATCACTCTAGCGCAAAACCACCCGGCCTAGGGCCGGGTGGTTTGTGAGTATCAGAATGAGTGACACTTCTAGACTGCTGCTTCCGGTTCTTCTGCTTCAGTCTCGTCAGAACCTTCATCTGCACTCGCTTCTGTCAGTACTTCGTCAGATGAAGCTTCTTCTACGGCTGCTTCGGCTGGTGCCTCTGCGGCAGCTGCTTCCTCAACTGGTGCTTCCGTTGCTGAAGCGTCGTCAGTTGTAGGTGTGTCGTTGTTCTCATCTACTGGGGGCATACTCTTGTTTGTTATGTAAGCACTAAAAAAGAGCCTACAGAATAATTCAGTGGCCCTTCCCGAACACTGTGGCCTCTCGACCACGTTGTAAGTATACGTGTACCCGTGGTGTGCACAAGGGATAAGTGTGGAGAGTGTTCAGAGCGCGTGGTCACGTAGCCAATGAACCTCTCGGAGAAGCTTGGTGCTAGCTACTGCGTGGAAACTACCACGTGTGAGTTTCTCGGAGAGGTTACATTGGCGAAGCTCCTACCCCGCATTCTGCATATACACAGTCCTCGTTGGATATGCGAAACCAATACCACGGCCATTGAATGCCTCGAGGAGACGCACGTTGATGTCCTCTTGAATATCCATGTACTCGTTGTAGTCGCTACTCATGACGTAGTACACCACTTCGAAGTCGAGCGACGAGTCGCCAAAACTCTTGAAGTGCGCACGATCAAAGCGTGCTTTTTCGTTTCCTTCAACGATGCCCTTCACGATGCCCGGCACCTCACGCACCTGCTCCACCGGCGTTTCGTACAAAATGCCGATCGAAAATGAAATGCGGCGCTCCTCCATGCGACCGTAGTTTTGTATACGCGCACTCGTGAGCTCTTGGTTGCTCACGGTTATCTCTTCACCCGCAAGTGCCCGAATACGTGTGCTCTTCACACCGATGTGCTCCACGACACCCATGGTCTCGCCCACTATCACAAAGTCCCCTACCCGAAACGGTTTGTCGAAGAATATCGAAAAGCTGCTGAAGAGGTCTGACAGTATGCCTTGAAGCGCGAACGCAATCGCGATACCGGCAATACCAGCACCTGCCATGAGTGAGGTGACGTTGATACCGAAGTTACTGAGCACCATGAGAATACCAATGACCCACATGACACCCTTGGCGATATTGACCAGCAGGTGCAGTGCGGCGCCGGTCGTAGGATCATCGTCGATAGTGAGGTGTCGAAACACAATGTCTTCGACCAAAATGCCCACGATAACTACCAACTGGTACACAACCCACAGCACCAGCACTGCCGTAACGATCTGTGACGCCACACCAGTTACTGTCAGCGACTGCAATGCAAGCCAAAACGCGAGCACCAGATAAAACGGCGGCTTGAAGCTCTGAGCCATTTTAACGAATGCATCATCCAGATCCGTTTTGGTGCGCTCTGAAAATGACTTCGCCCACTGCAGCAGGAAAAACTGTCCGAGTGCAGCGATGGCAAGCACAAACAAAAAGACGACGAGTGCAAACGCATACTCGCCCAGCGTGTTTCCAAACCATGTTACGGTACCGTTGATATTGAGCGCGGCAAGCGCACGCTCTGTTAGAGTGTGTAGTTGTTCCATATGCCTGTGAGTATACCAAAAGCACCCCGCGTTGGGGTGCAAATGGTCTGTGAGTTCTTGAAACTACTCAGTTGGCGCAAACTCCCAGTCGATTGGCTCGCCGTTGAGTGTGACACCTGTGAGCTCTGCATCGCGTGATGCGCGTGCATAGACCAGGAAGTCGTGTTGCTTTGGCTCATTGGGGCAGTCCTCGCCCTCTCCTTCAACTGTTGTGAATGCAATGGTGACTTGCTCGGGATAGCTCTCCGCCACAAGTGCTTCGTGCGTTAGTGCGGTGCAGGCTGATGGTACTGCAAGCGATCCTTCGTAAATCTGTCGTCCTCCACTGTAGCGCTGCGTAAACACGAGCGGTGCTACAGAGTCAGTTGGTGTTGCGGTGTCGGTGACCAGTTCCTCGACGTCAGTATCATACATCACGTCAGTCACATCACCATCTGCAACAGCTCGTTCGAGTACCTCGATAGCGCGCTGTGCGTACGTGTTGGCTGCCACAAAGAGTTCTTGCGCGCCGTCTACATCATCAAGTGCAGTGGCAATGTCTCCACGCATAATGTGAGCAATGGCGTCCTTGATGAGGTTGTTTGCCTCTGACGCCACTTCGGCTTCGTAGCCCTCTTGAGTCAGCAACAGCACGCGAGCCTCGCCAATGCGCTGCGCAGCCTCGCCACGCATGTCTTTCTCCTCAACCGACTCTGCCACTTCAGCTGCTACTGCCACACCATCGGCGTCGACTGTATCGATCTGGACCTCGTCCGTAACAGAGTCATCTACAGCGAGCTCTACGTCAAACAGGTCGGCAACCTCTGCAAGTTGCTGTACCTTCTGGAAGCTGGCATTGGCACGTCGAAAGTCTGCGTATGCGCTGCCATGTTCGTACACCTCGAGTGCTGCGGCACCTGTATCCAAATGTTCACGTGCTGAATCGAGCTGCGCACGTGCCTGTGCCACGAGCTCGTCGTGACCCTCGAGCTCTGCAAGAAGTACCTCAACCTCCGCCAGGCGCTCGTGGGCGCGCTCCTGAGCACGGTACGCTGCACGTACCTGCATGTTTGGTGAATCTATCCCGCCCTGGTTTGCTGTCTCTTCAACCGGTTCTTCAGCTGGCTCCTCAGCAATCGCCGCAAGTACTTCTTCCTCTGCCTCGTCGGCCATCTTCCCTGCTTCACGAGCTGCGGTACGCACTTGTTCAACCAGGTCACGTGCGCCTTCGTCAACCGCGTCTGCATCTTCTTCTTGCTCAACGATAAGGCGTGCGAGCACTGCTTCGTGTGTGTCGAGTGCTGCCTCAAACTCAGTCGATACCTCAGCAGCAAGCACTGGGTCGTCTTTTTCTACTTCCTGAACTTCTTTCACGACTGCTTCGGTATGTTGAGCAAAGAGTGTTGCTACCTTTTCCTGGTTCTTGCTGTCGAGGCGTCCTTCAGCGGCAAGTTGGCTAGCTTCCTTGAGGCGAAGCTCGGCTCGCTCGCGTTCCCATGAAATGCGTTCTTCTTGTGTATCGAGCAGTGCGGTCTTGATGCCTTCGTTAACATTGATCTTGACTGGGTACAATAGGTCACCGGGCAGCGCACCGTCTGCTGCAGACGACACACCAAATGTGCTCGAGGTTGCTACGAGTGCTATCAAAAGCGCACCCGTCAGATGATGAGTGCGGAAAAAACCAAAGCCCCACGATCGCTGTGACACTGAAGCTGCGGTGACTGCCTCACGGCGAATCGGCTTGTGTTCCATGTACGAAACTAGGCGCTCTCGCATGAGCGCTTTGTCATCGACAGATAGTTTGGCCTCCTGCCCTATGGTCTGTAACTGTTCTTGAAATTTCGTCATAAGTTCTTGTCTGCTGCATGCTTCTGAAGCAGTGCTACTCCGCGGTGAATACGAACCGAAATTGTGTTAACGGACTCTTTGAGCACTTCTGCTATTTCGGCTGGCAGCAATCCGTCAAAGTAGCGCATCACCACGACAACCCGGTAGTGCTCAGGAATCTCATCGAGAAGCTCGTGCACTTGCTTGGCATCGAGTGCAAACTCGGTCGCCTCTTGGCTTCCTTCGACCAACTCGTCAAAGGCACCTTCAGGCACTTCTGCGTCGTCAAGCAGTGCATCTAGCGACTCCGTACGCTTCTTTCGGTATTCGTCAATGATCAGGTGGTTGAGGGTCCGGTACAAAAACGGTCGAAAATCATCCACTTCCTTCCCTTTTACCAGATAATCCCACGTCCGCGTAAAGGTGTCCGACACTATATCTCGTGCTTTTTCTGGATCTGATACACGAAAAAAGGCGTGCCGGTACAAGGCATCTGCGTGCTGGTCAAAAGCTTCCAAAAACGCTTGTTCTTGCCTCATTACTCACCTCTATACCTGTGACGGACTAATTGTGCAACTCTTTCAGTCGCATCGGGCACGGGCATGGTGTACTCATAGTACTGCGCTCGTGCAATCCTGTGTAGCAGCGGGCTGTGCGCTAGGCATCCAGTGACTGGATTTCCGCAACAATCTCAGGAAATGATGGGCCGATAAAGTGGTGCCGATCGGTGAACGAGTGGAATGTGGCGTCCGGTACGAGCTTTTGATATTGCTCAAAGCTCTGGTATGGCACAACAGGATCATCGCTGCTGTGGAAGAACACGACGTGCTCAGCGCGCTTGGTTAAAACATCGAGCGGCGCCTTGATCGTGAAGCTTGTGTCTGGATACAGATCGTCGTCCGGACCGTCATAGCGGCCAGAGACTAGAAATAGGCCGTGAACACTGTGCGCAGGCTCGTGTTCAGAGTAGTACTTGCTGAGAAACATGGCGCCAAGCGAATGGCCGACGAGGATCAGCGAGCAATCAAGCTCAGATAGGATACGTTCGTACCAGAGCTTCCATTCATCGTACTGCGCATTGTCGGAGCTAGGCATAGACGGCAGAAGGACTGTGTAGTCGTCGCCAAGCTCCTCTTGGAGATGATTCTTCCAGTTATCACTCGGCACCATGCGATCGAAGTGTATTTCGCGCGTCTTCCAGTACTCAAGGTATGCATCATGCGACTCGTAATGATGACCACCGTGTATCGCAAGTACCGTCTGTTTCATCGTCGCATTGTAGCAGCAATACGAAAAGGACGCAGCTCGTGCCGCGCCTTCTCCTTTGTAAAATCTCGAACTAGAGCAATTGTGTGCTGAGAGCTGCAATACCAGTAGCCATGGTGAAGTGCGGCAATGCTGCACCAAACACAGCGACCGTGAACTGGTTCGCATCAAAGGCCGTTGCCTTGAACACCGCATATCCAACCACCAGTGCGAGCACTGCCGGAAGTGTATGCATAGCAAGCGTGGTCTCAAGTGTTGCACCGCTAACTTGTAAAGCAAAAACAACCACAAGCATCATCACAACGGTAGTGAGCGCACCACCAACAAATGACGCAAAAAGAGCTAAGAACTTGTGCATATGTAGTGAGTATAGCAGTCGTCCCCCTACTGAGAGAAGGGGTTATCCAGAGGTGTGGTTCGTAGAGCAACTTCAACGTGGCCACTCACGAGCAAAGTACTTTTTCAATATCTGCCTTGTGGTACTCCTTACCTTTCACCATTTTGTACTCTGCATAGTCCTTGCTCATATTTGACCTATGTACCTCTTCAAACACTTCTTCCATTTTTTCCTGCAAGCCATGCTCTAACACCGTTCCGTACACAGCATAAAGAACGTCAGCGAGCTCTTTTGCAACATTGGCAAGGTCCTCATCTTGTACCCCTGCGAGATACTCATCTACTTCGCCGGCCATGAGCGCGTGTCGAAAATCTGACCTATCACCAGAGACCAAGGACGGTGTCGCGAGCACTGGCACCTTGAACTTTTCATGAAATGCTTTGACCATGGCGAGCTCTTTATGCATAGAATTGAATGAAACACTGACAAGTGTGTACTGTCACTATAACAAAGAGCGCGTACTACGGCTGCGCTTCGGCTCCAGGCGCATCTATACCAACAGAGAACGACGACGGCAACACCATCGTCGTTCTCTGTACTTGTCGGGGCGCCGGGAATCGAACCCGGGCCGCGCGGTCCCAAACCGCGAACACTACCATTATGCTACGCCCCGTTACTCACTTTTTCGTTGCACAAATGTAGCACTTTTTGGGCGCGGGTGCCAGATACGTCCTACACACCTCACGCCGTTCTGTGTGATCGCTTCGCCAATGTAACCTCTCCGAGAAACTCACGCGTGACAGCACTTTCTGCAGGAGCTAGCGCCAAGCTTCTCCGAGAGGTTCATTGGCTTCGCACCACGCACGTTGTGGCGTAGCCGGCACACTTTGTGAGGGTGGTAAAGCTTGGCCTAGCGGCCTTGAGCGCCGCCCGAACAAAGTCGTGCCGGCGAAGCTCGCTCCATACATCGACAAATCTACAGCAGCACGTCCTCAACAATCGTCACCCTGGCCCGCCGTGTGTCCTTGTTGATGAGCACGACCGCAAGGTCACAGGTCCAGTCAATGTCAGTGGTACCACAGCGGTCACCTAGATACATCTCTATTACGCGTGCCAGCCGCTTCCTTTTGTGTTCATGCATGTGGTCTGCCGGCGAATAGTGCTCACTTCCCTCATCGGGCCAGTTCCCCTTCCACGAGCCAGCTTTGACTTCCACAAAATGTAGGACACCGTCCTTTTCTGCCACAACATCGATTTCTCCACATTTTTTCCTGTAATTCTGCGTTTTTATCAAATAGTCGCGGTTTTTGAGGTACTGCGCCACGATATCCTCCCCTTGGCGTCCAATAGAAATGTGGCTTGGTTGAGCCATATGTTGTTTTATGGTACATGTCCTTTATCCCCATACCCACAGAGTTATCCACAGTTTTCCACTGCACTACTGGGTTCGTTTGACAATTTGCATGCGCACGTGCAGTATCCTTGCAGATTCACAAACCGGAGACGCGACATGCGCACACGAAAAAAATACAAAGGTGTGCACGATCCACGTCCTGTGCCGCCTGGGTTTGCACCTAAAGAAGTTGACGGACGTATCGTATACAGTGCTAAACGCACCCCGATGATCCTTGCACATCACGAGTCACTCATGCAGGAGCTGTGCGAGCGTAGGGGCGTACACAAGATCAGCTTGCCAGACCAGCTTGACTGTATACGTCCGCACCTCTGGCACCGCTACTACCTGAAGCTCGACCTGGCAAAGGCGTTTGATGCAGTAGACCCGTTCTGTTGCATGGTTGCACTGGACCTACCCGAAGATGTGGAACGGTTCTGGAAGTACTACTTTCATCGGGACGGCGGGCTGATACAAGGTGCGCCCATGTCGACCATCTTGTTTCACTTATACATGCAGGAAGTTGTAGATACACCACTCGATGTGTACGCTCACACACACGGACTTACGTACACTCGGTACGTTGACGACCTGTTGTTCTCTTCGTGCCATAAGATACGTCCCGATGTCATAGGCGAACTGACAACGGTGTTGCGACTCATGGGCTTTGCGGTGAATCGACGCAAAACCCGCCTGCTCGACAGTCGTGTAGAGACGCTTGAGTACCTTGGGATGCGTATTCATCGGCGTACCGTCGATGTGATGCCGGAGGTGCACGCACGCATCGCGGAGCTTGAGTCTGCAAGCAACTACAGCTCGTTCACCATGACAATGAGGCGAAGCCTAGAACAGAGCAAACTCTGGCGCGACAGAATCCTTGCACTCAACCACGGCCGTCGGTACAATGCGCGCAGGTGATCCGCATGGATGCGGCAAGCCTCGAGGTCTTGTATCGTACGGGCCCTTGAGAAGGGTTCGCTTCGGCACTTCGCAGAAAGTGCATCTACTGGACACATCAGTATCCCCCGATGTGACACCGTCACACTGATCAGGCCAGCAGGCTCTGTATCATCCCTGATTCCAACGACCATCTTCTTTTACAAGGCCTTGGGTCACTTGGAAGAAACCGGCACTTGCCGGTTTTTCTTTTTTCTCTAGACAGCCTGTACAAGAAACGCTATGATAACCGGCACATCTACTGCGGGTATCGTTTAGTGGTAGGATGGCGCCTTGCCATGGCGCAGACGGGAGTTCGATTCTCCCTACCCGCACCAAACAACATGGGACTGGCTTCGAGCCAGTCCCATGTTGTTTCACTGCTGCGGGTAGGGAGAATCGAAAGCCGGAGACGCGCGTGCCACAGCACGAGTAAGCGTCGAGGCGGGGTCGAGAGTGCTTAGGATTTGACGAGCGAAGTGAGAAACAATCCTTAGCAACTCGTGACCGATTCTCCCGGTTTCCATGTGTGTAGCACTCACCTGATGACTCGGGCTTCGATTCTCCCCTCGACAGCACAACTGCACTATTGTTTATACACAAAACTTGACACTACACCTGTTGACCTAATGATGTTACGGAGTATAGTTGCGGCAGGTGGATGTCCTTTACGGCATCCTTTTGTGTGAAGGGGACGAAATGAAGGGGAAACAGCATGATTGTTATTGATGGCCAAGCAAACGGCCAAGGAAATGAGACTCTGGAACTGGTTGGGCAGTGCACACCAAAACGTAAGCCTCCTGAAAAGCCTGACGTGTCGAAAAGCCCACACGTCAAGGCAGTGCAGGCTTTTGATCCGGCCTCAGACAGCAAGGTTGCAATACTGCCCTACTGAGCCAGCTGGGACTAATGACAAGCCGCTCCTAGAGCGGCTTTCTGCTATGTAATCCAGTCCGCCAGGTCAACACGCCACCCTGTTTCACTCGCCATGGCAAACAAATGATTCATGCTGCGCACTACGTCACCATCCTGGACATGGGTTATGCTTCCCTGCACCGGATCCAAAAGTATGCCACTATCGCGCATGACTAACATGTCATGCGCGCCCGCACAGTATGCTTCTGGCACTACGTGGGCAAACTGACCTGAGAGCACAACACCCTGCAAACGTTCACGCAGGGCTTCTTTGTTGTTGCGCAGAAGTGCACGGCACACTAAGGTCTCGAGTCGCAATGCGTGACGAGCAGCTACCGCCTGTAGCGCCACAAAACGTTCGAGTGTTGCTTGTGCGTTCTGTTCGGTGCGCACAATGAGACCGCGAACACGGTCACCGGTGTACTTCTCTAGCAGTCCATCAAGATCAAAGCTGTGTGCCTGCGCCTTTGCCACTTCTGCTGTTCTGGCTGCGACAGTTGGATTCTCAGCTGCTTCAGTGTCAGGCTGCAGCTTTGTTCTCAGCACATCGAGCCGTCCCACGAGCTCCGGAAGCACTACACGATACTCATAGTGTCCGCGCACCTTTTCCCTCACAAACAAGCCCTGGGTACATAATCGACGCACAATAGCGTCAACGGTGGTGCGTGCCAAACCAGACCGTGCTGCAAGTTTCGTCATGTTCATGCGACCAAACGTCGCAAGTGCTGTAAAAACTCGTGTTTCTTTGTCATTGAGGCCGAGCAAACGTAGCTGGTCAACAAGGAAGTTCATTGATCCAGTATACAAGTGACGATTTTTTCGTCAAAGCAATTCGTGCACACTTGCGCAGTGCTTGTTTATGTTGATAATGCAGGCAGGTTTCGCTAAGGAGAACTATTATGCTGTATGGCATGCATACGGCCTGCGACCGTTCTTTTCGCAGTCTTCCTGAGCTGTACCAATACACGCTGGAACGCATCATCGTCTGGTTGCCCCACAATGCGCCCCGAGCACTCGTTTTTGGTCCGATTCGGGCCGATAGCCCGATGGCAGTTCAAGAAAACCTTGCAGCGCTGGAGACTCGAGCATTGGCACTAGCTGAGCTCGGTTATGCAGTACTCGACCTGGTATCGTTTCGGCCTACATACCTCAGTATCGTAGAAGACCCCAACACCACCGCCCTAATTGACGATGTTACCAGTGAGTTCACAGTGCAACTGATACGAAGTGGCAGGTTTACGGAGTTTCATTTCCATACAAGCCACCACGCATGGGAAGCCAGTAGCGCAAACGAGGAACTTCACGCAGCCTCGCAAGTCGCCCACCCACAAAACATTGTTTACTTTTAGACACGCAAGCCCTCCCCTGGCGGGAGGGTGTTTGGTATGCGAAGAAACAGAGCCGAAAGGACTCGACCACTCTCGCGCGTCTCGCTATGTATGTACGCGCAATCTATTCGAGTAACTTCTTGGTGGTCACGAGTTGCTAAGCACTCTCGATTTTCGAGGGACTCGACGATACGTCACTAAGGATTATTCGTTGTACCTCCTCAAATCCTAAGTGCGTTTCGTCTACGCTCGCCATCGCTTCGCGATATGGCTGTGCGCTTCGAGTCCCTCCCAGAAGGTGTGCAGGCACCTTCTCCGGGTGCACAATGGAAAAACCGCCCGCAGGCGGTTTTTCCATTGTGCACCCGGAGGGACTCGAACCCCCAACGACGGTTCCGAAGACCGCTGTGATATCCATTTCACCACGGGTGCAATACGCCTGATTGTATAGGAAAAGCTAGAAAAATGCGATACTATGGCGCTATGTTTGACCAGAGCTACAAAGTCCCCTCCTCCGTTACACGTGTAACAGAGGCACTACAGAACGCAGGATACGAAGCGTATCTTGTTGGTGGCTGCGTGCGTGACCTCGTCCTCAACAAGACACCAAAAGACTGGGACGTAGCGACAAACGCTACACCAGAACAGATTCAAGAACTTTTCGAGGAAACCTACTACAACAACACGTTTGGCACCGTTGGAGTTGTTAACGAGAACGAGGTGGATCCAACAACTAAAGTGGTTGAGGTAACGCCATACCGTACAGAAGGTACCTACACAGACAACAGGCGCCCAGACACTGTGCAGTTTGGAGTTTCACTAGAGGAAGACCTGGCACGACGTGACTTCACCGTAAACGCTATCGCATACGACGCCATTAAAGGACATACTGTTGACCCTTATAAAGGACATGGTGATCTGGAGGCTAAAACACTCCGTGCTGTAGGTGATCCGAACGAGCGCTTTCAGGAAGACGCACTACGCATGCTGCGAGCGATACGTTTGGCTGCTCAGTTGGGCTTTGCTATAGAAGCCGAAACATACGCTGCGCTGACCACAAACGCCAAGCTTCTGGCAAACATCAGCAAGGAGCGCATACGTGATGAGCTCACTAAGACAATTATGTCCCCTGCTCCCATGGAGGCATTGTTACACATGAAACATACAGGGCTTCTGGAGTACGTGCTGCCTGACCTATTGCGTGGCGACGGAATAAAGCAGAACCAGGCACACAGCTATCCAGTGCTCGAGCACCTGCTACGTGCCCTGCAGCACGCAGCAGACAAGGACTGGCCACTTGAAGTACGGTTGGCGGCACTCTTTCATGATATAAGCAAGCCTGAATGCCGCAGAACCAACGAGCATGGCGAGTACACGTTCTATGGCCACGAAGTTGTTGGTTCACGTGTAACACGTAAAGCACTTACTGATCTACGATTTTCGAAGGATATTGTCGAAAAAGTCGTCAAAATGGTGCGCTGGCATATGTTTTTCAGTGATCCAGACCAGATCACGCTTTCCGCTGTTCGCAGAATGATTGCGAACGTGGGACAAAAAGACATTTGGGATCTATTGAACGTCCGCAGATGCGATCGAATTGGCTCTGGTAAACCTAAGGAGCAGCCGTTCCGCTTTAGAAAGTACGCGAGCATGGTGGAAGAAGCGCTGCGCGACCCAGTGAGTGTTGGTATGCTCAAAATCGACGGGGCCGGCATTATGGATGTTACACATGAAACACCGGGCCCACGTGTTGGCAACATTCTGCACGCACTGCTTGAGGAAGTACTAGATGACCCAACAAAAAACACAGAGGAGCACATGAGCCAGCGCGCCAAAGAGCTGGCAAAACTCAGTGATGAAGAGCTCATAGAGCTCGGAAGCAAAGGAAAACAACGCAAAGATGAGGCAGAGCAGGAAGAAGTGCTAAACCTACGCAAAAAACACCACGTACGGTAGTGTTTCATGTGTAACACTGCTTGCAAACCAAGTGTGATGTGCTATTACATACTCAGTAAACACTGAGGAGAATGAACATGGCAATTGGGATTGTGCTTTCGGATGGCTCTGTGCTAACGATTTTTGGTGGTGAGCAGTTCGTTGAGTGTGCTGTCGAAATCGAGCTCAATCGAGAATACTCACGAGGGCTGTGTAAGAATGCTCAACAGTTCTTTGAAGAAAACCCTGCATTTGCAACAAAATGCAGGTTGGCCTACAACAAGCGGACGCGTGCGTAGCGCAAGTCAGCTCACGCAAGGCCCGCACGTTGGGCCACTGTTACACATGAAACACAATGTATGTGGTTGCAGGCGGCTGAACACTCTATGCGAGGTAACTATATGAGCGTTTACATAATACTGCCGGATAATGAGATCCGTTCACTAGGCATCGCTCGCAGACTGATGCGGAGCCTAGGTGCAGGCACACTACGAACCATCGGCCTAGAGCGTCCATGTAGTGGTAGTCTTTACACATGCAGCACAAACGACCAGCAACTGGTCGAGACACTGCAGCAAGTACTGGGAGACCAAGCAACTGTCATCAACTTGGATGAAATATCCTTTATACCATAGCAGTATACAACAACGCCCCGCACGACGGGGCGTTTCACATGTAACAATGCATAATTATGTCGAGTATCTCGTCATAATTGCATGAAGCAAACGTAAGTAAAAAAAGCCGCCTGCTGTTCCTGTGGCAGGTCGGGGAGGGTGCTCAAGGGGGCATGTGTTCGGGCAAGGAAAAGTCTGGGGATTTGAGCTCCCGCTGCGACCTGTCAGAGGGCATTGTCTGGAGGGAGATCCAATTTATGCGGCTGGCGGCTTAAAAGTGCTGGGAGGGCTACTCTATTTAGTTGTTTGGGAACGAAATTGAGTTACTCTGATCATCGTTGTGAGATAGAGTGTCGCGTTTTCAAATTATTATTGTTGAGTGAGAACATCTACTCAAAGGTAACAATTTTCATTTCGCTGTTTTTCGTTCCGAAAGAACAGTTGTCTCTAAAGAACAAGCGTTTGTTCCGCAGAGACAGTCGGTACTTGCCGCGCGGGATACTTCCTGCGAGGGAAGTACCGACTGTTTCTTTGGAATCACCATCACGCTGGTCTGATTAAGATTATACGTGTCCTTAAAGACACGTAAAGGTCATTCATGTGGATAACTGTGGATAAGTGTCCTATAGAGTTTGTGCAGGAAAAATGCCACGGTATGTTGCGCTTTTCCTGCGTACAAACTCATAGCCCCGCTGCACTTTTACTGGGTAGTCCATATGCTTGCCTCATGCATACTGTTGGCACAGTGTACCGAAGCATGTGCAAACGTAACATGTAAAAGTGCGGCTGGGGCATTCATGGCTCGCTTAGTGTAGTACTCACTTGCTACGCTGCATTACCGTCTATCACAGCAGCATTTTGTGTGCTTCGCCAACGCAATCTCCCTGTTATTTGCTACCTTGTGGTGGGTGCTACGCGGACGCAACCTCTCAAAGGCAGCGCTCCGGGGCGCTAGCCCAAGTCGAACTACCTTCGAGAGGTTCGTCCGCTTCGCTACAGCGCGCATGGTAGCGCAGCCAGAACACCTTGAGAGGGTGGTAAAGCTTGGGCTAGCGCCCTCGAGCGCCGCCCGAGCAAGGTCGTTCTGGCGGAGCATGCAGCACGTAAAGAGGCTACACTGGCGAAGCTTTACTTCACCAGCTCAATACTTACAGGGCAGTGATCAGAGCCCTCGATCTGGGTGTGAATCTGAGCTTTCTTGAGACGTGGTAGTAAATCAGGGGAGGCAAAGAGGTAGTCGATGCGCCAGCCGACATTTCTGTCGCGGGCTCGGGTCTTCATATCCCAGTAGCTATACATGTTGGGTTTGTCTGGATACTGGTGGCGAAACGTGTCGATCCAGCCTAGAGCGACAACTTCGTCGAGCCACGCGCGTTCCTCAGGCAAAAAGCCAGTGTTCTCTTCGTTTTCTTTGGGTCGTGCAAGGTCAATTTCCTCGTGGGCAGTGTTTACATCACCACCCCAAATGACCGGATTCTCGGTACGTAGCGTTTCTACGTACTCCAGAAAGTGCTCATAAAACTCGAGCTTGTATTGTAAGCGCTCAGGACCACCGCCGCCGTTGGGGAAGTAGATGCTGGAGACGATACAGTCATCGTAGAACGCGGTCACCATACGACCTTCGGTGTCATATGCTGGCACGCCCATGCCGTACTGCACGTCAATCGGTTCGTTCTTGGAGTATATGGCGGTGCCGCTGTACCCTTGGCGCTCTTTGGAGCTATTAAAATAGCTATGGTAGCCGGGCAGGGTACGTACGTCGTCTGACAGCTGTTCAGCGCGCGCTTTGGTTTCCTGCAGCAACAGCACGTCCGGTGAAAGCTCAGCAAGCATAGGGCCAAAGAGCTCTTTGCGTGCTACTGCGCGCAAACCATTGACGTTCCACGATACTATTTTCATGTGTGTCATGATAGCACAGGCCACAATGAGAGCGCATGCGGGTACTTGACACTATGTAATTTAGTGTAGTATAATATATACATAGTTTGATCTTTTACACTTTGTTGCCAGCCTGAGGAGGTTGCCATGAAAAAGCTGATAGTATCCGTGCTGTGTGTTGTCATGTCGTTGCCGGCTTCGGCTGGTGGATTCGACATAATCGGCGAATTCCTCGGCGGAGTCGCCAGGACCGCAGGTAGCAGGGAAATGGGTGCGGCGCTCACCGGTGCAGCATTTGCCTGTGCCGCTGCCAAAGACAGGCAGCGGTGTATCGAGCGCCAGTCGAACCAAATCGCCCGGAGCGTACCGAGAGCGGTCAACCGCCGCTATGAGCGGGAATTGGGACAAACGTCCTACTCGTTCTCGACGCGCAGAGTGATGCTACCTGATGGCACCGTCATTCCAGAAGCGGTCGTTGAGACGAAACGCGGTCGGCGCGACGTGAGCGGCTACAATTCCGGCATCAGCGGAAATTGGTAAGCCATTAATCCACAGAGCCAGTCCACCTCGGACTGGCTCTTTTCTATTTCTTTGTACTATGAAACTTCTTGTGCACTTCCTTGAGGTGTGTGTCGGTCACATGCGTGTACACCTGCGTGGTGGCGATGTTTGCGTGGCCCAGGAGCGCTTGCACAGACCGCAGGTCGGCACCATTTCCCAGCAAATCCGTGGCAAAGCTGTGGCGTAGGGTGTGTGGCGTGACCTTGCGGGTGATGCCCGCTTTGGTGGCATAGTGCTTGATGATGCGCTGCACGGAGCGTGGTGTGAGGCGATTGTCGCCACTCGCATTGGTACGCTTGCCATTGTTCACAAAGAGCGCCTCGTCCATATCCTTGCGTGCCTTGAGATACGCACGAATGGCTTCTTTGGCCTCCGGTGAGAGAAACACCACGCGTACCTTGTCGCCCTTGCCGCGTATCGAAAACTCATCACGTGAGAGGTCGAGGTCGCTGTTCAAGGAGCATAGTTCCGATACACGCAGTCCCGTAGAAAACAAGAGGTGCAACAGCGCCCGGTCGCGCAGTGCTTGTTCGTCGTTGCCCTCGGGTGCGGCAAGGAGTCGAGCAAGCTCCGCGTCGGTAATAAGGTCGAGCGAGCGGTCGCCGGTCTTTGCAAGCTCGATGCGCTCGGGCTCTAAGCTCGTAATGCCGCGCTTTCGTAGGTACTTCAGAAACGCGCGCACGGCAATAAGGTAGTAGTTCTGCGTCTTTTTCTTGAGCGCCTCGCCATGGCTGCCGCGTTTGCCAGGGTGTGCCTCCTGACGGTTCAGCCATAAGCGAAACTCGCGCACCACTGGCTCGGTGATATCTTTTGGCTTTGCCACGTCCGCATGCGCCAGAAAGCGCGAGAGGTACCGGTCGTAGTTTTCAACCGTTTTCACCGAACGACCGCGCTCGATTTCGATGTATTCCAAAAACTCTTGTTTCAAGAGCTCGAGCTCTGTTTTCTTTGCCATATGTATAGTGTCGCACAATATTTCACTTGAGAACAGCGTCTTGGTGGGGAAGAGGAGATAGAAAAAGCCCCCGGGACAGGGCCTGGGGGCAAACGGAACGTCTTAGATCCTTATGGGATCTTTAGGACAGTGGGCCGCCCATGGCATGGACGAACACCCACCCGGTGAATCCTGTGGCATGTGTGGCACCCAGACTTCTGGATGCTGCACGTCATGTTGAGGAACCGATTCCAAGGACGTGTTGCTTGCGAGCATTATTGTGGTGCCCACGAAGCCTAACGTCATCGCGACTAACTTACCCATCATTGTTCTCCTGTCTGCGTGGGTTTACCCCAAGCAACGCACTTGGGGCACTGACAAGTAAACTACATAAGTCATGATTAGTCAATACTGTGGTGCTTGACAAATATAGTGTATGGAGTAAGCTCTAGGTATCGCGACATCGGCGTGATGACCTACAACGCATGTGCTACGGCACATTGGTCACACCGACCGAATTCGTTACGGCGCCCTCACAGGCGCCTTTTTTTATACACCATGATTGCCGCCAGAGTCCGCACAGGCTTGCAATCCTGTGAATATGTGCTAAAATACCGCTGTTATGCTTACCAAAAAGAAAAAGCAGAACGTTGTTAAGGATACAGCTCGTCACGAGGGAGACACGGGTTCACCGGAAGTGCAGGTAGGTCTGTTGACTCGCAAGATCAACGAGCTCGCCTCGCATCTCAAGAAGAACCCAAAGGATATCCACTCTCGTCGCGGACTTCTCGGTATGGTTGCGGATCGACGCAGTCACTTGAAGTACCTCGAGAAAAAGAACAAGCGTGCATACAACGCACTCTTGAAAAAGCTGGATCTCAAGAAATAACAACTTTGCGTTTCAAAACCGGTGTATACTGCACAGACGTGCAGTATCATCGTTTTTGGTGAAGCATTTTTTATACAAACGTACGCCGCATGTGTACGTATTAACGAAAGAGTTTGCACGGCGAGCGAAATGCGAGGCGTCGAGGAGGGATGTAGGTAAGCGGTATCGAGTATACCGTGCACCTACTCCCGACGAAGACAACGACGCAGTTTGCCGCAGTGCGAAGTCGTAACATTTTTATGGCAGTAGTTAAACATAAGGCACAACGAGTGGGCGTCTTTATTGACACCCAAAACCTCTACCACAGTGCTAAAAACTTATACAAAGCAAAGGTTAACTTTGCAAATGTGCTGAAGGACGCTGTTGCCGATCGACAACTTGTACGCGCACTTGCGTACGTTGTGAACACCGAAAGTGGCGAAGAGCAGGGCTTCTTTGAAGCGCTTGCCAAAATTGGTATTGAAACAAAAACAAAAGATCTACAGATCTTCTATGGCGGTGCAAAGAAAGCAGACTGGGACGTCGGCATGGCAATCGACGCCATAAAAATGGCACCGAAGCTTGACGCAGTTGTGCTTGCAACCGGTGATGGTGACTTCGTACCGGCAGTCGAACACCTCAAAACCGCAGGTGGCTGCCAGGTAGAAGTCATCTCCTTTGGTCGCAGCAGCTCCGGCATGCTCCGCGAGTGTGTCGACGAGTTCATCGATATGGATGAAAACGCCAAGCGCTACACCATCGGTGGCCAGTACACCCGTACTCGTCGTCCGGCAGCAAAAAAGACAGTAGACGCAACAAAAACAGCAAAGAAAACTGCAAGCAAAGGTAGTTCGAGTGGTGGTTGGGGTAGTGTCAAACGCCTCGCATAACAGCTAACGATCCCCGGCAGACTGCCGGGGATCTTAGTTTCGCGCTTGCCGAATGCCAAGTGTGCGCCTGTGCTCTTGTATGCGCACTGTTAGTCGCGCACGCAGCTCCGGAGAAGCATTCTGTAGCTCGTTGCGAATGAACGCCGACTCGTCGAGGTATTCGACTATTTTTTTGTCGGGCCAGTGAGCCGGAAACTCTTTGAGGTTGCAGTAACGATCTGCTATGCGTACATCCTTGAGCCAGATAGCCTTTGGCTTCAGCTCAGCAATGTTCTTTCGTGTTGCTGCAAAACGCTTTTCACCCTGCCAAACACGTACATTTTTGTCTTTACTGAGCGCTTCAACAGCACGTGCCATTTCCTTGCCAAAATCCAGCTCAAGCTCGTTTTCGTCTGTGTCTGTATCCTCTAGCACGTCGTGTAGTATTGCTGCCACCATGGACTTCGCCCGCTCTTCGGGCGGGCGATCGGAGTGGTAGTACAACTCCATCGCTGTTTCAATGGGATGAAAGATGTACGGAATATCACCATTTTTCCGACGTTGCTCCCAATGTGCTCGTGTGGCGAATACGATCGCCTTGTTCATCAGATCTCCGTACTCCAGCACTTCGATACTCGTCATTGCAGGCTCCTGTATTGCCAACCACTAGTATCAATCTAGCGCACGTAGCCATATTTGTCCCGTGACAAGCATCGCATTGCGTTGCCTTGTAAATAGCGCATTTCTTAGCTTTTTTGCGCCTTTGCCAGGGTGTACTCACTCTGTTATAGTCGTTTCATACTAGTAACCGTTCGGTGGCGGATAAAGAGCTCTGCAGTGACGAAAAGTTCGTCACTTCAGGACTTCGATTCGCTCCCGAGCTCACAATAATGGTTAAAAAGACCTTTACAACAACGGTCGGCGGTAAGGAGATGACCGCAGAGTTTAGCGACCTTGCCGAGCAAGCGAACGGCTCGGTTCTCTTGCGCTACGGCAAGACTGCCGTGCTTGCAACGGCCTGCATGAGCACTAAAGAGCGCAATGATATCGACTACTTTCCACTGATGGTCGATTATGAGGAAAAGTACTATGCAGCGGGACAGATTCTCGGTAGTCGCTTTATGCGTCGCGAAGGCCGCCCGAGCACCGAGGCTGTGCTTTCTGGACGTGTCGTGGACCGCACGATTCGCCCACTCTTTGACCATAATCTCCGCAATGAAATTCAGGTGGTGCTAACTATTCTTGCAATCGACCAGGATGATCCGGATGTGCTGGGCGTCATTGCCGCATCACTTGCACTCGGTGTGTCTGACATTCCGTGGAACGGCCCAGTAAGCGCAGTACGTATCGGAAAAAAAGAGAACGGTGACATGATCATCAACCCAACGTACGAAGATCGTGAGCACGATGAGTATCACTACGACCTCTTTGCTTGCGGCAAGGACGGCACGATCAACATGATCGAGGTTGGCGCACACGAAGCAACCGACGAAGAACTCGGTGATGCGTTTGACCGTGCTGTCGCCATACACCAGGAACTCGAAAGTTGGCAGAAAGAAATCTTCGCCGAGATAGCAAAGGAGAAAAAGGCGGTAGAGGCACCAGCTCCTATTCCAGAGATTGAAGCTCTTTTTGCAGACATTGTCGCACCAAAACTTGAGGACGCTGTCTTTTCGAACGAACCAGGGTACAAGCACATCAACGCACTCCAGGATGAATGGAAGGCTGCAATGGAAGAGAAGCTGCCAGAGGAAGACATGAAGCGCGCGCTTGAGCTCTTTGAGGAACGGCTCGACGAGTGTATGCAAAAGGGCGCAGTTGAGCGCGATGCACGCCCAGACGGCCGAAAGCTCGATGAGGTGCGTCCTTTGTACGCACAGGCTGGAGGCGTGTCCGACATGCTGCACGGATCGGGTATATTCTACCGGGGCGGTACACACGTCTTTACGGCACTCACACTTGGTGGCCCAAGCGACACACTTATCGTTGACACCATAGAGCACTCCGACGCACAAAAACGCTACATGCACCATTACAACTTCCCACCATACTCAGTCGGTGAGACCGGCCGCATGGGAGGCATGAACCGTCGGGCCATCGGCCACGGGGCACTCGCAGAAAAGGCACTTGAGCCGGTCCTACCGAGCAAAGAAGAGTTCCCGTACACGATTCGTCTCGTGTCAGAGTGTATGGCAAGTAACGGCAGCACCAGCCAGGCTGCAGCGTGTGGTAGCACCATCGCACTCATGGACGGTGGCGTTCCGATCAAGCGCCCTGTCGCAGGTATCGCCATGGGCCTCATGGCCGTTGGAAATGAGCATCGTGTGCTCACCGACATCCAAGGTCCTGAGGACCACCACGGTCACATGGACTTCAAGGTTGCGGGGACACGTGAAGGTGTCACAGCTATTCAGCTCGACATTAAACTTGATGGTATTGCTGTTCCAATCCTCAAAGAAGCACTTATTGGTGCGAAAACAGCTCGTGAACAGATCCTCGATGTGATCGAGGCGGACCTCGCGGCTCCACGGGGCGATATTTCTCCGCTTGCTCCAAAGATCCTGTCAATGCGCGTGAAGGAGGACCAGATTGGCTTGGTGATTGGCTCCGGTGGCAAAACCATCAATGGTATCAAGGATGATACCGGAGTTGAGGATATCACAATTGAGGACGACGGCACCATTTTCATTACCGGCAAGAACGGCAGTGCAGAGAAGGCACTGCAGATGATCGAAGAGCTTACGCATGAATTCATCCCAGGAGAAATGTGCGAGGGTGAAGTGGTAAAGATCCTAGACTTTGGTGCATTTGTACGACTCAACGCAAACACCGACGGCATGGTGCACATTTCAGAGATCGCACCGTTCCGCATCGAAAAGGTGACCGATGCACTGAAGGAGGGCGAGCGTGTGAAGGTTGCTGTCAAGGAGATAGACGACCGCGGTCGCGTGAATCTCTCAATCAAAGCTGCTGACCCTGAGTTTGCGGAACGTAAGGGGCTCAAGGCTCCAGCGCGACCAGCTCCAAAACAGTAAGCTTGCATAGACAAAAAGCCCCGTGATCATGCGGGGTTTTTGTGTATAACAAATCCTACTGGTGTAGAGCGCATGTATATACGTCTGGCACATGGCTACGCAGACAGTGTACAATACAGTGCATGAATGCTGACCCGGGTTCATACCGAGTTAAACCGGTGCGTCTTCGTGATGTCCTTAGTGGTGCGCAGGGTGCCGATGTGGGTGCACCGCCACAAGACCTGCCCGGAGCACCACAGCCGCCGCCAGGGCCCGCTGCACCAACTGGACCGACAGACGGACCCGCTGACCCCCTTCAACCAACACCCAACCCAACACAAACTGCACAACAGGCAACGCCTGCGCCTGCGCCCCAACCTCAGGCATCAGCCCCATCACCAACACCTCAAACTGCTCCTACAAAGCAGCAAACACCGATTGTACCACCAGAGCAATCCGCGCCAGTTGTACAGATTCTACCTGAGCAACCCGTTCCACCCGCGCAACCACCAATACAACAGTCAGTACAGCCTGTTGCACCTAACGTGCCTGCTGCACCAATACCGCAGCAGCAGGCGGTTCCTGTACAACCGGCATCAAACCAACCGCAGCCTCCAACCTCTACACCACCGCAAGTTGCACCAGTCAGTACACCACCGACTGTTCCACCGGCTCCTGCCACAAAACCCACACAACCCCAGCCGGCGCCAGCACCCATCACACCACAACCATCGACACCTGTTGCGCCAACAACGCCACAAGCAGCACCACAACCCCCTACACAGCAAGCACCAGCTGCGCCCCACACAGTAACTCCGCCAATGCAACCTGCACCAACACCACCGGCAGCAGGCAGTTCAACACACCTCACCATTGAGCCAGTACCAACACCGCCAACGCCCGCCCCAGCACCGATTGCATCAAAACCTGCGTCACAGGTACCAGATGAGCCAATGCCACCTGCCAAGAAACCGCAACAGGGCAGCACGGAGATCGCACCACCGCCAGTTACTTCGCGTGCCACACCTGGCACAACGCCACTGCGAAAAGAGGAGATGCCGCCCGAACCGCTCCCCGTAGAACCTCCACCGGTCCCCGGCGCTCTCTTTGACGAAACCCCATTGGCTGAGTCGCTCCGCAGTATTCCCGAGCCAGAGGCAGAGGCAGAACCCCAACCAAAACGTCAGGCACGTACCCAAACATTCGAACATATCAACGAGGGTGCTGACAGCGCGTCGACAGGTACGGCTGATGACCCGCTCGACATTTGGGAAGCAGCATCGCACAAAACCAAACGAACGGTTGGCACCATTACACGTGCAGCACTTGACCCACTTGCGGAACCAGAACCAGCACCACTAACTCCCGCCTCTGAAACACCAGTTCGGGGCGAGATTAAGAAGGCAGCTGACCTACCGGCAAGCGAGCTGCCCACACCACCGAAGCAGCCACATGAAACGAAGGGTTCTGAGAAACCGTACATTCCATCAATCTCTATTGCTGAGGAGAAAGAACCTGACCATGCAGAAGTGAAGAAAGCACAGTCAACAAACAAAGACCTTGCCCAGCCAGTTACAGCAACAAAAGCAGAGACACAAACCAAAGAGAACCGTACCAAGTCTGTTGTTGATGAGGTGGCAGAAGAACAAGCTGCAATGGATGCTGTGGTGGCAGCGCTCGGTGTCACACTGCCAAGTGAGACCCCAAAGAAAGACGTGCCAAACATCGTGCTACCAAAAGCACCAGTACATGAGGAGGACAAAGGGGGCAAGCACCCGAAGGGCACAGCAACACACATTCCTATAAAGAAGGAGCATGCTGACAAACAGCCTAAGGAACCATCCCACAAAGATACGACACCACCAAAGAAGGATACAAATAAGAACGTACCAGCAAAAAAAGAGCACTCGAAGAAGAAGCACAAGAAAGCACAGAAAGACAGCAAGCGGGCAATCGAATTGCCTACTGACGTTACGCAAAACAAGAAGCAATCGAGTGCGCGGCCGCACAACACAGACACCCCAACAAAAAGCACGGATGCGACCAAGAGAACATCACATCCTCAGAAAAAGCACTCTGCACCAAAAGCACCATCGGGTGTGGTACCTGCAGGGGGAGGGAACCTTGACGCCCTTCGTGCTCGCGTGATGGAGGCATCGAGCGAAGAAGACATTAAAGTCTCACACGATGCAGCTGTTAAACGTATGGCGGCCCTTACGGGTAGTGACTTGAAGGACCTGCAAGAAACCACAGACAGCGTGTCAGACAAGAAGCTCGACGACTCACCAACCACCAAACACGCTGCAGCCATTGCTGGTGTCGCACAAACACTGCAAGAACTCAAGGAGGAACACGAAAACGCACATGCTGACACAGACAATGCAGAGGACACAACAGCAAAACAGAAACCACCAGTCGCGGCACAGAACGCCAACAAACCAACACAACCAGAAAACCAGATTGCGGCAAAAACCAAGCCGGTGTCCTACATTCGGACATTCCGTTCTGATGTAGAGAAAACTATGACTGAGGACAAGGTGTCAGTTGTGAAAATGATTGCGGACACTGAAACAAAGCGTCACGAGAATGAGGGAGTAGTACGTCGTAGCCGCAAGCGCAACAAGAAAGTGCAGTCGTCACTGCTAATAGGCGCTGCAGTAGTATTCACTATCTCTGCCGTAGCCATTGGTGTGGTGCTCGCCACCATAGCATTTCGACCACACACTGTAGCTACAACCGGCGGCCTGTTCCTGGCAAACAGTGTGGTGGAGTACGATGCGTCCGGCCAAGACCGCGCAGGTCTCCTACGAGGACTCACATCAGTGCGTGACACCACAAGCACCGGAAACGGTAACGTTACGGAGGTGCTCCTGTCCGAACAGCTTGAGATTGGATCTGTTGAAACAGGTCCGGAGTCAAAGCTGACCACCACAGAGCTTATTGAACGACTGGGTATCCGCGCCCCGAACACTATGACTCGCTCTCTGAGTGAATCGTATGTCTTTGGAATCCATGAGGTAGATGAGACAGCTCATCCGTTCTTCGTCTTCAGAACATCGTACCGTGAGGGCGCCTTTACTGGCATGCTCGCCTGGGAGTACTACATGGACACCGACCTTGCACCACTCTTTGGACCTGCGCTCCAGTCTGGTGTACCGGAACCGGTGGAACCTTCAGGTGGTGGCCTTCCGGCCCTGTCGGACAATCCGCTGCCTGCAGACGGTTTTGTTGACACACTCACAACCGGCAGCTTTGAGGATATCACTGTTGCCAACACACCAGCGCGCGCACTACGCAACGAAGCTGGCTCAGTTGCGTTTCTGTGGGCAATGCCTGACGCAGCAACTATTATCATTACGACAAGCGAGGAAACACTACGTGAGATTCGAGACCGCATGATTGCTCGCTAGTATTGCAGAGCAGGTTTCTTCGACGTACACTTTTTGTATGAAAGATCAAAGCTACTACAAGCAACGTCTAGAGGATGAGAAGGGGAAGCTCGAAGCCGAGCTCAGCCAACTCGCCGTGCAGGACCCAGAAAACCCAGGACACTGGACCTTGAGGGGTGCAGACCTCGACATCATGGAGGCAGACGATAACGAAAAAGCTGATCGCACAGAAGAAACGCACATCGACAGCATCGTGCTCGACGAACTAGGTGCACGATATCGACTCGTCTTGCATGCGCTGGCCAAGTTCGACGCAGGAACGTACGGCATCTGCGAGGTGCGTGGACAACAGATCGAAGAGGAGCGACTCGACGCGAACCCAGCAGCTAAAACCTGCAAGGCACACTTAGGAGCAGCAGAAGATAAAGCACTGTAGTACCAATGGCATTTGCTCGCGTCTTCAGTGCCCAGCCGGTATACCTTGATGCAGTTCCGATTGCCGTAGAAGCAGACCTTTCGAAAGGTCTGCATTCGTTTTCTATTGTTGGTTTGGCAGACAAAGCGGTCGACGAAAGTCGTGAACGCGTCGCTGCAGCAGTAAAAAATAGTGGTTACACGAGTCCTAAACACAGTCAGAAGCGGGTGCTCGTATCGCTCGCGCCCTCGGATGTACGCAAAGAAGGTCCACGTTTTGACTTGGCGATTGCTCTTGCATACTTGGCTGCGGCAGGTGACATTGAGTTTGATGCTGAGGGTGTGCTGTTTCTTGGAGAGCTGTCGCTCCAAGGTGATCTACGCCCAGTACACGGTGTATTGAGTCTGGTACGTTATGCTGCAGCACACGGCTATCACAGCGTCGTGGTGCCATCAGCAAACGCCGAAGAAGCTGCACTTATTGAGCACATTGCTGTGTATGGTGCAGACACCCTGCGCGATGTTGTAAACCACTTTGACACCAGCGGATCACGTACACGTGTACCACTCACCCTCCAGGAACACACAAGCCCGCTGGCACGCACGGTCGCAGATGCCACAGACTTTGGTGACATCCGTGGACAGGAAACAGCAAAACGTGGGCTTGAGATAGCGGCTGCAGGGCGACACAACATCGTCTTGTACGGTCCACCAGGCACCGGTAAAACACTACTGGCTCGTGCGCTACGGGGTATTCTTCCACCATTAACCTACGAAGAGGCGCTTGAGACCACGGCTATTCACTCAGTTGTCGGTGAGCTCAAGGAGGCACTCATTGTCACACCACCGTTTCGGAGTCCCCACCATAGCAGTTCGCACGTCGCGATCGTCGGCGGTGGCAGCATCCCCCGGCCCGGAGAAGCCACACTCGCCCACCGTGGCGTACTGTTTCTAGATGAGTTTCCCGAGTTTGAGCGACGGGTTATAGATGGCCTACGTGAGCCACTGGAGGACCGTGTTATTTCTGTCTCTCGTGCTCGAGGTTCGGTTTCGTTTCCCGCGAACTTCATACTGGTTGCCGCCATGAACCCTAACCGTGAACGTGGCGAAAACGTCATAAGCGAACTTGACCGCGAACGTCTCAAGAAAAAGATTTCAGGTCCTATCGTTGACCGTATTGATATGTGGATCGAAGTGCAGCACGTCGACCACGAAAAGCTGCGAACGCGCGACAGCAGCGAGCACAAAGAGTCACCGACCATACGCGCACGAGTGAGCAATGCACGAGAGGGCCAGTACAAACGATTTGGTGACCACACAAAGACCAACGCAGACATGAACGTCACTGACATCGACGAACTAGCCTGCCTTACCGAACCCGCTGAACGCATGCTTATGCTCTCAGCCCAGAAGCTCAAACTCTCCCCTCGCAGCTACCACCGCACCATCAAACTGGCACGCACGATCGCAGACCTTGAAGCCTCGGCAACCATAGAACCGCCACATATACTCGAGGCACTGACGTATCGGCCGAAGTTGTTTGAGTAGTACGCCGCTACTGTTGACACAAACAGAATTGATTGTATACTCCCTTTCGTACAGTCCGTACGAAACAGCAGCATAGGGGGAATCGTGGGAACTCTGGTACTCGAAAATGTAGAGCGCGCCACAGTCGGCAACTACAAACCACAACAGGGCGTAACAACACTGTGGGTTCGCTACAAGGATCGTGACGAGCAAGGACGCAAGCGACGACAAACACTTGAAGTTCGCGGAATCATCGACACAAAGACGCCGTCACTGACGCCTGACGACAGTGGGCAACTGAAGGTGACAACAGTCACGGTGCAACGCTAACTGTTGCACAAAAGGCGGGGCATACATGCCCCGCTTCTCTTATGTTCCTACTAGTTTCACTAAAACGGATTTCGTGCACCACGAACCTCAAAGTGCAAATGGTTGCCAGTACTACGTCCCGTTGAGCCAACATAGCCAATGACCTGCCCTTGCACAACACTTTGCCCCTGCCATACCACGTTTCGCGAGTTATGTGAGTAGAGTGTCTGTGTGCCATTTGGGTGGTCGATCACAATGTAGTTTCCATACCCTCCATTCCAGCCACCCACACGTGAAACTATAATGCGACCATTTGCGGCGGCACGTATCGGGGTGCCGTACGGTGCACCAAAGTCGAGTGCGTTGTAGCCATGAAGACCTTGTGTCTTGGTACTACCGGGTACCGGATGAATAAAGTAGCCAGCTACCGAAGGACCGCTCGTGATGACCGTGCCACTACTCTGTGCACGTGGTGCTGCCTTTGGTTGTGGCACCTCACCACCTGGAATCGTCACCACAGAACCCACCGCAAGTGGGGCACCTTCGGTAAGACCATTGTAGGTCACGATTTCGTCTGCATCGCCTTCGTACTTCTTGGCAATACTCTTCAACGTGTCACCTTCAACTATAGTGTGCCGCACACCAGAGACTGGCAGAATAAGCAGTGTGTCACCTGGGTGAATATCGTGACCCCCTTTGAGTTCGTTTGCCCACACTATGGTGTTTACTGACACATCAAACATCTCGGCAACCTGTGAGAGTGTATCACCCTCCTGCACGAGGTAGAGCGAGATCTGGTCTGGTGCTGCCGGACGCTCCTTGTCCGTCGCGTCTCCCAAAAACGGTGTTGATTCAGCGAGCAGTGCACCGTCGACAGACTGAATACCACCACCACCACGTGCTGGTGTTGGATCAACATTTCGTGTTGCGCGGAGAAGCGAGATTGTCTGCGATGTTTGCTCATCGGTAAACTCGTAGGTGCCTGCCGCAGTGTTTGCTGTGCTTCCCAAAAAGGAAAAGAGCGATGCGCGTGCGGTCGGAACTAGTGCGAGCATCGCTACGGCTGTTGCTAGTGCGCCACCCAACACTACTGTGGGTACGCGCTGCAACATCGTGCTATGTGTACTCTGTGCGACACCTACAAGGTGTATGTCGTCAGAGCTGTTCGTGTGTATGTGTTTTATACGCAAGTGAAGGTCGCGCTGTCGTGCATCCATGTAGCAAAAGCTACCTACATCCGACTCTGGTGAGCTGTCGGTACATCGACAACTATATACAGTGCATAGGGCGCGTCAACAACCACTGTGCACTTGTATTGGGGAGCAAGGCAGCATAGAAACATGTGGTAGAATGAACAGCCATGGATCACACAAAAGGGCTCAACCAAGCGCAGAAAAAGGCTGTCGAGGCTACAGAAGGTCCGGTGCTTGTGCTTGCTGGTGCAGGCGCTGGCAAAACGCGTACCATAGCACATCGGATTGTACACTTGGTCAAGAGTTCGGTGCCCGGGCACCAGGTTTTGGCTATCACATTCACCAACAAGGCAGCCCGCGAGATGCGTGAGCGTGTGGTGGGCCTGCTTGCAGAACACGGCGAAGAACAAGCTGCCAGAGGTGTCACCGTGGCGACGTTTCATGCACTTGCGGTGCAACTACTACGGCAGTTTGCGACTGAGGCGAAGCTGCCAAAACACTTCACGATATTTGACCGCACTGACTCGTTGCGCGCCATCAAGAAAGCGATCCGCGCAGCAGGCGAGGACGACAAACAGACTGAGCCTCGTGCGGTACTCGGGACTATTTCGCGCGCTAAGGGCGATGCAGTCACGCTGGGTCGATACCGTGAGGAGACTGGAAATGCGTACTTTCCAATCGTGGTGGCAAAAGTGTGGGAAAACTACCACAAAGCACTCAGAAAGGAGGGTGCACTCGACTTTGACGACCTGCTGCTTGAGCTGTGGCGACTGCTCACAACCAACGAGCAGGTGCGACGTCACCTACAGGACCGTTTTCACTACCTTCACATCGATGAGTACCAGGACACCAACAAGGTGCAGTACGAAATCGTGCGCCTCTTGGCAGGAGATAGGGCAAATGTGTTCTGTGTCGGTGACTTGGATCAGTGCCTCCCTGGCACGACACACATCACCCGACCTGACGGTACCGTCACAGAAATACAGGCGCTCATACAGGGTGATGAGATATTGTCAAACTACGGCAATGGAGACATGCGACCCGCACGCATCTCACGCATCTCACGCAATACATACACAGGGCAGCTCACGAGTATCACGCTCGCCTCTGGTGCAACGCTCAGCAGCACACCAGAGCATATGCATTTTGCTGGATACCGCGTAGGCACCTCGCCACAACAGCACTATACATATCTGATGTGGAAACAGGGGGTAGGATTTCGACTCGGTGTTTCGCAGCTGTATACTGAGGGGCAACGAGCACCGATGCCAGGTTTTCAGCTACGATGCAATCACGAGCATGCTGATGCGGTGTGGGTGGTGTCCGTGCACGCCACGCCAAATGAAGCGCGCAAGCAAGAGTATGTGCTATCTCTACGCTATCAGCTTCCAACGGTTCCATTTGTGGCCCGCAAGGGAACGAGTACCGGCGGCTATGTGCATGACCAAGGTGCACTCGATTCTATTTTTGCCTCTTTCGACACAGACCGATCAGGTCGAGCGCTTCTCAAAGATTTTCACCTTTCATTTGCATACCCACACCATCGTGCTCAGGCCACACGCAGCGAACGACGCAACATTGTGGTAACACTCTGTGGTGACCGCCGTGGTACAACGCCCATGCATCGCATCAGTCTGATGGGTACTGACGACGGGGGCCGTACAACCCTTGTGGAAGCAGGCTTTTCTGTGCGCCCAGCACGCAAAGGCTCAGCAAGCTGGCGTTTTGAAACTGCATCAAAAAACTACGCGGTCATACAACAAACAGTTGAGAGACTGGGGCAACTATTCCCCGATGCAGTCGTGATACAAAATGCACGACTTGGGGCTCCTGGCGAAAAGCCCGGTGAGAAGTGCTCGCTGCCGTTCATACCTGCAATGTCCGTGCGTGAGGGTATGGTGGTGTTTGGTACAGATGGGACGTATGACACCGTCGTGCGCGTCGAGCAGTACGATGTATACGAAACCGATGTGTACGATTTGGACGTTGAGCATACGCATAACTACATTGCAGAGGGCATGCACACACACAACTCAATTTACGCATGGCGCGGTGCCTCGA
>Ga0180435_10000634_pt1 | contig 37170 bp, 31 predicted proteins | sample SS_ome_3_FD_132467 | JGI IMG/M metagenome (GOLD analysis project Ga0180435, IMG submission 132467) | Hypersaline lake sediment archaeal communities from the Salton Sea, California, USA - SS_3_S_1 metaG | ecosystem: Environmental > Aquatic > Non-marine Saline and Alkaline > Hypersaline >... | reverse complement strand
TCCGCTGGGACGCTATTGTTTATGACTTAGGCGGCCTCCTTTTCGGCGCTCCCGATGGCCCCATTTTCAATACTTTTCGCCAGGGAGTGAAAAATAGAAGGGCAAAATCTTATGGGGCGAAAAATTTTGCGCGATATTTTTATCTGACAATTTTTCCATCATCCGAATCCTTTTTATGTTGCTCAATCCATCCCTTTGATTTGCCCTGTACATATCGTATCAAATTTAGATTTCTTTCATCCAAATTAGTAAATTTACGATCTTCCGACAACATATTCATTAAATCCGGAAGCTTGTATTGGTGATCGAATTACCCGATCCGGGCAAGAAACAAGAGAAAGGGTGAGAGACGGGATTCGAACCCGCGACCCCCAGGACCACAACCTGGTGCTCTAACCAGCTGAGCTACTCCCACCATCAAATTTTTTCATAGGCACAGGCAGTGGGGCTGCGCCTATGATAAGGCTATCTTCATCCGGCAGGGCCGGAAATTAAATAGTGTTTCTTCAAATCCTGCCAGTTTGTAAATTTGGACAGGATTTCATTGATGAAATATTAACGGCAAGGGGCGTTTATGTCAACCATAATCAGGCGGACTTAAGGGCCCGGATATCAAGTTTTCTTATTGGCGCGGCAGAATTCGCCCATGACGGTCATGGCGGTCATGCCGGCCTCGGCGGAGCCGTCCTGAAGGGCAAAGGCATCAACCAGTGCGAGGAGTTCCGGATCAGCCGGTTTCTCGCCATAGTGGTGTAAGACGTTGACGATGCCGGCGTCGAGGCCATATTCGCGGGCCCGTTCCACGTAAGCGCGACAGATGCCGATTTTGCGGGCGGGCAGGTCTTTGACACAATTGGAAATTCCGAGCGAGCAATGGACTGTCTTCATATCCGGGTCACTTTTAATCATTTTGATGGCCTGGAAGGCCCGATAAGTAAAGCTGGGGGTGTCGGGAGTAAGAGGCATATCGATGGCGAGGGGGTAGGTGGTGGTATCGAAAAATATATCGTCGGGCTGGAAGCCATATTTCATAGCAGCATCGAAAATGCGCCGGGCGATATTATAGATGGTTTGGGCGGTTGCTTCATCGGTGGCCCCTTCTTCGTCCACGAGCATACCCACTACTTTGAAGGAGTGCTGTTGGCGGAGAGGTAGAATTTCGTCGATCGTGGTGGTCTTGACCGAATTGACCAGAGGCTGGGCAATGTCGGAGGGCGCACCCTGGTACCATTCATCCAGGCCGGCCTTGAGGACATTGTTGTCACTGCTGTCAATACAGGCCGGGACAGCGCTTCCGTGGTGTTTGACCAGACGGACATACTCGCGCATGAGATCGACGGCCAACTGAGGATCCTGCTCGCCAAAAGCATCGACGTTGATGGCTATGTAATCGGCGCCATTGGCTACCTGATCGGTAATCAGAGAGATCAGGTAATCGAGAGGTTCACTGGGTTCGCTATAAGCGTTTTTTCCCTGGGCGACCAGATCTTTCATGGCGGCACCGCTTTTGGGGATGCTGGCGTGGACACTTTCACCAATCTGAATGAGATATTTTTCTGTCATAGTTGGGTTCCTGAAAAAAAGGTTAAAATTTTATTCGGTTATAATTAACGGCATACCCATCGGGTATGAGAATTCCTGGCAGGGCCCGATGTAATTGTTTTCTGGTTAAGTATATACATAATGCGAAAACGGTAAAATTCAATCGTGATGAGTATAAAATCACAATATCATTGACTCGGCGGAAGGCTTTGATGCATTAGGTTCGCTTTACTTCTTTTTGGCCTTCTGGTTGGCTTTGCAAAAGTCGTCGATCATCTGCTGTGCTTTTTGTCGGGCGGACTCGGAACCATCCTGCCGGGCGAAGGCATCAACCAAAGCCACCAGGTCTGGTGCGGCCGGTACGATACCAAAATCCCGGGTGGTGTCGGCCATAACCGTATCCAGGCCATATTTCTGGGCCGAGGCTATATAAGCACGACAGATACCAACAGATCGGCCGGGGACTTTGCGGGCGCTGTCGGCTACTCCGAGAGCGGTGTGTACACCTTTCATTTTCCGGTCCTGCATGATTTTGCGAACGGCGAAAAATGATTCACAGGTCCGGCTGGCTTGTTGGGCCTGCTCGACGACATCGTTCATAAGGGGAGTAACGTGGATTTCAAAGAAAATATCGTCAGGGCAAAAATTACAACCAAGCATGGTATCGAATGTTTTATCGGCATATTGACAGGTATTCTGGGCCGAAGTATCGGCCGGCAGTCGATGCATTACTTTAAAGGCGTAGTCTTTACGCAGGGCAGGAATTTCATCAACAATGTCGGCGGAAAACGCTTTGAGCAGAGGCGGCGCAATATCGGAAGGAGCTCCCTGATACCATTGTTGCAAAGCAGCCCGGGCCAACTCCAAGTGGGCAGTATCGACGCAGATGGGTACGGAGCGGCCCTGTTTTTTTACCAGGCGGATGAGGTGACGGATGAGTTCCAGGGCTGAGGCGGCATCAGATTCGGCAAATTTATCAATATTAATGGCAATATAATCGGCATTGTGTTTGGCCTGGCTATTGATAAGGGAACTGATAAACGCCAAGGCTCCGCTGGGTTGCTCGAAAGCCCGGCCACCCGGAGCCAATAATTCTTCCAGAGCGGCGGATACTTTGGGAATAAGGGCATGAAGGCAATCGCCGATTTGAATCAGATTGACTTTACGGCAATGGTCACGGTCGAAGAAATTGTTCAAGATAGAAGAAGTGCCGGCCAGTAACGGGTTGCGATTGGGATTTATTCTGGTGGCCAGTTTGGTTAATCCCTGGGGGCCTTCACTGGCAGCCGATTCGTAAATCAGTTCGCCCACACAACGGATATCGGGATTGTTACCACAGGTTCCGTCGGGTTCGGCGTCACCGCAGGGAGCGTTATCGAGACCTTTTTCGCAACGGCCCATACTGCAGATACTGAAATTTTCATAGAGAAAACAATCGCCGCATTCTTCACAATGGAACAAAATGGATTTCATCGGTTTTTCAAAAAAAGCGTGAAATATTCTCTCCATACCTCCGGCCCCCTGGCGCATGCCCTTACTGAGACTGAAAAGTTTTTTCATAGGGGCCCGAACGCCTTTACCCGGTTCGAACATCATGTGATGGAAGAGGTTGAAATTTCGTTTGCTGAGTTTTTGGGCCGGGCGGGAAAGCGGGCGTCGGGTGCCATTGTCCTGATAGAGATACCAGCCATTTTTAACGCCAAAAGCGAGGTTGTCTCGGTGTTGCCGCCAGTCGGCGCCGATTTGCTCGGCCTTTTGCAGGATTTCCAGGAGCATATCGAAATCAAAGATGCCGCCGAGGTCCACGCCGGCGACGCCGAGGTCGCGGTACATGGCAACCTGCTGGGCGGCGCGCTCCAGATGCTGTTGAGGTGTTTCCGAACGCAGTTTGTCGAATAGTTCTTTAGTGACCACACAGCCGGGCAGTTTGCCATCGTGCATGAGGCGAGGAGCGGGGGTCATGGTGGTAAGGAAATAGACATTCCCGAGCAGAGGAATATCAAGGGATTCCTCTTTCATATATTTTACCAGTTCTTCACTTTTGCGCCAGTCCCAACCAACCTGGGACATGAGGCATTGAGCGCCGGAACGAACTTTTTTGGCCATTTTATAATATTGCTGCATCTGAGAGGCTTCGGTGTATTTAAACTGCGAGACGGCCGCGGCAATGAAAAATTGGTGGACTTTATCAAATCCGCCGGGTTTGGCTTTACTAAAGGCCTGATTGTTCATTTCCTGGATAAAATCGACCAGGCCGACCGAATCGACCTCGAAAACCCCTTTGGTCTGTGCAGGTTTGTCGCCAGTCAAAGCCAGGACGGATTCCAGGTGCATTTTCCGCATCCCGACCAGATAAGTTTCGATAGCGTCGAGATTGTTATCCTTGGTGGTAACGTGGGGAATGACGTCAAGGTCGCCCCAGAGATTCTTTTTATCAAGAATGGCATAGATATCGACGGGACTCATACTGGCTACACCGCCTGGACTTTGGGGTATGGTTACCCCAGCCAGAGCCATACTATCGGGAATCTGGTCTTTTTTTTCGGCATAACCGGTAAGAAACTTTTCAAAATTGGCCAGATTGTGTCCGGGCAAGGGAACAAATTCGGCTGTGACAACAAATTTGTCGCCAGTAGCAAGCAGATTCTTCAAACGTTTGGTTGCCATGTTATTTGCCTCTGGAATAAGGGATTATGAAATTATTAGCTGGTCTTTGGGGATAGGTCCTTAAGCGAAAAGCGGTAATTTCTGTGATGTGCGATTTCGCACTTTTTCTGGTATTATATTTTAACGCAACGTACTGCCAGAGCCTTAGTACTGCGTACGGCTGAATTTGTTAATACTTTTCACAACAAGCCATTTGGTAAGGATAACCTATGGCGGTGGAAACACTGTGATTAATATCACAAACAAGTCCCTTAAGGAGCGGTCTTGTTTCTTCTTGCTCTTTTCCCCCATGACTCGTTAGAATCTTACATATACCCATGAGGTATTATATTGTCTGGCAGTGCCACTGCAAAGGCGTAATTAGGTAAGGAATTTTCGATACCTGCCGGACATTTTAACTTGGGATCGGTATATATACCCATCGGGTATGAGAATTCCGGGCAGGGCCAGATGTAATTGTTTTTATGACAAGAAAATACATAATATGAAAACGGGAAAATTCAATCGTGATGAGTATAATAATTAGAGAACTATAATTAAGGTAATAATGATGTGGGACCGTGTCAAACAATCCAGAAAGAAGTTTTTTATTATATTTGTACTATCCAGTCTTTTTTTGATGCCGTTGGTTACGGGTGAGTTACTACCCCAGGCCGCAGCCAAAGCGGAATCGGAAAAGGTGATTTCGGTCGAGAATAGAGAAAGTGGAAATCGGGCGGCCATGATTCAGGTTCAGGCTAATTTTTCGACAGGCAACATTAATTCGGTACGAAAGCTGATCGATAAAGCTCTGAAGCAGGATTTTCAAACGATTATTTTTCGTTTTACCGGTCACGGGAGTTCGTTGGAAGGATTTTCGGAACTGGCACGGGAAATTGCCCGTTTGAAATCGAAAAAAGGGATACATACCGTAGCCTATCTCCCTAAAGATGCGCTGGGGATGACGATGGCGGGGATATTGGCGTGTCAGGAAATTGTCGCGGATGAGTTTGCCCAACAGGGACAGGTTTATTCGCCGATGATCCAGGGGAAGGCTCGGAAATACGATGAACAGAGCCTGGTGAATAAGATGGTCGGTTTTGCCCGGGCGGGTGGGCATGATCCCCTGCTGGCGGAAGCGATGACGAGAGCGCAAATGTTCCTGTATGAAATCGGTTTAGACGGCCAAAGGAAACTGGTTGATCAAAAGGGATACGAAAAATTCGTTCAGCGGGGTCAACCAGCCTGGCGAATGATTCGACAAATTGTCGGCAGTGATGAGTTGTTACTGTTGGACGGCCGAGAAGCCAAGAAATTGGGATTAGTAAGTCACTTAGCTGGTGATGAGAACGAATTGGCAGAACAATTGAATGCTCAAATAGTAGAAATGACCTTAACAACGGAAACAGAAAAAAAAGAAGGTTTAAGCAGGAAGGATTTTCGAACAAAAATTATTCCTGATCCCAACCAGCTAAGCCGTACCAAAGCAGCCGGCAAGACTAAACTACCCAAAGTGGTGGTGATTATTTGTGAGGATATGATTGACGATGGTTTGTATGAGTCAATCAAACGGCGAACGGAAATAGCATTAGCTGAGGGAGCTACTACCATCATCTATCAGATAGACACCTTCGGCGGTCTGGTGAAAAGCGCCGAGTCGATCTGGAGTTATCTAATTCACGAGGTGGGGGATCGGGCGCGGACGGTGGCGTATATTCCGACCAAGGCGATTTCCGCCGGAGCGATGATCAGTGTGGCCTGTAATGATATTATCATGAAGGAATCCACGAAGATCGGGGATTGTGCTCCGATTATTATGGGAGGGAAACTAAAAGGGACGGAACGAGAGAAACAGGAGAGTTTTTTACGAAGCTATTTCAAATCAGCGGCGGAGAAAAACGGGTATCCGGTGGCTTTGTGTATATCAATGGTGACCATGGGGATTGAAGTCTATCAGGTAAAAAACAATACTACCGGTAAAAATGAGTATTTTACGGATAAAGAGCTTCCTGCCCTGGACCCATATCGTTACGATCTGGAAAACCAAAAATTAATTGTCAAAGCAGACGAGTTGCTGACGTTAACTGCCAATGAAGCACTGGAATATGGAATGACGCGGGTGGTTGTGGAGGATCGTGAAGAAGCGATTGCTTTTCTGGAAAAGCGAGACGGGGTAGTGTTCCCTCGTCCGGTGACGGAGATAAGAACAAACTGGTCGGAAGAACTGGTGCGTTGGCTGACCAGTCCGACGGTATCGGGGATTCTGTTGTTGATTGCAATGTTGGGCCTATATATTGAATTGAACAGTCCGGGCATAGGGTTGCCGGGGGGAGTGGCGTTGATTGCTTTTATTGTCATGTTCGGGAGTAAATACCTGATCGGCTTGGCGGAGTGGTGGGAAATAGGGGTTTTCTTTATCGGAATGATACTATTAGCAATGGAAATTTTTGTGATACCGGGATTCGGTGTCGCGGGTATTTCCGGCATTTTATTGATTATGTTCGCTTTGGTGGCGATGGCGGCCCCGGGGGAGATACCAATTCCGGCCACGGAATTCGAATGGAATCTGTTCGAACAGAATCTGCTGGGGATGCTGGGAGGAGTGATCGGATTTATGATAGCCGCCTATTTTCTGGGTCGCTATATGGAGCGAATCCCGCTGGCGAACCGTTTGGTCCTGGCCAAGCCGGAGGGGATGGACAGTGTCGCGGCACGGGAAGGGATGAATCCGGCCCCGGCCCCGACTCCACCGGTGAAAGTCGGTGAGGAGGGAGTCAGCCTGAGTCAGTTACGGCCGGCCGGTCGGGCAAAGTTCGGGATCCATCGAGTGGATGTAGTGACAAAAGGCTTACTGGTAGAAGCGGATCGGAAAATTATAGTTGTCGCTATCGAAGGAAACAGTATAGTAGTAAAAGAGAAATAGGTTAGAGGACTTAAAAAATCATGTTAGCTTATGCCATACTATTGTTGATTGCCGGGATCGTACTAGCCTTACTGGAAGCATTGATACCTTCGGGAGGGATATTGGGTATTTTGTCGGCGGCAGCGATTATCGGTTCGCTGGTTCTGGGTTTCAGGGAGGGAGACTCGACGGGGCTGGTGATTCTTACCATTGTTTTAATTGTTGTGCCGATTGTGGTTATTATCGGATTGAAGTTGTTTCCCAAAACCCCGTTAGGCCGTAAGGTAATATTGGAGCCGGTGGTGGAAAAGCCCGGTGAACGAGGTAAGGCCGGGGTGTCCAATGAGGATCGTAAGTCTTTGCTGGGTCAAGAAGGGGTCACGGTTACGTCTCTGCGTCCGTCAGGTATCGCGGAAATCAAAGGGGAACGGTACAGTGTGGTGGCGGAAGGTGAACTGATTCAACCGGGAACCGAAATTAAAGTTATACGGATCGAGGGTAATAGTATTGTTGTCGATCCGAAAGAAGGATAATCCAGCTTACGCTGGTACACATAAATTTATAGGTTTACTACAATAACTTTTACAGACAGGAGTTCAATATGTTAGAAGGATTCATACTTGCGGCTGGGGGTACCGGTACCAAAGTAATACTGGGTATTGTTGCCCTTTTAGTTTTGTTTATAATCATCGTGTTGGGAAGATTTATCAATATCTGGATCCAGGCGATATCCAGTCGGGCCAAGGTAAGTTTTCTGGATTTAATCGGCATGTGGCTGCGGAAGGTAAATCCACAATTAATTGTCAGCGCCCGAATTTCGGCGGTGCAGGCGGGAATTGACAACGTGGCTACCACGGAACTGGAAAGCGTTTTTCTGGTACGGCGGGACCCGTCCGATGTCATGACCTGTGTTAATGGACTAATTATCGCACATAAGGCGAACTTGTCGCTTAATTTTGCGGAACTGCAGGCGCACCATTTTGCGGGCGGTCACGTAGTAGAACTGGTCCAGGCGATGATCGCGGCACATCGAGCTAGAATTGCCCTGACCCTGGATGTGGCGCGGGCCATTGATCTGGCCGGGCGTGATATTCTGGACGCGGTACAGACAACAGTGAAGCCGAAGATTATCGATTGCCCGACAGCGGGATCGTCCACGACAGGTATGCTGGACGCGGTAGCCAAGGACGGGATTAGACTGCTGGTAAAGGCTCGGGTGACGGTGCGTTCCAACATCGATCAGTTGGTCCGAGGTGCTACGGAAGAAACCATTATCGCCCGAGTGGGCCAGGGAATCGTAAGTGCCATTGGTTCCTCGCCGACGTATAAAGACGTGCTGGAAAATCCGGATCGAATTTCACAAAAGGTATTGTCCAGCGGATTGGACGCCCAGACGGCGTTTGAGATTGTATCGATCGATATCGCCGATGTTAGTGTGGCCAGTGTTCGTGACGTGGCCAATGTGGGTGCCTTACTGGAAACCGAACGAGCCGAGGCGGACAAGCAGATGCGTCAGGCGGAAGCGGAAGGTCGTGCGGCGATGGCCCGGGCGCGGGAACAGGAAATGCGTGCTTTGGTCCAGGAAAATCAGGCCAAGGTGGTCCTGGCGGAAGCGGAAGTGCCGCGGGCCATGGCGGAATCATTCCGCAGCGGAAATCTGGGTATCATGGATTATTACCGCATGAAAAACATCCAGGCGGATACCGGTATGAGAGATACCATCGGACGCGGAAAAGGTGACGCCGCCGACAATAAGAGTTGATCAAGGTCTTCGGTTATCAAAGTTGAGATGATGGATCGATCTGTCATTACGCAAATTATACCCATCGGGTATGAGAATTCCTGGCAGGGCCCGATGTAATTATTTTCTGGTTAAGTATATACATAATGCGAAAACGTGAAAATTCAATCGTAAGCAGTATAAAACAGGTGAATTATGTGGTTTAAGATTATACCATCATTAATATTGGCGCAACCTGATAAGGACAAGGATGGTTCACCCTGGCTTCGTCTTTTACCTTTTATTGTTATTATTGTGCTTTCCGGATTGAGCAGTCTAATGAAGGCATGGCAGGAAAAAAAGAAGAAGGATGAGTCCAAACCGAGATCAACGCCAGGGCCTTTCCCGTCGCAATCTCAACCATCGGCGCGCAGGACACCGTTACCCGGTTATGCCCGTCAGGCTCAGCAAAAACAAGGTTCTTCGTCCACAAAAGCTCCGCCCCAAGCTAAATCCGCAGAGCAAGCACAACATCGTTCTGTGACACCGCCACAACAAAAAGAGCAACCGCAGCCGGCGGTTCGCTCCGGCACGGGGACGCCGAGTTCTTACCAGCCGGCCCCTATCCCGAAGGCACCGCGGCAGCACAAGGTAAAACCTACTCCACGGTCGATCCCGAGCGGGCTGGACAGAACAAGGGAGCAACGGGAAGTTCGGCCAGCAATTCGAAAAACCGCTCTGCCGAAAGCAGCGCAGGCGGCGACACAAATGATCGCGGCTGATTCCCTGCGGGCGGCGGCAAACCAAAGATTGGCTCGTAAGCAAATGCTTTCCACTCAGGAGGCAATGGAGCAACAAAAGCGACGGGAACAACAACAGGTTCAGGATACCGCAACAAGGGCCGCAGTTATCGATGAAAAGGTGCAGCAAATATCACTGGGCAATACCGGTGAGTTGGCCAGGGCGTTTATTCTGTCGGAGATTCTGGCGAAACCGATGGGATTGCGTGATCAAGGCAGTCACAACTTAAGTATGTAGCGGATTGATATACTCATCGCGATTTATACCCGGGGGTTATAAACATCTATGAGAATTAGTTTTGATTTACGTTTTGCCTCCCTGCCGGGAGGAGGCAGGGTTTATGCCCAGAAACTGCTCCCCGCGCTGGTGCGGGAATATCCCGAATTACAATGGCGAATCTATCATAATCCCCAGTGCCGTTTTCAACAGGAAATCATCCGCCAGATCAAAGGGGAGGCCATGGAATTGCGGGCGGTGAGATCGAGATGTTTGTCACTGGGTCAGCATAGAGAATTTCTTCGGTTCCGTGACAACGCTGATTTGTATCATTACCTGCATTTTGACGCGCCGCTGGGGATGCGGGGTATTGCTACGGTGGTTACGATTCACGATCTTTATCCGCTTACCGTCAAGGGTTATTGTTCGGCGCCGAAACGGGCCTATTTTTATCGGGTGGCCCGATACAATGCCAAACGCGCCGCCAAAATTATTGCCATTTCGCAACATACGAAAAATGACATCGTCGAGCATCTGGGGGTGGCGGAATCCAGGGTAGATGTGATTCCGCAAAGCCAGGCGCCGTGTTATCATCCTATCGAAGACCGGGGACGGCTGGAAGATATTCGGAGAAAATACCGGCTGCCGGAAAATTTTATTTTTTATACGGGCAATCACAAGCCTCATAAGAATCTGGCTCGTCTTTTGGATGCTTACGCGCATTTGCCGGAGACGATTCGGGAAGATTTTCCATTGATATTGACCGGATCGATTTCTCGGGAAGCTCGGGTTTTGCGGGAACGGGCGGCGGCAATGAAAATCGAGAATCATTTCTGTTTCACCGGGTGGGTGGATGAGCAAGATTTACCGGGATTGTACAATCTTGCTTCGCTGGTGGTTCAGCCGAGTATGTATGAAGGATTCGGATTGGCGCCGCTGGAGGCGATGGCGTGCGGGCGACCGGTGGTGTGCTCGAACAGCACCGCGGTACCGGAAGTAGTGGGGACGACTGGCAGGGTGTTCGATCCTTACCAGGTGGAAGACATCACCCGGGCGCTGAGGGAAGCGTTGGAAAAGGACATTGACAATCCCGAGTTGCGGGAAAAATGCCTGCGGCAGGCGGCAAAATTTTCGGAAAAAAAAACCGCAGAACTGACCCGTCAGTGCTATCGTTCGGTCGCGGCCGCCAATGGTTAAGACGCAGGAAAAACAAATTGTCGAAAGTTTCTGAAAGGACCAGAATATGATACGTACGGTGGGATTTCCGGCATTATTTTTAATAATGGTAACGTCTTGTGGATGGTCGAACTCCATACAATTGCGTGTAGTCGCGCCGGGTGTGGATAGTGAGGACATTCCGGTATCCACCACGATCGAGTTGCCGAAAGAATTGGTGACAGTGCCTTTAGAAGATATTTCGGTTACATTGACCAAAGAGAAAAATGAGTCGGTAACGGTACCGGGACAACTCGTTCGGGACCTCGACAATAAGGTGGAGTTGTGGTGGATTGTGCCGGAGGCCAAGGCCGACAGTATAAATGTTTGGCGAGTCAGGATGAAAGCTCAGTCGGGCGGGAACAAAGGTGGTTTTGACTGGCAGGACAAGGCGGGTGATTATCGGGATTTGTTGATCGACGGTCGTAAGGTGATACGTTATATGTATGCCTGGGATGATTCCAGCAAAGAACGCATTGATGAAACCTATAAACCTTTTCATCATGTTTTCGATGCCCAGGGTGACAAGCTGTTGACCAAGGGCGCGGGCGGTTTATACACTCATCATCGAGGGATATTCATCGGCTGGAACCACACCTCGCTGGACGGAAAGAAGACGGGAGATTTGTGGCATATGTCGGGCAAGCAGTTACATCAAAAATATCTGCAAAGTGTCGGCGGTGATGTACTGGCCCGATCAACAACCCTGATTCACTGGAACGGGAACAATGGGCAAAGGCTTCTGGACGAAAGACGGCAAGTTACGGTTTTTCGTCAGCCTGCGTCAACGATACTGCTGCTGGATTTCTGTTCGGAACTGAAAGCCAACTACGGCGATGTGGTGCTTACCGGCGATCCGGAGCACGGCGGATTTCAGTATCGTCCTCATAATGATGTTTCCAAGGGCGGTCAATTCAGTAAGGATGATCCGAAAGCTAAAAAAGAAGGGCCGAAGGGCGGCAAGGCTGTCAAAGCCCGGTATTTGTTCCACAAAGACGGCATCGATGCCCATAAGGTAAAAGACCTTCCCTGGACAGCGATGAATTACGGCATCAACAATCGTCTTTACACCGTACAGCATATGAATCATCCGAACAATCCCAAAGATACCTTATATTCGGCTTATCGGGATTACGGCCGATTCGGAATCTGGTTTAAAACCACCATCGAGCAAGGGCAAAGTCTTCGGTTGCATTACCGGTTGTGGGTCAGCGAAAGCAATTTACCGGAGCGCAAGACACTGATAAAGAAATATGCTCAGTACACCCCGGGGGCGAAAGTCGAGATTATATACCCATCGGGTATGAGAATTCCTGGCAGGGCCCGGTGTAAAGGTTTTTCGGATAAGTAAATATATAATACGAAAACAGGAAAACGCAATCGCGATGAGTATAAAATAATCTGGGGCGATTCATCAGAATCGGATTTAGGTGAGATGAGCCGCAGGGGCGCAGATTGAATGCGCCCCTGCGATATATTCAGGGCCCAATTGGTAATTTAATCGTATAGGAATTTGTAATTTCAGGCGAGGTAATATAAAGGAAAATAATAAACTTTTCCACTCGCTTCTGGCAGAAAGATGTCCAGCGTAATCTGGTAATTTATTCTGTTTATCAGTTTGATTTGATATCCGCGGGATCGGGGATTTTCAGCTTCCAGCCAACCTTAAGGATATTGGGATTTTTGATGATATTCTTGTTGGCTTCATAGATAGCTTTGCCGAACTTACCGTGGCCATAATAACTCTCCGCTATTTTGAAGAGAGTATCACCTTTAACGACCACATGGTAGCGGATCTCGGGTTCATCGGGTTCCACTGGCACGTCCGGTTCTTCGACTACTTCGGGTTCCACTGGCAGGTCCGGTTCTTCGACTATTTCGGGTTCGGGGGGAGTATCCGGTTCCGTTACCACCGTTTCGGCCGGTGGTTCGGGTTCGGGCGTTACGGGAGGTGGTTCCACAGGTGCAGTCGGGGGTGCTTCGACGGGTTGGGGATCCGGGGTGGGCTGAGCGATTTCCGGCTCGTTGATGTTTTCGGTTGTGTCCGTATCACGCTGGGCAAAATAAACCAACGCCCCTACCGCAATTATGGCACCGATCAGAATTCCGATTTTCACCTCAGGTTTCATGGCAACACCTCGCAAATATTTAGTTTTTATTAGACAGAGTGATAAGAGCCAACCAAAGCATTTTTTCTATACCCATCGGGTATGATAATCCCCGGCAAGGACCGATGTAATTGTTTTTCTGACAAGTAAATACATAATACGAAAACGGAAAAACTTCATCGTGATGAGTATATTCATTCTATTCTTTCAAGCACTCTACGATTTTTTGTTATTGGGGGCAGTTTTTTTATTGTTTTTGTGGGATTCATGTTTGGCTCCGAACAAAAGGGGAGCCGCAATTCCTATAGAAGAATATGTACCGACAATGACACCAATAATCAAGACATAATTAAAACCACGCAGAGCCGTCCCCCCCCAGATATACATAACTATCAGTACAATAAGAGTAGTTGCCGAAGTTAAAATGGTCCGGGAAATGGTTTGATTAATACTGTCGTTAATCACCTGCACCGAAAGAGTAGCCATTTTACCGCGATTTTCGCGAATTCGATCAAAAACGACGATGGTATCATTGAGCGAATAGCCGATCACAGTCAGAAAACCGGCGATCATGGGCAGATCAATTTTGAAATCACTAATGAGCAGGGCTCTGCCGAGAGCCGTTTCCGACAGCCAGGCAGAAGCAGCTACCAGTCCCATAGCCACACTGACATCGTGAATAAGAGCGGCGACCGCGGCCATACCAAAACGTACATTACCGAACCGAATCCAGATATAAGCAACCACAGCCAGAAGGGAAAAGAAAATCGCTATCATAGCGGCGTTCATACTTTCCTCCCCTACCGAAGGATCGATTTGGGTGTTGCGGGTAAAGGAACTGGTCAAACGAAGGGCACTTTCAAATTTTTCCCGTTCGTTTCCGACAAAAGTATTCCAATCCTGAACCTGGGAGGGATCGCCATAGATAATGTCCGGAGACAACACCGCGACTTCCAGTCCCGTAAGCGATTCGTTTGGTTGACCGTTATTGTTGGGAGCGAAAAGCTGGAAAGGATTATTGCCGTATTTTTCAAATTCAGTTTTGAATTTCAATTGACTGAAACGTTTTTCATCGAGTCTCTCGAGAGTCTCGGCTTTTCCTCTTCCGAACGAACAGGACAATAATAAACCACCTTTGTATTCGCTAAGGTAAAGTTTTTGACTGATGAGCTCATCAGTAATGGGCTGGGTTTTCATGGAGGCAGGATCGGGTTCCAGATCGTTCAATACGTCCAGTTTGTCCCCCAAGGCTTTCCGGACGGCGTTACCGACGATTTCCTCGGTTGCGATAGAGACAATTTCCGAATTTTCCGGAAGGGCTTTTTTCAAAATAGAGTTGATAATATTAGGATTCACCTGATCGGTTATAATTTTAAAGTTACCAGAGGTGTCCGTTTTAATTATTTCGGCGTTTTCCATACGCCGATCTCCCACCTCCACCGCGGCATCGTGGACCGCGGTCTGGATATCCGGAGCGGACATACTTTTTTGGGCCGGCAGGCGGATGTCAATTTCCGTACGGCTGGTGGCGGTGGTAACGATTTCAAATTCATGTCGGTCGGGAGAGCCAATCTGAGTTACTTTGGCTGCTTCAATGAAGGGATTTTTCATTTCGGCGCCTATTTCAGTTATCTCGTTCTGGACATCCGCCCGGGTCATGTCGGTCCCGGTTTGATTTAATTTGACCTGAATACTGGTGCCGCCGGTAAATTCGATGGAATATTTACTGTTTTTGGCTTCGTCTCGATTCAAAAAGACGGCCCAGCCACCCAGAACTAAAATCGCTGAGAATACCCAGAAAATCGGACGACCAGCCAGCCAATTAACCTGAGGCTTATGAATCAGCTGCATCATTACAAGTTTCTTACTGATAAGCTTTAAGCTGGTCAACAAGTTAAAGATGGTGCGGGTGACAAATAAAGCCGTAAACATACTGCTGACCAGGCCGATCATAAGGGTAAGGGCAAAACCCTTGACCTCTTCCGAAGCCAGGAACCAGAGAATCAGAGCTACCATAAAGGTGGTGAGGTTGGCATCCATAATGGTACGAAAAGCACGATCGTAACCGTTTTTGATGGCCATGCGGAGAGAGGAACCGCGTTGCTGTTCTTCACGGATACGTTCGAAGATCAGTACATTGGCATCGACTGCCATACCGATGGTCAGAATCAGACCCGCGATGCCGGGCAGGGTGAAAGTGGCCTGGCTAAAGGCCATGACACTGACAACGAGCAAAAGGTTCATAAACAGGGCCAATCCCGCTAGTGAACCGGCGATAAGGTAGTACAAAACCATAAACGCGGCAACGGCTAACAAACCGAAAATACCAGCTTTGAGTCCGGCCTGTAAATTATCCCGCCCCAGCGACGGCCCGATATTGTTTTCACTGATAGGCTGATCGCCCAGGCGCGCCGGAAGAGAACCGGCATTGAGCTTGTCCACCAGATCCTGGACTTCCGTTTGAGTAAAGGTCCCGGTTATTTGGCCTCGATTACGAATGGGAGAATTGATGTTCGGCGCCGAAATGGCTTCTTTATCGAGCAGGATACATAAAGGTCTATTCAGATTGTTTTTTGTCAGGGGAAAGAAACGGTTGGCACCAATCTCGTTGAACTGGAAATTCACAGCCCAATTACCAATATCGTCGTTTCCTATACGAGCATCGGTGAGACGCCAGGTATCTCCGGAACCCTCGTGTAAAAGAGTTTCCTCATCCTTATTAGAGGTCAGGACAAATTTGTCGTCGGCGAATTCGCCCAAAATTGCAGATTGGACTTGAAAATCCTCGGGGGATTTAATTTTTTGCCAGACATAATTTTTACCACTGGCTCTTTTGGGACCATATTTTTCCAAATCTTCGCGATAACGGGTGATTTCCCCCTCCGTTAGAGATTCCTCATTGGTCTGGGGCAGGATTCGGAATTCCAAAATACCGGAACCGCGTAACTTCCGTTTTAGATCTTCCGGATCATCCAGTCGCCCGGCCGTTTTGGCGCTGACGTCATAAGCGACCACTACTTCGTCAATCAATGCCACGGTGAGAGGATGGCTTTCTTTGAGACGGGTTATCTCCTCATTGCGTTTATGCGATTTGGCAGCAAGGAATTTTTTCAGGCGTTCAATGTCAATATTGGCGTTTTCAATTTCTTCACGGGCCTGGTTATATTGCTCATCCAGACCGTCCTGAGCGGTAATAAGATTTCTGGCATCGTCCACAACTTTTTTCGAGCGAATATAATTGCCGATGACAACTTGTTTGGCCTGATCACCGCCTGCCAATTTTTTCAGTTCCACAACCCGATTGGGATCGTCCAGATTCTGCCAGTTGCCATACAAACGATCTACGCTGAATTTATTTATTCGGGCTTCGGAAAGCTTTTCTTCATTAGTATTGTGCATTTCCAGGGCGCGAGCCTGCTGGGCCCGGGCCTGTCGGAGATCATCGTGGATGCGCGCCAGTTTCTCGAGCAGGTCTTGACGTGCCTTTGAATCTCCGGCGAGATTTCCAAAGGTTTTCTGTCGCTGTTCAAGATATTGCTCATCGGGCACCCCGGCCGGTTGAATGAGGGCCTGCTGTACTTGGCGCATATTGAGATTACGGCTTTCGAGGGAGGCGAGCTTATCCTGATATTCCTGGCGAAGTTTCCTTTGTTTTTCGGTAGCAAGCGGCATCTGGATTTCGATACGGTTACTGCCGTGGGGTCGCCAGACAAGATTACTGATATTACCCGGATCGATGCGCTCTCTGAGAATACGAATCATGACCTGGGCGATGTTCCGTTTTTGATAACTTTCCAATCCACTGGTGTCGATCTCGTAAAGCAGGCTGGTACCGCCGGCTAAATCAAGTCCCTTTTTGAGTTTCGCCTCAAAGGGTAAGATGTTTTGAATACTCAACGCAATCAGCACGACAATTAAAACAAATTTCCAGAAAAGATTTTTATTCATACTACCTACCAGCCTTTAACTCCTACATGTAAAAAAAATTATATCTGTCCCACATGAAAATTCCATGTGAGTGATTTCGTCTATCAGAAAAATCAGGATTTCTATAGTTCCCTTTATTTTTTCTCCGTTGCTTCCTCGACGATTATCTCCCCGATAGCGCCGCGGGTAATGCGCATCTTGGTATTATTGGTTTCGTCGATTTTGATAACCACTTCATTTTCCCGGACCTCGACGACATTGGCAAGAATACCGCCAATGGTACGTATGCGGTCGCCCTTTTTGAGATTATCGAGCATTTGTTTATGCTGCTGTTGTTTCTTTTTAGGCCCCCGGAACATAAAAAAGTACACCACCACAAACATCAGGAGCATAGGTACCAGTAAATCCCAGGGTGAACCCTTTGGTTCATCTTTCGGGCTGTCTGTTTTAGCAGCAGAGTCCTGTTTGGTGCCGTTTTGAGTCTGATTTTCCGTGGCAGCCGGGTTTTGGGCGTCATCGGACTGATCCGCCTGAGCTAATAACAATAAATCATTCATTCGTGACCTTATCCTTCCTTTCAAATCGTTTCGTTTCTAGTGCTCTGTCCAGCGTAAAAATGCTGGTACTGTCCGCGAGCAAAGCTCGCCACTGCTGTTACTTAGGCAATACCAGCACCCGGCAAATTCAGCCGTACGCAGTATTAACCCGGTGTAATAACCATCGATTTGGTTATTCTACCGGAAAAATTAAGTTTTTGGAATATCAACTTCGATAAATTCCTCCTGATTGTCCGTATCGTAATCGGCCCAGTTACGAGCCCAGGATTCATAACGATTTTGGCGAATCGCGAGGCGGGCCTGCTCCATAAGCCACTGAAAAAACGTTAAATTATGGAGGGAAACAAGTATGGGGCCCATCATTTCCGGTTCTTTTCCCACCATAAACAGGTGCCGCAGATACCCGCGGGAGAAATTTCGGCAGGTATAACAATCACAGGATTCATCCAATGGTTCCTGATTCAGTTTATGCTGGGCGTTGCGTAATTTTATTTTTCCCCCGCGGGTGTAGGCGGTGGCATGTCGGCCGTTGCGGGTAGGCAGAACGCAATCGAACATATCCACTCCGGCCCCGATAGCGGCTACGAGGTCGCGCGGGGTGCCGACTCCCATCAGGTAACGCGGTTTTTCGGGCGGCAATTCAGGTGCGGTAAAGGCGACGGTCTCGATCATTTGTTCGTGCCCTTCACCGACACTTAGGCCTCCGATGGCATAGCCGGGAAAATCAAGCTTTATTAATTGTTCGGCACAATAACTCCTTAACTCTTTATCGGTGCCGCCCTGAACGATGCCAAAGAGCAATTGATCTTTTCTTTTATGGGCGGCCAGCGACTGTTCCGCCCAGCGGATAGTCCGTTCCACCGCCAATTTTAATTGAGGCAGAGGGCAAGGCAATTTGACGCACTCGTCAAAAGCCATAATAATATCGGCTCCGAGTTGGTTCTGGACCTCGGTGGCTATTTTCGCACTGAGGACGGCACGAGAACCGTCAATGTGAGAAGCAAACTCTACCTGGTCGTCACCGATGCGGTTGAGTTTATCCAGGGAAAACACCTGGTAACCACCGCTATCAGTCAACATGGGGCCGTCCCAATTGACAAAGCGGTGCAATCCCCCCAGTTGTTCAACGACTTCGGGGCCGGGCCTTAACATCAGATGATATGTATTGGCCAATATCATCCGGGCGCCGGTTTCCTGTAATTGGCTGGGCATAATCCCTTTTACGGTACCACGGGTACCCACCGGCATAAATGCCGGGGTATTAACCGTTCCATGAGGCGTTTCTAAGCAGCCGCAACGGGCAGTACTCATGGAATCCTGATGGCTCACCGTAAAACTAAACATTCTACCTCATCATGCCCCAGCTACTATTGCTCTGTCCAGCGTAAAAAGCCGGGTACTATCTGCGAGCAAAGCTCGCCACTGCTGTTACTTAAGAAATACATGCGTCTCGAAAAATCAGCCGTACGCAGTACTACCACGATTTCTGTTCTCCGGGGGCATTACGGAGCAACAATATATTTTCATCGCGATTGAGCTTTCCTGTTTTTTGTATTTGATTATCTGAAAAACTATTACAATTGGCTCTGCCGGGAATTCTCATATCCATGGGATATAAATCAATATGCGCGTAATAAGACGGCTTGCGGATAATAATAATTCAATATCGCAAGGCAATCCTTACCCTGGCGAGCCATGGCCTGGCTGCCGTACTGGCAAAGGCCGACACCGTGGCCCCAGCCCCGCCCGTTATCAAATTGCCAGACATCGCCGGCATCCGTTAAATCATACCAACTGCTTAACAATTTTTTACTACCAACTGCCAGGCGAAAATCTTCCGCCCTGATTCGCAGCGATTTCCCGTTGCTGCCTGTCAACTTTATCACTTCAATCCGTCCATAATCACTTTTCTGGACGATTTTAACTCCTGCAATTCGTTCCAGTTGAACCAGCATCGGATACCTTTCCAATAAAAGTTCACTGGCCTGTTTTTTACTTATCCTCACTCGAGGCCACTGGTATCTGTTGGCCGGTGCGATTGATTGGCAATATGCACAAGTTCGGCCCCGCAGCGGGGACAGTGAATGCCTAAAAACTTCTTCGGCGTCCTGCGTATGTCCACCACAGATAGAACCGTAGAAGGCAGGAAAAATTTTTTCCCGGCCTGGTTGTCCCCAGGTCAATACTATACCTCGGGTATCGGCAACCGCCCGGCTAACATGCGGGTTTTCGCTGGCCAGGCCGCTATACATCTGACTGGCTTGAGAACTGCCGATATCCCAGCCCCTACTTTCAAAACGGCGATGCATTTGATACAGGGCATAGGTCCGTGCGGCAATGCTCTGTGCCCGCAAAGCCGCTCCATGCCAGCCGGCATACATTTCCGCTCCTACCACGCCGGCAAGGTATTCCTCCAAATCCAGCACATTGACCACAGCGAATCGATCGGTAGATTCGCTCAGGCAAAGCAGTCGGCCACGGTATCGACGAGGCGGGTCTGTGCCAATTGTTAGTATCTGGTTCGGGCTCGGTCTAACTTCAACTTGAGCTGCCGGCTGATTCGGAATATCTTTCCCGTCAGGAAGCTCTAACCGCCATGAACCGCCATCCCGCCGCAACCAGCAAGGTTGACCGGCAGGTAATGTTAGTATTTCTTTCTCTCCGGGCTGAGCCCAGATACTGTACGAATGCTCCGGGCAATCAATCCGCAATTGCTTTACTCGATCGAGAAATACACGAATCGCAACCTCTCGTATGTCGGGTACTCCGGAAACAGATGGTGCCGCTGGAGACCAGCTTTGATCTACCGTCGGCCCCTGACGTTCGCATCCACCCGGCAAGAGAACGGCTCCCAAATACAACAATATCATTGTTTCGGGCACCCGATAGAGAGTAAGCCAATCCCTGATTGGTAAAGAAGCGAAGAGAGAATACCTTTCACGCTTCTTGTTGTTAAACAGAATTTTCGTTTTTTTATTCCTCAAGATGTCGCAATGTCATATTGCGTTCTTTGAGTCGTTGTTTTATTTCTTCCAGACTCGTCAAGCCAAAGTTTTTACAACCTAATAATTCCTCTTCGGTTCGATTAATTAGTTCTCCAATTGTATTTATATTGAGGCGGGTCAGACATTTACGCGCCCGCACCGACAACTCCAGTTCCTCTACGGACATTTCCGGGGTTTCATCAACTGTATTTTCCGTCTCCACATCCTGTTCGCTATTATTTGCCAAAGGGCGATCATTATTTCGATCTTCGAGCATCTGCCCCAGCCGCAAACCTTTTTGGTTTAGGATAGATTTGATCTCCTGCAGGCTGGTTTCGCCGAAGTTTTTATAAGCCAGCAATTCACTTTCGGTTACCCGAAGCAAATCATTGAGATTCTTAATATTCATTTTCCTGAGACAGTTTCGCGAACGCACCGACAGTTCGAAATCAGAAATAGGAATTTTGAGAACCTGATTTCGCCGATCGACTTTGCGTTCATGGTCCTCGTCATAATACATCGTCATACTGGCGGAAACGTCCTTGTAGAACAAACGAGCCCGATGATGGTTCGGATAGGCACTGAGCACTTTCTTGATACATTTGACGGCCTGCTCGTACTTTTCCGCATCCTCATATAAAACCGCCAGATTCAACAGGGCATTCACCGAAGGGGTATCACGATTGACACACTGCTGATAATATTTAATCGCCAGCTCTTCGTCTCCGTAAAGATCACAGACATAGGCCAAATGAAACAGGGCTTCGGAATGATTGCCGTCCAGAGAAACCGCCTGTTCATATTCATCAATGGCTTCCTGATGTAAGCCATTGACTTCGTGCAGTCGGCCCAATTGATAATGGTATTCCGCTCTAATTTCGCCTATACGAGAGACTCGTTTGAGTTTTTCGGCGGTAGCTTCCAAATCGCCCGATCTACGCAGGCAATCCACAACCGCCATGGAAATTTGAAAAGAATCAAAACCTTTATTTTCAGCCTTTTCAAATTCTTTGATGGCACGTTCGTATTGACCAAGAGCCTTGAGTATCCGAGCTTTGAGCCAACAGGCCTGTTTCACTGAGCTGGCTTTATCCACCCATTCCAACGCCCGGTCATACTGACTTAAGACGTAATAACTCTGGGCCACCTTTAAAACTATGCCCGAATCTTGAGCCAAATCAGAAGGCCGATTATCCATCGCCACCTGTAATTCTTCGGCAAATTTCTCTTTCTGATAAGCTCCTTTACGGACTTCTCGCAGTAGTTCCTCGAAAAGCTCGTCAGACAAAGGTTCACTATCGGATAATAATGACGATACATCCAGCGTAGAAGCAGTCATATTTTTAGATCTCCATTTTGCAATACAATTTTGTTTATACAATCCTCTGATTTTACTTTAAGTTAGGTTTTGACAAGCATATGATTATAAATAAGATAACACAATTTGCAAATAAAAAACATGAAGCACTGATTTAGAGCTTTGCCGACAAAGAAAATATAATGAATTTATACTAAGCGTCATTGGGTATTCCTGATTTAATGTGATGTATTTATACTTGCCCCCCACGATAAGGCTATGAGATTTATTTTGTTACTCTATGTATTACAAGTGTTTACAAGCGGGGCCGCCGGGCAAAATGATACCCCATGGGTATATAATAAAGTAATTGTTGAGTGAAATATGTATCCAAAATATTCATTGTTTAATTTTATTGTTAATCCCAAATCGGGATCAAACCTGGATGTGAGCGGAATAAGGCGCCTTTGTAAATACCTGGGCCGGCAACGGTATGAAGTCCGCCTGGATTTGACCCGGTCATTAACTCATGCCGGTGAATTAGCCCATGACGCCATGGCTCAGGGGGCAGCTGTGGTTGTGGTAGCGGGCGGAGACGGGACGGTACGTCAAGTAGCCGAAGCAATGACTGGCTCACATGTACCAATCCTGATAATTCCCTGGGGGACAGAAAATCTCTTGGCCAGTCAACTCGGACTGGACGGTTTGGTGGAAACCAATAAAAAAACACTGGAAAATGGTCGGATTCGTCCTGTCGATCTCGGGCAGGCCAATAAACGATGTTTTACGGCTGTAGTGGGTGTCGGCTTTGACGCGGAAGTTGTCAGTAGGGTGCATGGCCGAAGGGCCGGTCATATCACACCGGCCAGTTATCTGTGGCCTCTTTTACGAACCTTTTGTGAACATTCGTTTCCCCACTTGCATGTCGTTGGGGACGGACAAGTTTTGTGCGATGAACCGGCATTGGTTTTTGTCAGTAATATTTCCCGTTATGCCATTGGTTTGGGGATTTCGCGGGAAGCAGACTGTAGCGACGGGAAGTTGGATTTATGTATATATAAATGCGGCAACAGGTTAAGGCTATTAGATCACGCAGCCAAAACAGTTTTAAAAAAAACCGACAAATCTCCCCTGGTATTACGCCAACGATGCAAAGAAATCGTCATAAACAGTGAAAATAAAAAGGTTTATTCTCAACTGGACGGTGATCCCGGCCCGGTTTTACCTATTCATATAAAAGTGATTCCGGCGGCAACAAATTTATTAACCCCTCCCCCTCCGGACAAATATTCATATTGCCCACCGGTTCGATGGTATCATTTACGCCGCTGGCTCTTAAGGTAGTTGCCGGCATTTATAATCATCGCGATTGATCTTTCCCGTTTTTGCATGATATATATTCTCAGCCAGAAACCAATTACATCGGGCCCTGCCCGAAATTATCATACCCGATGGGTATATATCTGGCCCTGCCGGGAATTCTCTTACCTGTGGGATATCTTTTAGTGGTTAAGTTGTTCGTAGCGGATTTTGGCTCGCCAGAGGCCATTGATTTTTTCCCGGGGCAGGATCAGAGGCGAGTATTTATGGTTACGCGGCTGAAGTCTAATGTCACCCTGCTCTTCAAAAAAAACCTGTTTAAAAGTAGTTTCATGCGGGTCTGTCATTCGGACAAAACAATCATCACCACTGCGTACTTCCGCAGAGGGAGAGAAAATAACAATATCTCCTTCTTTATACTTTGGTTCCATAGAATCGCCGATAACACGAACGGCAAAGGCGTTGGGGTCGTGCAGGTCTGGACAGCGAACATAATCATCGGCACCGCCGGGGGGATATCCCAAATCGTCGTAATCGACCGGATAACCCGCCGACAGCTTATTAATGACAGGGACCAGCTTGCCGGCAGTGGGGAGTTTTTCAAAATTATCAACGCTTGAATCAAAAAACCGGCCAAATTTATCGGACTTCAACAGGTCCGCCACCCTGCTGTTTTCCTCGGCTAATTGGTGAATCAGGGATCGCCAGTGTTCGTTTTCGGCCTGGCTGTTCTCAAAAGCCTGGCGGACATCGGCGGGCATCTTCTCCAGATGGGCAATATGAACCAGCATGCCCGACTCAAATTGCAGTAATTTTTCCAGTTTAACCAGCAACTCGTCGGCAGGTGGATTTTTCACCCGGCCAGTCTCGACGGTGGATATGTAAGGCTTACTGTATCCGGTTCGGTGACTTACCTCATCAAGGGTAAGGTTTAATTCCTCACGTTTTTTTCGTATGATCGATCCCAATGACATAACATAACCTCCACATCGCCAAACACGGCTGAATCCAATTATACCAAATACGAAAAGCAATCATTATACCCAATGGGTACAAATCAGAGCAATGGTTTCTATATATTCATGTTAATATTATGCACAAAGTTGTTTTTCAAACAACAAATATTTTATAATATTTACAAAATAATCGGAATATTTGTTGACAAATCTTAAATATGTGATAATATTATTAATGTTAGATAACTATATAACATACATTATGCTATATTGTAAAAAAAGAAAAGAGAAGGCATGTTTGACATTGAAACCATTTCCTCTGAAATTGATAAGCGGTCCGATCTTATACAGCAGATTGATTCTCTGAGCGGCCGTCTTTATCTATTAAAGGATAAAGATCGAATATTACTAGAGTTAAGATACAATCACGGATTAAACTGGCGGCAATTGGGGCAACTTTCCGGTAAAAGTGACAAAGCAATCGCGCGATGGATCAGGAAAATCACCCATCGACTTGTCTATGGAGATTATATACGGATTATTCGGGGGCGAACTTGTTTTGCTCAATTTGAATTAGAAATCGCCTATGACCATTTTCTTCTGGGTTTGGGGTATCGCACTATCGCGAAACGTCAGCAACTCAATCCTGGTCGGGTTCGCGGGGTGATTCGCAAATTTCATCAGTGGCTGGACCGGCAGGAGGTCCGCCCCAGAGAAAGCAACGAGCAAAAAACTAAACGAAATCATCAACCATTTAATATAGTTCAAAAATGATAAAGGGAGGCCAAAATGGCAAGGTATGAACTGGAGAAGACATTTTCCACTGAAGTTGAACTTTCCGACAATGTAATTGAAGTTTCCAATATGTTTGGTCTGGGAACACGGCGGGATCGTCCCGTTACGGTTCTGGAGAAATGTCAGGTTGACATACAACCTGGGCAGGTGGTTTACATTACCGGGGGCAGCGGAGCGGGTAAATCGATTCTGTTACGCTTACTGAAAGAACAACTCGGCCAAGCAGTGGACCTGAACGAACTGGAACTGCCGTCGGAAAAACCACTGGTGGACTGTTGGGAGGGGATTGCTCTTAGTGAAGCTCTTTATTGGCTGAGTTTGGCTGGATTGAGTGACGCATTTGCGCTGATAAAGAATCCGCTCCAATTAAGCGAAGGTCAAAGGTATCGGTTTCGTCTGGCGATGGCTTTGTCGAAAAGGCCGAAGGTGATACTTATCGACGAGTTTTGCGCGACGCTGGACCGCATTACCGCGGCCGTGGTTGCCAACAATGTTCGCAAGTTTGCGTATCAATACAACACAACGTTTATAGTGGCGACCAGTCATGACGATCTGCTGGAAGACCTGTCGCCTGATGTAGTGGTCATTAAGCATTTGGGCAGCGGTTGCGATGTGTATTATCCCCGTAATTTCGAAGGGAACGAACCGGTATGAAAAGGGGAGAGATGGCCGCAAGAAAATCAATTCGATGCAGTTTAATGGAAAATATGGTCATTGAAACGGCTGGTATGGATGTCTGGCGGGATTTGGCGGAGTTTCATTATCGTGATCATTTTCCCGGGGCGGTGGATCGGATTTTTGCCGTTTATTTACGGAATCAGGCGCCTTCGGGAAGATGTCGGCTGGATAAAACGGGCCCGCGTCCGGTGGGCGTTATCGTGTACGGGATGCCGGTACCGAATATCGCGTTACGTAATATAGCTACGGGGGGTCGTTACACGGGATTCAGTGAGCGGAGAATGTCATTAGATTTACTGAACCGGGAGATTCGCTGCATCAATCGGATTGTGATTCATCCTCAATACCGAGGGATTGGACTGGCGCGATGGCTGGTAGAGGAAACTCTGGAAAAGGCTGGTACCGTTTTTGTGGAGGCGTTGGCGGTAATGGGGCGAATGCATCCTTTTTTTGAAAAAGCGGGAATGGTCCGTTACGAAATTCCTCTCGATCCGGCAACCGAACGGCTTAGAGCGGCGTTCGAATATGCGGGGATCGATAAAGCCGACCGAAGTGATGTTTCCCGGCTGAAAATGGTAATCGGTCGACTGGGCGAGAAGGAACGGAAGGTAATCGAAAAAGAGATATGTAGATTCGCGCAGAAATATTTACCGCGCAGCAAAAAGGGGACATGTATATCTAAAGAAATGTATTTAGAACAGGTAGTCAAGCATGTTCACGGTCAACCGGTTTATTTTCTATGGCAAAGGAAGGTGAAATATACCGATCGGGTATGAGAATTCCCGGCAGGGCCAGATGTTATTGTTTTGTTGATAAGTAAATTCATAATATGAAAACGGGAAAATTAAATTGTGATGAGTATAAGAATGAAAATAGAAAGAATTGAGATCGACAAACTCATTTCGCATCCGGAAAATCCCAATGTGATGAGCGAGGTGACTTTGGCGAAGTTACGGGGGCATATCGAACGCAGCGATTACTATGAGCCGCTGGTGGTTCGGCCTCATCCGCAAAAGCATGAATGTTTCGAGTTGATTAACGGTCATCATCGTCGTGAAGTGCTGCGTCAATTGGGTCATAAATTGGTTAACTGTGTGGTTTGGCCTCTTGCCGATGAGGAAGCCCGAATGATGCTGGCTACTATCAATCGATTAAGCGGCCATGACGATCCGATCCGGCGGGCACAACTGCTGGAAAAGCTGTCCCAGCGATACGAACACACAGAATTACTCAAGAGTCTGCCGGAAAAACGGAAGCAACTGGAAAAAATGTTGGATTTGAATCGTCCGCCGAAACTTAATCCACCGCCGAGCGTTACGGAATTACCCCGGACGATGACTTTTTTTGTCAGTGAAAACCAACAGAAAATCATCGAAAAAGCATTAAATGCAGTAAAAGAGCAGGTCAGGGGAGAAACCGGAAATGGCAAAATGTCACGTGGTGATTTGATAGCCTGTATGGCCCAGAGCATTTTATACCCATCGGGCATGAGAATTCCTGGCAGGGCCGGAGGTGATTGTTTTTCTGATAAGTAAAGTGCGAAAGCGCGCACGTTGTGGAAGATATGAGGATTCTTTATGGCGACAAAAAAACAAAAACTGGTAGCTCAGGCATTATACGAGGGGGAGTTGTCGGAAGCGGAGATTATCGAAAAATACGGGATATCGGAGGAGCAATTTCAGCGATGGTTGCAAAACAACAGCTTTCGCAGTGAGCTCCAACGACTTTGCGAGCAGCAGATCCGTCAGATGCGATTTATATTGGCCCGATATGGGCCGGTGGCAGCATTGCGGCTGGCGGAACTGGTCGGTTCAGATAAGCCGGATGTAGCCCGGCGGGCGGCGTTGGATATGATTGCCAGGTGTCTGGACAGCAAGGGAAAAGATATTCCACAAAATGACAACCAAAGTAAAACGGACACCGACATCAGTGATGAGCAGGCCCGGGAGATGCTGCTGACGCTGGCGGAAGGGATGAGAAAAAAGGAATAAGTGGGGCATGGGTATGAAAATTGTCGGCAGGGTTAGATGTTGATCCATCGGGTGTCATTTTGTCTGGCAGAGCCGATTATAAGCGCGTGCCATATTTATTAAATGACACACAGGGCATTTGCATGTGGGATCGGTATAATGCTTTTTGGATATACCCATCGGGTATGAGAATTCCTGGCAGGGCCCGATGTAATTCTTTTTCCGGCAAGTAAATATACCCATCGGGTATGAAAATTCCTGGCAGGGCCCGATGTAATTGTTTTCTGGTTAAGTATATACATAATGCGAAAACGGGAAAATTCAATCGGAAGCAGTATACATAATACGAAAACGGGAAAACTCTATTGCGATGAGTATAGTTCAGTACATAGTATAAAAACGGGAAAGCTCAATTGTAATGAGTATAAAAAAACAAAAGCTTACATTGGATTTATTGCAGCGATTGCGATGTTATCGGCCGCAAACGAGACAGGAACTGGCGGCTTATGTAGAGGCGTATCTGGGGCTGAAAGTGCCGGGTAAGCGGATGTGCAGTGGACATAACAGTCCGCTGGATTATCTGGCGTATTCGTTTTTCGGGAACCAAAAGGTCGGCTCGGAAGAAGATAAAAGCGGGAAAAAGGCCGATGCGCAGCAGGATGTGGTGGTGTGGGCCAATCGGGGAGGAGGCAAGACACAGTTAGGGGCGGCAGTCTCGCTGCTGGAGTGCCTTTTTTTGCCGGGCTGTGACATACGGATTCTGGGTGGTTCAGAAGAGCAGTCGCGGCGGATGTATGAATATTTGCGTGGGAGTCTGGAACAAGGTTATACCGGCAAAATAGAAGGGCGGATTACCCAAAAGGGGTGTCGTTTTGCCAATGGGGCGTCGGTACAAGTATTGACGCAATCGGATCGAAGTGTACGCGGTCATCACGTACAACGTCTTCGATGTGACGAAGTGGAATTGTTCGATCCTGAGGTTTGGCAGGCGGCCCAGTTTATCACCAACAGCGGAAATGGGATCAGCGGGCGGCTGGAAGTGTTTTCTACCCTGCATCGTCCCTATGGGCTCATGCAGGAGATACTGCGGCAGGCACCTGGAAGCCAGATGCGGGTATTCAGGTGGTGTCTGTGGGAAGTTATCGAGCCCTGCCGGGATCGCAACTGCAGCCAATGTGTATTGTGGGAAGACTGCCGGGGACGAGCAAAAGAAGGGCAGGGTTATTATTCGATTGACGACGCTATTTCTCAGAAACGGCGTAGCAGCAAGCAGTCATGGCAGGTTGAGATGCTTTGTCAGCGGCCCAGTCGAAGCGATTTGGTTTTTGCCGAGTTCGATCGCAATGAGCATGTTCAATCGGTCGAATATCAGTCTGATTTGCCATTATATCGGTCTATCGATTTCGGTTTCAGCAATCCGCTGGCCTGTCTGCTGCTGCAAGTGGACGGCAATGGATGCGTTCGAGTTCTCGACGAGCATATCAAGAATCAAACCACACTGTCGGAGCATGCTCGTCTTATACAGTGCCGTTGGCCCCGGCCCGTGGCAGCGACGTATTGCGATCCAGCGGGAAAACAGCGTAATGAAATTACGGGCAGTTCGCTGGTGCAGGAAATGGCGGCCCTGGGAATGCCGGTGCGGTATCGCAGCAGCCGGATTCTGGACGGGCTGGAGATGATCCGGCGTTTTTTAAATCCGGCGGAAGGAAAGCCGAAGCTGGTGATAGCACCAAAGTGCGAACAGTTGATTCGGGCGTTCGAATCCTACCATTATGCCCGGGGCGCTAATGGTACACTAACGGAATTGCCCGAAAAAGACGGGGTGCACGATCATGTCGTCGATGCATTGCGGTATTTTTTCGTGAATCGCTTTGCCCGGAAATTTCCCCTACGGGAAAAAAAATATTAATGCCCCCTGAGTATGAGAACTCCCGGCAGGCCCGGGAGCCAAATAGGGTTTCATGGAGTCTTACCCCTTTATCAGGATTTGTGACCATTTCGCGCAAGATTTCATTAAAAATTTCATAATATGAATACGGGGACATTCAATTGTGATGATTATATAACCTTATCCGAACAGGATTGTTTACTCCAAATAGAGAGTATCTCCGGGGTGAACGACAGGAATTTGATCGCGTTTTTGTTCGAGTTCGTCGGGATCCAGAGCAAATAACGGAGAGATTTCGATGTTAACATCCGGGGAACCATCGGCTTTTCGGGGTGCGGGTATATCGGCCTGTTCCAGCCAGCGGGCGGCACGTTGTACCTGGAGTTTTTGAGAAGTTTCCAGGCTGTCCACGCCGGAAGCGTTTTTGATGGGAGCAAACTGTTCGCTACGATCTATCTCCAGAATTATAGAACGATCGGCCAGGGGAAGGGCATCAAAAACAAAAGTTTCGAGTTTAATAGCATTGGGTTTGGTGGGGTGGACCAAAGTTCCTTGCATATCCACAAAAGGAACTTGTTTCTGCGCTCGATGCCAAGGCAGAGAAAAGCCATGATCGTTGATTTTCTCCACGAAGCGACGACTGATTATATGAATCGCGATACTGCCGGCTTCAAAAAGCAGGCGGCCATCGTCACGTTTTTTTCGTGCCATATCTTCAGGCAAGTCGCTGTATTCGATTACGTTGACGCGTCCATTGACACAAGCGAAATTGCCGACCCGTTCGAGCGGATCGCATTTCAGGACAGCTTTGCTGGACATCTCCGCTCCGTCCAGAACATGCAGGCCGATGAAAAGAGGATCCACCGCATACACAAGCGGATTATCGATTTGAAAATAGCTCATATGTTCGATGCCGCGACGGGCCATATCCCGGAGGGCCCCGCTGCGATACAAGGCCCGCAACGAGCCGCCGTGGCCATCGGGGGAAAGGGCCAATCGGTTCGGTTCACGGAGAAGGATTTTTCCCTCGGTATCGAAACTGGGCATCATTCCCTGGGGGAAATGAATCACGTTAGCCGGGTCGAGGCCAAAATAACTGTTCTGCTCGAAGCTGCGGACCGTATCGTCATGGTTGGCAGGGCTGGTCATGATGTACCAGGGGACGGTGCAGTTATAGCGTTTTTGGGTGGCGACGATTCCCTCGGCAAAGACTCGAAATAATGTTTTATTTTTTACCGGAGTGGCGGCGACATTTCCCTTGGGGCCATCTATTTTCAGACGGGTTCCCATTCCTCCGGCCACGGTAAATACGGCCACTTTGCCGGCGGCGATGTATTTCCGGCCCAGTTGACAGGCCTGTTGGTATTTTTCCCGCTGGTCCGACTCGGGGATCGCCGGATACATCGGAGCGGGGATAATTTCGTCCGGTAAATTTAACTGAGGTTCATTCAGGACATAACGGTCTATCAATTCCTTAATGAAAGGGAAATCGATACTGTCAATTTCGTTGAGGAGCTGGATTTGAGCCTGCGAGTCAAGTTGATCGAAAAAATTCAATAAATGTTCCTGCCGGTAGCGGCGCAATTTTTCACGAATTGAAGTGCTTTGGTTCAGAAGCTTTTCCGTCATTTGTTTCCTATCCAAAAAAGGCTAATGCTAAAAGGCGATTCACGTAAATTACAATTATATACCCATCGGGTATGAGAATTCCTGGCAGGGCCAGATGTTATTGTTTTGCTGATAAGTAAATACATAATATGAAAACCGGAAAATTCAATCGTTATGAGTATAGTTAAATTTATTTATTCATTCCAATTATGTCTTATTCCCATGATTTTGTCCAGGGTCAAACCCGGCGATTTCACAAGGTGGCGGCAAAACCGGATGGGTGCTTTGAATTCATATTATTTTCTAAAGTGGTATTTGCCGATATTGAGTATATGCGGAGATATCAGGAAGAATACGCTTGTCGATCCGGGGGATGGTGGTTAGTAACGGCGTTAGTAATTATTATGGGACGCGGGGCAGGGGCTGAGGAATCATATCAATATCGACAGGCGATTGACGATCCGCTGGGTCGTCAGAAAGCAAAGGTGGTGGAGGTCTATGGCGAATACGCGGTGCGGGGTACGAAAGTACATAAATCCAGCACAAGAAGGATGTTCAATACCGGAGTGAAAAGACTCAGCGGACATGATAATCTAGGAGATGCGTGGCGAGAATTCATCCACGACGATGACGTAGTGGCGTTGAAATTTACTCATGTTGGTGCTAAAGAAATGGCCATCAATACCGAAGTATCCGGGGCCCTGCTGGAAAGTCTTTACCGGGCCGGCTTTAAACCTAAAAATTTCATGCTGGTAGGACTGGACGAACTTCCGGAACAGGCTAAAGATACCATACCCTGGCAATACGGCTGGCAGAAGAAACCGGTTGATTTTGGCAGCGATCAGGATTATCTGGCCCAATGGCTGGAAGAAGTGACTGCAATTGTTAATGTCTGCTCCATAATGGACGACAATATAATCGGTTTACGGGGAGCGATGGCAAACCTGACTTGGCCTTTGATTAAAAGCCCGGCCCGCCTGTATAAAAACCACGGTGATCCGTTTATTCCGGAGATATATTCCCTACCTCAGATTCGAGGTAAAGTTCGGCTACATATCGCTCTGGGGCTGCGAATTCTTTATCAGGGCGGCCCGGAAGTGAGGCAAACCTATATTGACGAGCGTAAGACCTTACTCCTGAGCAGGGATCCGGTGGCCCTGGACAGAGTGGGGTTGAGCCTGATTCGTAAATTTCGACGCACTTTGCCAATGCCAGAAAACGTATCGATAAACATTTCGGCAGATTATCTTGATACGGCCTTTTCGCTGGGATTGGGTTATAATAACCTTCATTTCATCGATTATCAACGGTTACCGCACGAAAAAAAAGACTCTCCGTAAAAGTCTGTTTTCATCCCCCCTGGGTAAGAGAATACCTGTCCGGTTACGATGTATGTCCATTGGGTATCATTTTGTCTGGCAGAGTCGATTATAATTGATTGCCGATAATGGAGTTAATAAATCATCCCGTGGCATTTTCATGTGGGACAGGTAAATCCTGGCGATAGAAAAAGGCAAGACTAAGGACCACCAGTCCGGAGCCCAGGATCAATAAAAGAGATTTGGCCAAGGTCTGGTTTTCAAATTTGCGAGCCCATCGTTCAATGGGGCCGGGGGAGGGCTTTGATTTATCCGTTTCGATCGAAGCCAAAGCCTTTTCCAGATCGGGCCAGACGTCCGGCAAGGGTTCTAGTTCCCGGCCCACGGCTTCAAGTGGGATATATTTAAGGCTGCCAATCGCGGCGCGCTCGATTATATAAGGATCGTCCACATTATCGAGCAGTTTTTCCTGTTGGTCATAAATCCGCTGCAGTTCGGCAAGTTTATCTTTGCTTGTCTCAATAAGGTTTTTATCGGCATAATAAATTGAGACGGGCGTTGAGAGCAGAGCTACGCCTATGGCAGTCATTCCCACCGTGCTAAAAAATATGAAACATAATAAACGCACGGAACAGTGTCCCAAACCATATGGGAAAAAGCCGGCAGAGAAAACTTAAGCATCCTCCACCGGCCGGTTACGAACTTTTCGACAAACTATTATGGACAACTCGAAAAAATTTCTTTTACCTGTGAAAGGGTGCGGCTTTTTGCTATACCCTTATTTATTCCAGATAGCCGAGCCATATACGGCCTGGTCGCCGAGGTCTTCCTCGATACGGAGCAGCTGATTGTATTTGCATACACGGTCGGTGCGGCAAAGAGAGCCGGTTTTAATCTGGCCGGCGCCGCTGGCAACGGCGATATCGGAGATGGTGGTATCTTCAGTCTCACCGCTGCGATGGCTGATGACCGCGGTCCAGCCGTTCCGCTGAGCCATGCGGATGGCATTGAAGGTTTCAGTGAGAGTGCCTATCTGGTTGACCTTAATAAGGATAGAGTTAGCACAATCCATCTCGATTCCGCGTGAAAGTCTTTTGGTGTTGGTCACAAACAAGTCGTCCCCGACGAGCTGCACTTTATCACCGACGGCGTTGTTCAGTTTTTTCCAACCGGCCCAGTCATCTTCGGCCAAGCCGTCTTCAATACTGACGATGGGGTATTTTTTCGCCCATTTTGCCCAGTATTCGGCCATTGCAGTGCTGGAAACTTTCTTTTTGGGATTCGATTTGAAGAAGAAATATCCTTTTTTGGTGGTATTGTACATTTCCGAACTGGCGGGATCGAGGGCAATGAAAATCTGTTTACCGGCTTTGTAACCAGCGGCCTTGATGGCGGCCAAAATCACCTCGAGGGCCTCTTCGTTGGTTTTGAGATTCGGAGCGAACCCCCCTTCATCGCCGACAGCGGTGTTGTAACCCCGTTTAACCAGTACTTTTTTGAGAGCGTGGAAGGTTTCGGCTCCCATGCGGAGGGCCTGGGTGAAGTTTTTGGCACCCAGGGGCATAATCATAAACTCCTGGAAATCAACGTTGTTATCGGCATGTTTGCCCCCATTAAGTATATTCATCATGGGGACGGGCAGGATGTTGGCGTTATTGCCTCCCAGATAGCGATATAAGGGTAAATTACAGAAATCCGCCGCGGCTTTGGCAGCGGCGAGGGAGACACCTAATATGGCGTTGGCGCCGAGCTTGGCTTTGTTGGGGGTACCGTCCAGATCAATCATCATCTGATCGAGGGCTTCCTGTTCGCGGGCGTCCATCCCCAGAATTTTGGGAGCGATTACCTGATTGACGTTTTTTACGGCCTTGAGGGTTCCTTTGCCCAGATAACATTTGGAGTTGCCGTCCCGCAGTTCCACCGCTTCATGCACGCCGGTACTGGCTCCGGAAGGAACGGCGGCCCGGCCAAAAGAGCCATTTTCCAGCATGACATCCACCTCCACAGTGGGATTTCCACGACTATCTAAAATTTGTCTAGCGGTTACTTCAGCAATATTGCTATACATACTCATTCCTTTCAAATATTGTCGTTAAAGCTTAATTATCGGTGATTTAGCCAAATATTCTGCATAAAACAATCCATCCCCATACAATCCTTGATTCGCGAGGCTAATGATGAGATAATAAACCAATTGTCTCCATGATGCAAAAAAAACTCAGGAAAAAAAACAATGAGAATAACATTAACGCGATATGGTATGCCGCAAATCATCGTAATACCGATGATATCATTAGGGCTGGGGATTTTAGGCTGGATGTTCTGGCCTGAGGCCAGGCCCTGGCTGCAGGTGATTCTGCTGGTGGATATGCTGGCGATATTAGCTTTTTTTCGAGATCCGGATCGGAAAATACCAGTGGAACCCGATATATTACTAGCTCCGGCGGATGGGAAAATTACAGATATTGTCGAGGTAGAAGAACCCGAGTATCTTCAGGGGCCGGCGATACGAATCGGGATTTTCCTGAGCGTATTCGACGTTCATATCAATCGGGCTCCCTGTTCCGGTACGGTGGCATATATTCAGGAACATCCCGGCAAGTGTGTTAACGCCCTTAACAGCGAAGCGGCCTCGGAGGAGAATCAGGCGACCTGCCTGGGAATGTTATGTTCCGATCATCCGGCAGGCAAAGTAAAGGTCAAGCAAATTACCGGCGCGATTGCCCGGCGAATCGTATGTAAAGTACGGGTGGGAGAGAAACTGGCAGCGGGCCAGCGATACGGCATGATAAAATTCGGGTCACGTACGGAACTATACCTGCCTTGCGATAATCGAGTCGAGGTTCTGGTCAAAAAAGGTGATTCGGTCCGGGCGGGGACAACCATCATGGTCCGTTATACCCATCGGGTATGAGAATTCCTGGCAGGGCCGGATGTAATTGTTTTTCTGACAAGAAAATACATAATATGAAAACGGGAAAACTCAATCGTGATGAGTATATATAGCCCAAGGGGATGCTACCACCGATAAGGGAGACCATGAATAATTCTGAAAAAAATATTAACCGTCCTTCTCGTCGATTACGTACCATCGCGGTGATACCCTCTTTATTCACTTTGCTCAATGGGGTATTTGGTTTCGCGGCTATTCATTTTACGGCTCGGGGGATCAGTGAGCCGCCGGACAAGCTGGAACTTCTTCTACATAACCCTCAATTGACATTTTTTGCCGCGGCGGCCTGGATGATCGTTCTGGCTATGTTCATCGACGCGATAGACGGATTCGTAGCGCGGATGTCGGGCAGTGCCAGTGATTTCGGCGGGCAACTGGATTCACTTTCCGATGTTATCAGTTTTGGGGTGGCCCCGGCATTTTTGATGTTGCGGGTGGTAGAACAATATTTTCAGGAAAGCGCGACACCTTTCTTCGGCAGCTTTTGGGGGCGGCTGCTCTGGCTGGTGGCAGCGATGTATATCTGCTGCAGTATTCTTCGTCTGGCCCGATTCAACGTGGAAAACACCCCTGACGAATCCTCTCACAAGCAGTTTAGCGGATTGCCTACCCCGGCCGCGGCTGGGGTGCTGGCGGCATTGGTGCTTTTGTACAGTGATATTCCCGAACTAAAAACCAGTTCACATATCATTGTTTATCTGCTCCCGTTTGTTACGTTTTTCATTGCTCTGCTGATGGTCAGTAATATTCCCTACGCCCATGTTATTAATCAATTTCTCAAAGGACGCAAGCCTTTTGAATACCTGGTTCTTATTGTACTGGTATCTATTCCGTTGTTCTGGAAGCTGCAATTAACGTTGGCATTGATCAGCACGGTATATGCCCTTAGCGGTACGGTGATATGGTTATGGCGGAAACGCAGGGAAATGAGGAAAACAGCAAAGGCAAAACCCAGTCACTCAAGAAACCCTGTTGAATGAAAAAATGGACCGTAGAAACTGCTAAAGTTAACTTTGGGAGAGTTATGGAGAACGAATCGCATCAGCGTTATTTGATGGTTCAGAACCAGTTGCGCAGTCGCGGGATTACCGATGAAAGGGTACTACGGGTGATGGAGGAACTGCCGCGTCATGATTTTATTCCGAGTCAATGTCGCAGTGAGGCATATCTCGATCAACCAGTTTCCATCGGATGGGGTCAGACGATATCTCAGCCTTATATTGTGGCTTTGATGACGGAAAAACTGCATCTGGCAAGTCAGCATGAAGTTCTGGAAGTGGGTACGGGTTGCGGCTACCAGACAGCGATTCTGGCCCGGCTGGTACATAAGGTTTATACAATTGAGTTACGGGAAAGTCTTGCTCGACAGGGAAGGGATCATGTAGAACGTCAGGGTATTACTAACGCGAAATATTATATCGGAGACGGCTGGAAAGGTTGGCCCGAGCCCCGACAGTTCGACCGTGTTCTCGTGGCCGCGGCGGCGGAAAAAATTCCCGCTGCTCTGCTGGAGCAACTGGCAGAAGGTGGTCGTATGGTGATTCCGGTGGGTAAAATGACCGGCCAGAAACTGCTGCTGGTTACGAAAAAGAATCAGCAGGTTGAAGAAAAAAATCTTTGTTATTGTCGGTTTGTAAAACTACAACATGAAGGGCAACAATAAATAAATATACCACATTGGGTATGATAATTCCCGGCAGGGCCAGATGTAATTGTTTTTCCGGCAAGTAAATACATAATACGAAAACGGGGAAAACCAATCGCGATG
>Ga0180435_10000632_pt1 | contig 37197 bp, 30 predicted proteins | sample SS_ome_3_FD_132467 | JGI IMG/M metagenome (GOLD analysis project Ga0180435, IMG submission 132467) | Hypersaline lake sediment archaeal communities from the Salton Sea, California, USA - SS_3_S_1 metaG | ecosystem: Environmental > Aquatic > Non-marine Saline and Alkaline > Hypersaline >... | reverse complement strand
ATGCGCAGGCGGGGCCGGACGCGAAGGTCGAGCGCGACGAGCAGATCGGATCTGACGGCAAACCGGAGCCTGATATCCAGGCCACGCCGGATGCGAGGCCCGAGCAGGATGCCCAGGCAAGGCGGGACGCCAAAGCCGAGCGCGACGAGCAGGTCGGACCCGAGGCGCAGTCGGAGCCCGCAGCACGCGGCATCCTTCGCGGAACGCCTGAGTCGTTCGAGATGGAGTTCAAGGGCGGGCGGAAGGCCCTCTTCGAGAACCCTCGGAACATCCCGTTCCGTGCCGGCGACCATGCGATCGTTGAGGTCGACCGCGGGCAGGACATTGGCGTCATCGTCCGCGAGGGTTCGGAGGCAAGCAAGAAGCTTCGGGACAAGGGGATCCAGGGACCGATCCTGAGGCGAGCGACGGCTGCAGACACGTCGCACCTCGACGAACTCCGCGAGAAGGAGGCCGAGGCGCACCGCATCTGCCAGCAGTGCATCGCGCGCCAGAGCCTTCCGATGAAGCTGGTCGATGTGGAGTGGCAGTTCGACGGCAATAAGATCCGCTTCTACTTCACATCGGACCGCCGCGTCGATTTCCGGAAGCTCGTTCGCGATCTCGCGAGCATCTTCAAGACGCGGATCGAGATGCGACAGATCGGAGTCCGCGATGAGGCGCGACGTCTCGGCGGATTCGGCCGGTGCGGCCGCTACTACTGCTGCCGGGGCGTGATCAGCGACTTCGACCCGGTGACGCTCAAGATGGTGAAGGAGCAGCACCTTGCGCCCGGCTCGCCCAAGATCTCAGGAGGTTGCGGGCGGCTCATGTGCTGTCTCCGCTATGAGAGGGACCTCTACTCGCAGGCGAAGAAGACGTTCCCGAAGATCGGGAGCAAGGGAACGATCGAAGGCGAGACGTTCAAGGTCATCGGGACCGACATCTTCCGGCGAACGGTGACGCTCGCACGCAAGGACGATGATCCGATCACGGTCACGCTCGACGACTTCAAGAACGGCAAGATCACGGCGGTCGGCGCCAAGGACGATGACGTGCAGGAGGACTACTGGGGCGACATGATGAGCAGCGTCGCCGACGACGAGTAGCGCGGGCCCCGACCGACGAACCAGTCGCGCGACGATGGGCACGGGGTGGCGCGAGAACGCAGCGAGAGGACACGATGGCAGGCAAGTACTACATCACGACGGCGATCGACTACGTCAACAGCGCCCCGCACATCGGGACGGCGTACGAGAAGATCTCGGCGGACGTCTTCGCGCGCTACCACCGGTTGCTCGGCGATGACGTCTACTTCCAGATGGGCAACGACGAGCATAGTCTGAACGTGGAACGGGCGGCGCGCGAGAAGGGAATGGACCCGCACGCGTACTGCGATGAGATGGAAGGCGTGTTCCGTCACATCTGGGAGAAGCTCGAAGTCTCGTTCGACCGGTTCGTCCGGACGACGAGCGACGAGCACGAGCGCAGACTGAGCCTGCTGTTCGAGGCGCTCGCCGACGACGTCTACAAGGGACACTACGAGGGGTACTACTGCGAGTCGTGCGAGGCGTTCCTTCAGGAGAAGGATCTCGTCGACGGCAACTGCCCGACCCACGGGACCGAGCCGGTCTGGATTCGCGAGGAGAACTACTTCTTCCGTCTGTCGAAGTACGAGGAGCCGCTGCTCAGGCACATCGAGAAGCACCCCGAGTTCATCCAGCCCGAGTCGCGCCGCAACGAGATCGTCCAGCTCCTCAAGGGCGGGCTCGAGGACATCAGCGTGACGCGCGCCGGGTCGGAGTGGGGCGTCCCGCTCCCTATGGATCCGTCGCACGTCATCTACGTCTGGGTCGACGCGCTCACGAACTACATCACGGGCGTGGGATTCGGCGAGGACGACGAGACGTTCAAGCGCTGGTGGCCGGCCGACGTGCATCTCATCGGCAAGGACATCACGCGGTTCCACTGCGTCATCTGGCCCGCGATGCTCATGAGCGCCGGGGTGGAGCTCCCGAGGACCATCTACGGCCACGGCTTCGTCTACTTCAAGGGGCAGAAGCTCTCGAAGAGTCGGGGCGTCATCGTCAACCCGCTCGACGCGGCCGACATGTTCGGCCCGTGCGCGATCCGCTACTTCCTCATGCGCGAGGGGACGTACGGTAAGGACCTCGACTTCACGTGGGAGCAGTTTCGCTCGCGTTACGACTCCGAGCTCGCCAACGATCTCGGGAACCTCGTCTCTCGCGCGACCGCCATGGTCGAGAAGTTCCTCGGTGGTGAGGTCGAGCCGAAGGCGCAGACGACGGCGGGAACCGGAGGCGGGAGCGAACTCGTCGAGCTTGCCGGCGCCGTGTCGGCCGACGCCGCGAAGTCCGTTACCGGGTACGCGCCGCAGCTGGCGCTCGCCCGCATCTGGGAGCTCGTCCGGCGCGCGAACGCCTACATCGAAGAGGAGAAGCCCTGGGTCCTCGCGAAGGAGGATACGGACAGGCTCTCGCAGGTGCTCTTCGACGTGCTCGAGGTCGTCCGGCAGGTCGCCATCATGACGTGGGCGTTCATGCCCGAGAAGTCGGAGGCGATCCTCGCGCGCATCGGCCACACGCTCGAGCCCGGCGCCGTGCCGTACGACGAGCTTCTGACGTGGGGGTATGGATGGGCCGTCGGCACGAAGGTGACGAAGGGCGACCCGGTGTTCCCGAAGTACACCGACGACGATCTCAAGGCGAAGTTCGATGTGCTCTCGGGCGGCGACGCCGGGGAGAAGGCGGACACGACCTCAAGGAAGGACGGCAAGCCGATGATCAGCTTCGATCAGTTCCAGGCCCTCGAGTTCAAGCTGGCCAGCGTCCTGGAGGCGGAGAAGGTCGAGGGGGCCGACAAGCTCCTCAAGCTCAAGGTCGACCTCGGTGACGGTGATATCCGGCAGATGGTCGCCGGCGTCGCGAAGAGCTACGAGGCCGGCGAACTCGTCGGCAAGACGATCCTGGTCCTGGCGAACCTCGAGCCCGCGACGATCCGCGGCGTCGAGTCCCAGGCCATGCTGCTCGCGGCGTCAACGAGCGACGGTCTGTCCGTCCTCGTTCCGGACCGCGACCTTCCGGCTGGAACAAAGGTGAGCTAGGTGCTCATCGACACCCATCTGCATCTCGACCTCAAGGATTACGACAAGGACCGCGAGGCCGTCATCGAACGGGCGCGCGCGGCCGGCGTGTCGTACATGGTCAACATCGGCTTCGACCTCAAGACGACGCGGGGGTCGATCGCGCTCGCCGAGACCTACGACTTCATCTATGCGAGCGCCGGTCTCCACCCGCACGAGGCGAAGCAGTACAACCACGCGTTCGAGCAGCAGCTCGAGCAGCTGGCGGGGCACCCCAAGGTCATCGCCATCGGCGAGACCGGGCTCGACTTCTATCGCAACCTCTCGCCAAAGGGCGACCAGGTCCGCGCGTTCCGGGGTCAGATCCGGCTCGCGAAGAAGCTCGGTCTTCCTCTCGTCATACACAATCGCGACGCGCTGGACGACGTCCTGGAGATCATCGACGACGAGGGCGCGTCCGAGATCGGCGGCGTCATGCACTGCTTCCCCGGGGACGCCGCGTACGCGAAGGAGGTCGTGGACCGCGGGTTTCACATCGGGGTCGGCGGTCCGATCACGTTCGAGAAGAACGGACGGCTCGCCGAGGTCGTGCGGACCATCCCGCGCCGGCGTCTCCTCCTCGAGACCGACGCGCCGTGGCTGACGCCGCAGCCCCACAAGGGGAAAGGGCGCCGCCGGAACGAGCCGGCCTTCATCGCGAGCGTGGCCGAGAAGGTCGCGGAGGCGACCGGGATGTCGGTCGGCGACGTGGCCAGGCAGACCTCCGGCAACGCGATGCGCGTCTACGGGATCCGCGCCCCGAAGCCCTCCATCGCCTATGAGATGTGGGGCAACCTCTACCTGAACATCACGAACCGTTGCACGAACGAGTGCGCGTTCTGCATCCGCTATCAGACAGACGTCCTGTGGGGGTACAACCTGAGGCTCGACCGCGAGCCCACCGCGCAGGAGATCATCGAGGCCATCGGGGACCCGTCGCGATACGACGAAGTCGTGTTCTGCGGGTACGGCGAGCCGACGACGCGGCTCGACGTGCTCCTCGAGGTGGCGCGCGCGGTCAAGGATTGCGGCGGCAGGGTCCGCGTGGACACCAACGGGCACGCGAACCTCATCTGGAACAGGAACGTCGCGCCCGAGATGGCCGAGGTCGTCGACGCCGTCTCGGTGAGCCTCAACGCGGCCACCGCGGCCGACTACGCGGAGATCTGCAAGCCGAGCTTCGGACCGGACACCTACGAGCACGTGAAGGCGTTCATCCGTGAGGCGATCAAGGCGGGTCTCGATGTGACCGCGAGCGTCGTCAAGGTCCCGGGCGTCGACATCGAGACGTCGCGCGCCGTCGCGCGCGAGCTTGGGGCGACGTTCCGCGTGCGGGGAGGGTGATCCGTGGATACGCGCTCTCCCGGATTCATGCTCTCGAAGTATCAGCTTGCACCATCAAAGGACCGCGGGCAGAATTTCCTCGACGACCCGAACGTCATCAGGAAGGTCGTCGACTCGGTCGGCGCCGGTCCAGACGACGCCGTGGTCGAGGTCGGTCCGGGATTCGGAGCGCTGACCTTCGGACTGGCGGAGCGGGCGGGTCACGTCATCGCCGTGGAGCTGGACTCCGGTATCGTCCGCGCGTTCGCCGAGGAGTACGGCGAGGTCGAGCGGCTGACGCTCGTCGCCGGGGACATCCTCGAGTTCGATTTCGCGGAGGCGAGCAGGACACACCGCGCCCTCGGCGCGCGTGTCGGAGGCGCGGCGCAGGCCGACGCGGCCGAGGGCGCGGTCCGGAAGCTGCTCGTGGCGGGCAACATCCCGTACAACGTCACGAGTCCGCTCATCGCCCGGCTCGTCGAGACGCGCGAGCATGTCTCGAAGGCCGTGCTGATGGTCCAGGCCGAGGTCGGTGACCGGCTCACTGCGGGGCCGGGCAGCTCCGACTACGGCAGGCTCTCCGTCGTCGTGCAGTTCCACGCGGCGGTCCGACAGCTCTTCACGATCCGTCGTACGTGCTTCACGCCGAGGCCCAAGGTCGACTCGCGTGTCATCGAGATCGATTTCAGCGCGGCGCCGGAGCGTCGGGCCGAAGCCGGGGAGTTCGAGGAACTGGTCGCCGCCGCGTTCGGCAAGCGGCGGAAGATGCTCCGCCGGGCGCTTTCCGACCTGCTTGTTGCACGAGGTGTGACTGCGGAGGGACTCGAGACGGCCTCGGGAATCGACATGATGAGAAGAGGAGAGACCCTCTCGGTCGAGGAGTTCGAGAGGCTGGCGCTTGCCGCGCACGGCGGGGGTTCGTAGCCGGGGTCGCGCCGGCGGGTCGTAGAGAGTCATCCTGGAGACGCACGTGAAGCGTTCCCGATACACCGTTCTTCTGCTCATCGCGTTGCTTGCGGTCGTCGTGACGGCGAACTCGTCGGCGTGGGCGCAGGTGCCCGAGTCTCCCCAGCCGCCACCGAGCCAGGACTCGCCGCCGGACAGCCTCGCCGCGGCGGGCGCAGACAGCGTTGAGATCAACGGGCAGATGGTCGGCGCTCCCGTCGCGATCAGCAACGACATCAACGCATTCCAGAACGTCGGTCCCGGCACGCGACCGCGAGTAGCGGATCAGGAGCCCGAGTTCCACCCGGTCTACAAGTTGACGTACAGACGAGAGGAGGAGATCGGGACCTGGGGTCACGACTTCACCTTGAACTACCAGCTCTCGGATCGGCTCCGTTTCAACTCGTCGGCGGATATCACGATCAAGGAGAACGATGTACTCAATCGGGAAAACCGACAGGAGTCGTGGCGGGCGGGTCTCAACTACAATCTGACGAGCGCCGTCGGGATGGCCGTCAAGTTCAACCGTTCATATCAGATAGACACTCGGAACGCGGGTGAAGCGGGAGAGGTGACATCGTCGCGCGAGAAGGAGACGATGGACTTCTCGACGGACTACAGGAAGACACACTTCTCCGGTCTCTCGACGAGTCTGAGCGCGTCCGCCGGCATCGAGCGAAACGACTATTCCGACATTCAGAGCAACGGGACAACGCAGAACGTCTCGGCATCGCTCGGGTACGAGATCGTCGAAGGACTGGAGTCGAACTTCGGGTACACGGGACGGCACTCCGTCCTTGATTCGAGGCAGGGGGACTTCGAGAGCACCGACGAGTCTATCAGTCACGCCCTGGACACGGACTTCACGTACGAGTGGGACCAGCACGCGTTGAGCGCGAACGCCCGGAGATCGTACTCGCAGACCCAATATCCGAAGGAGGAGCAGACAGAGGAACGTGAGCAGGAGAGCGAATCGCTCGGTGTGACAACGGACTTCCGACCACTCGAGAACCTGGGCATCGACTTCAACTTCGACTACTCGCGCAACCAGTCCTACTACGCCATCGAGACGACGAAGGACAGCGATGTCAAGTCGAGATCGGTCGGAGCGGGGGTCGATTACAAGCTCAACGGAACCGTGTTCTCCGCGAAGTTGAGCTCCAAGACCGACCGAAGCAACCAGTTCAGCATCCAGACGGGTGACACGTACAGCGACAGCTTCGGCGGATCGGTCTCTCACTCCTTCGGTTCGAAGGTGAGTCTCAGCTTCCGCGGGAGCGTCTCGCTCGTCTCCTACCACTACGACGATCCGGAGGCGAACGACCAGGACCGTGACCTGATGAATCAGGAAGCGTCGCTGACGCTGGACTACAAGCCGCGGAGCGACATCGCCGCGGACATCCTCCTTCGGGTCAAGGAAAGCCAGCTCATCTACATCAGGACGACACGGTCCGGAGACAACAAGAAGACGAACACATACACGATCCAGCCGTCGATCAAGAAGACCTTCAGCCCGAACGTCGCGGTGTCGCAGAAGTACGAACTCTCCGCCGACTACACGTTCTACACGTTCGACCGCGACGCGAACTTCCTCATCAGGAACTTCGGAGTGACGACGAACCTGGACTGGCGGATGTTCGGCGGCGTGAACACGACGTTCGAGCATAGATACCGAGGGCAGGATGAGGGAAGCTACACCGAGGGCGATGACGGGATCGAACGATACGGGAAGAGCAGCGAGCGGGACGACCACACACTGAGCATCATGGTTCGCTACAAGCTCTTCGACCTCATCGACCTTGAAGTCAAACAGGATTACAGCGTCCAAGCCAAGTGGGTGTTCGAGGGAAGCACGCGGCGCCTCTCGTGGGAGAAGCACGATACGAGTCTTCAGGGCAAGGCGAGCATGAACCATGACCTGGAGAACGGGACCACGGTTCGTCTCTCCGTGTCACGAACCCTTCGCGATGCGCCGAACATCACTGAGCGGCAGGAGGATGTGTGGAACGCCTCCGTTTCGCTCGAAAGGACCTTCTAGTGAAGGCGAAAACCTCCAGACGCGATGCGGCCTTCGCCCTGGTTGTCGCGGGTCTTCTCGTGGCGGCGCTCTGTTCGGGTGGCTGCATCTTCAGTCCGCGGGAGCCGGACGGACCGCCCGAGGGTGGCGAGGGTGACTGGGAGCCGCCCGTGACCACGACCATTCTGCGATCGAATCTGAAGTCGGCGATGGAGCGTGAGAATGTCGGCAACTACTCCGATTGCTTCGCCGAGGACTTCCGCTTCCACGTCGATCCATCCGACTCACTCGACGCGGGAGCCGAGGGAGAGGTTCGGTACGCCAACTGGGTGAAGTCCGACGAGACGCAGGCGATGCAATCGGTCTTCGCGGCAGCGTCCGAGATCAGTATCCAGTTCACGATGGTTGAGGGGCCGGACGAGACCCAGGACGACACCTTCCGTCGCGAGGATTACACGATGACCGTCTACTGGTCATCGGGTCAGCACGTGAACGAGGAGATCACCTACAAGGGGCGCGCGACCCTTCACATGCGACGCGAGCAGTCCAGATGGTCGATCTACAAGTGGGTCGACCGGCGGACGGTCGAGCCGGATGTGAACGAGACCTGGGGTGTTGTCCGGGGCGATTTCCGCCCGTAGGCTCGCGGATGCCGGTCGAGGCAGGCGTGACCTGAGCCGCGCTCGGCCGAATACCGCGCGTCCCCATGCGTCGAACCCCCTGCCACCAGGTGCCACCGGCACGATGATTGCACTGATACAGGTGCTTCCGGCTCACGCCGGAACTGACAGACCTGTGAGCACTTGCGCACTCTGTCCTGCGTCCTGACACGGTGGGGACGTTGACAAGGCACCTGGTTCTTGATATGTTTCAGTAGTGTGAGTGGGGACACGAGGAGGGATTCTTTGATGTTCAGAACATCCGCGCGGCTGAAGTCAGCCATCATCCTTCTTGCTGCCCTTGCGCTGGGTCTTTCCGGCTGCTCGCTGTTCGCCCCTGAAGAGGGCGGTGGCGGTGGTGACGACACCGGGGGGTACAAGGAACGGACGACCTGCCCGAACGTCATTCACAACCTGACCCGGGCATATGAGGAGATGGAGCCCGAGGAGTACGTCGCTCTGCTGGCCGAGGACTTCGAGTTCTGGCTCAACCCCGGCGATCTCGGCGACCCGCAGAATCCGCTCCCGGAATCCTGGGGACGGACCGACGAGGCGACGATCGCTGAGAACATGCTCGGCGATGGCACGAACGTCCTGAGCATCCAGCTGACCCTGTCGCAGCTCGGCTCGGCGGTCGAGATCCCCGGACCCAATCCGGGCGACCCGTCGACATGGCAGTACACGTACTCGGTCGACCTCTATGTCTATCTGCCGAACGACCTGACCTACTGGGCCAATGCGGCCTCGCGATACACCTTCCAGGTCGATCCGGTCGAGACCGGACCGAACGGCGAGACGTGGTGGGAGATCATCAAGTGGGAGGACATCGACACTCCCACGCGCCCGGTGACGCCGGGAGACTTCGAGCAGGTCACGCTGACCGAGCTCAAGGCGCTCTTCCAGTAGACAGACCCGGCGGGCACGACCGGCCGGATCCACGGTGCAGTGATACGCGGGGGACGGGAGACCGTCCCCCGCTTCTGTTTGACTCCCCGGTTCCCCGGACCTAGAATCCAGAACATCGGTCCGCACCGCCGGAGGGTGCGAGGTCCACCGCGCGATACGTGCGGCCCTCGCCGGAGGCGGCGCATCACCAGGCCACACGGCGACTCCACTCCCGATAGTCAGGAACGACCATGGCCCGCACTCGCAGCCAGAAGAAGCGTGACGAGAGAAGACGCAGGGTCCTCTCGCGCATCCGCCTCTGGCTCGTCGTGATCGCGGTCGCGCTGGTCGCGATCATCGGCATTGCCGAACTCCTCTCGAGCGGTACAGCAGGTTCGATCCGAGAGCGGTTCTTCGGGACGCGAGACCTCACAGAGCGTGCCGAGCGGCTCGACGTCGCCATCGATGACGCCATCGTGCGGCTGCGCATAACCGGCGTGACGAACGAGCGCTCGGAGATCGACACGCTTGGTCATCGCACCCCGCACTGGGAGAAGCGGGGTAGCATCCCACCGGGCGGAAGCCTGTTCGAAACGAATCTCGCCATCACCGAAGCAATGCGCGAATCGGGCGGAAGACTCCTGCGCGTCCGAGAACTCGAGGGCGACTGGCGCGGCCTGCGGTCGCTCGACTTCCGCTTCGGGTTCGGAGACGTCGAGACGCATCACATCGTGCTCAAGGAGACCGAGCGAGGTGCGGGCGTGACGCCGAGAGAGCGAGATACTGAGCCCCGCGTCGCGATCATCATCGATGACTTCGGGTACAATCGCTCGGCGACATCGATGGGGTTCCTCGAGCTCGAGGAGCCGATCACCATCGCGGTCCTCCCACGCTGCCCGTACACCGAATCGGTCGCCGACGCGGCGCACATCGCCGGGAAGCAGGTCATCGCGCATATCCCGATGGAGCCGGAGCGCTACCCCGAGGCGAACCCGGGAGAGGGCGCGCTGCTCGAGCGCCACACGGCCGAGGAGCTGCGGCGTCTGACCCGGTCGGTGCTCGATGAGGTCCCCCACGCGCGCGGCGCCAACAACCACATGGGTTCGCGCCTGACCACCAGGGCGCCCCACATGCGAGCCGTGATGGGCGAGCTCAAGTCGCGGGGCCTGTTCTTCGTCGACAGCGTGACGACGCCGAAATCCGTGGCCTACTCGGAGGCGCGGCGAGCCGGGATCCCTGCCGGACGGAACACGTTGTTCCTCGACAGCTACCTCGATGAGACCGGGCGGCTCGACGTGCCCGGCCGGCTGAGCGCGCTGGAGGAGGCAGCACGGCGGGACGGGTATGCGATCGGTATCGGTCACCCGAAGCCGGAGACGCTCGCAGCGCTCAGAGAAGGACTTCCCGCGATGCGTTCGCGCGGTGTGAAGATCGTCTTCGTGTCGGAACTCGTGCAGTAGGAGCCCAGGAGGACATCACATGAGACTCTCGGTCAATGTCGACCACATCGCGACGGTGCGGCAGGCGCGGATGGCATCCGAGCCGGATCCCGTCTGGGGAGCCGTGATCGCGGAGCTCACCGGCGCGTGCGGCATCACCGTTCATCTCCGCGGCGACCGGCGTCACATCCAGGATCGCGACGTGCGGGTGCTTCGCGAGACGGTCGCCGGCGTGCTCAATCTCGAGATGAGCACGTCGGACGAGATGCTCGACATCGCGTGCGACATCCATCCCGACATGGTGACGCTTGTGCCGGAGGGAGAAGGGGAGCTGACGACGCAGGGCGGGCTCGACATCATCACGCACGAAGACGCGGTGCGGTGCGCGGTCGAACGCCTCAAGGAGCACGGGATGGTGGTGAGCATCTTCATCGACCCCGACGTCGTCCAGGTCGGACGCGCGAAGGCCGTCGGCGCCGACATCGTCGAACTCCACACGGGCATCTACGCCGAGGCCGAGAACCCGGACGAGGTCCAGCGAGAACTCGAGAAGGTGCGGGTCGCGGCGATCGCGGCGCGCGAGATGGGTCTGAGCGCGCACGGCGGTCACGGGCTGACCTACCTCAACATCGGGCCGATCGCGGACATCGCCGAGATCGAGGAAGTGAGCATCGGTCACAGTGTGATCGCGCGGTCGGTCGTCGTGGGTATGGAGGCCGCTGTGGCGGAGATGCTGGCCCTTCTCGAGGCCGGCGAGACGCCCTGATGCGGTCCGGCGGCGGGTGGCCGGGCCATTGGCTGTTGACCACACCCCGCAGAACCCGGTAAAATCTCGAGTTAACTTGCCAAACGGGAACCTCGTTGAACACTCCGGGGGAGTCGTCCCGGCGTGTCGTGGAGGAAGTGCATGACACCGAAAATGCGATGGAAGGTACTCCTGGTCCTGGTGGTCGTCGTTCTGGCGGCCTGGAGGGCGTCGTACACGTTCCGGTTCCTCTCGATGAGTGAAGAGGACCTCGCCGCGCTCTCGACGGACCAGGTCGAGGAACTTGAGGCGAACGCGATCCGTCTCGGTCTTGACCTGCAGGGCGGCATGCACATGGTGCTCCAGGTCGAGAAGGAGGGGTTGCCGGCGGACGAGGCGCAGGACGTCATGGCCCGGGCGCAGGAGGTCATCACGAACCGTATCGACCAGTTCGGCGTGGCCGAGCCGTCGATCCAGATCGAGGGTGACGACAGGATCATCGTCCAGCTGCCGGGTCTCCAGGACGAGCAGCGCGCGAAGCGGCTCATCGGCCGGACGGCGCTTCTTGAGTTCATGCCGGTCGCGCTCATGGAGGAGACGGACATCGTGCTCCGCGCTCTCGACCGCGCGATCTCCGAGCAGATGCTCGCCGATGGCGAGATCACGATGGAGTCGGAGACCGGGCTTCCGCTCTCCGAGACCGAGCGTCTCGAGCGCGAACGACCACTCTCCGTCAAGCTCCGGTTCCCCGGCGAGCTACCGTTCATGAAGGAGAGCGACGTCGCCTGGGCCAAGCAGAAGATCGCCGGTCTCGACCTGGCCGAGGTCCTCCCGACCTACCCGGACGATCCGACGAAGCCGCGGTACCGCATCGCCTGGCACGAGGACACGCGCGTGCTCTCGGATGACGGTGAGCAGTACCGCGGGTTCTACATCCTCGAGGACGAGCCGGTCATGCTCGGCTCGTCGGTCATCTCGGCCGACGTCCGGCCCGGTCTTGATCAGGACTATCCGAACTCGCCGGGCATCTCGCTGAGGCTCTCGCGACAGGGCGGTCGGACGTTCGCGAACTGGACCGGCGCCAACATCGGCAACTACATCACGATCGTGCTCGACGATGTCGTCCAGTCGGCGGCCGTCATCAAGTCGAGGATCCCCGCGGGAACGCCGGCCTCGCTCACGGGCAACTTCACCGACGTCGAGGCGAGCGACATCGCGATCGTGCTGCGCGCCGGCCGGCTGCCCGCTCCGATGACGGTCATCGAAGAGCGCACGGTCGGTCCGTCGCTCGGACGGGACTCCATCAACCTCGGTGTGCGGGCGATGCTGATCGGGTTCCTCCTGGTCGTGCTCTTCATGCTCATCTATTACAAGGCGGCCGGAGCCGTGGCCGTGGCGGCGCTCATCGTCAACGTGCTGCTGATCATCGCGCTGATGTCGTCGCTCCCGGTCGATCCCAGACCGGCGCTGACGCTGCCGGGTCTGGCGGGCATCATCCTGACGATCGGAATGGCGGTGGATGCGAACGTGCTCATCTTCGAGCGCATTCGCGAGGAGCTCCGGAACCAGAAGACCATTCGCGCGGCGATTCGTGACGGGTACGAGAGGGCGTTCATGACGATCATGGACGCGAACGTGACCACCCTCATCGCGGCAGGCGTTCTGCTCTACTTCGGAACGGGGCCGATCAAGGGGTTCGGGATCACACTCTCGCTCGGCATTATCGCCAGCATGTTCACGGCGATCATCGCGACGCGCGTTGTGTTCGATCTGATCACCTCACACTGGAACGTCAAGCATCTGAGCATCTAGCGGAGTCGGCCGGGCGCTCGTGACGCCCCGGCACAGGAGGTCACGAATATGGAGTTTCTGGTCGGCACGCACATCAACTTCCTCGGGCACAGGAGGGCCGCGTTCATCGTATCCGCGGTCGTCATCCTGATCGGTCTGATATCTCTGGTCATCCAGGGCGGACCCAAGCCGGGTATCGACTTCGCGGGCGGGGTGCTCCTGCAGGTGAAGTTCGAGCAGTCCATCTCCGCGGAGAGCATCCGCGAGTCGCTCGATCGGGTGGGGGTTGACGAGGCGGAGATCCAGCATTTCGGCGGCGACCGCGAGGCCATCATCCGGCTCATGGAGGCCGAGGATGCGGAGGAGCAGGATCTCGCGGGTCGCATCCTGAGCCAGCTCAACGAGGACAACCCCGGGAACACGGCGACGTTCATGCGCGAGGAACTCGTCGGGCCGAAGATCGGTGAGGAGCTCACCGCCAAGGCGACGATGGCGATCATCTACGCGCTGATCGGTATCCTCATCTACATCTCGCTGAGGTTCGAGTTCAAGTTCGCGGTCGGAGCCGTCGCGGCGCTCGTCCACGACGTGGTCATCGTCCTCGGGCTCTTCTCGATCACCGGTCGGGCCATCACGCTCCCGGTCATCGCGGCGTTCCTCACCATCGTCGGATACTCACTCAACGATACGATCGTCATCTATGATCGTATCCGTGAGGACCGACGCAAGCTCTATGGCAAGAGCTTCGTCGATATCGTCAACACGAGCCTCAACGAGTCACTCTCGCGAACACTCGTGACGTCACTCACGACGCTGCTCGTCGTCCTCTGTCTGTTCATCTTCGGCGGTGAGGTCATCAAGGACTTCGCGTTCGCGCTCATGGTCGGCGTGATCGTCGGTACCTACTCGTCACTCTACGTCGCGAGCCCGCTCGTCGTCGAATGGCAGATCAGGCAGGAAGCGCGGAGGCGTCGGAAGCACGGATAGGTTTCGGATGGAGCGCCGTGCCGCGGGACGATGTCGAGTCAGGCACGCGCTGCGGACATCGGCAACGTGACTCAAGGCGGCGCTCCCCGTGGGCGCCGCCTTTGCCATGCCGGCGCGATGAACTCGGGCGAGGGATGGCGCGTCTAAGAATGTGTAGGGGGGACCGCCGATGATGCGATGGATGACGTGGACGCTGGTGGTTCTGGCCATGGTCGTGGTCGTCCTGCCCGTGCGCGCTGCGCGTGTGACCGAGGACGGCCGCGGCGCGACCATCGCGCAGCTCAAGTATCGAGGCGGGGGAGACTGGTACGCCAACCCGACGGCGCTTCCCAATCTCCTTGACGCGCTCGCCGACCGAACGGATGTGAGCGTCGCCTCTCGACCGGCGTCGGTCGCACCGGACGCCGACGAACTCTTCACCTATCCGATCATCCACATGACCGGACACGGCCGCGTTCAGTTCACGCCCGAGGACGTCTCGAATCTGCGCGAGTACTTCGAGCGCGGCGGTTTTCTCTGGGCCGACGACAACTACGGGATGGACGCGTCGTTCCGCGCCGAGCTGACGAAGGTCCTGCCGGAGAGCCCGCTGGTCGAGCTCCCGTACGACCACGAGATCTACTCGTCGTTCTACGAGTTCCGCGAGGGGCTTCCGAAGATCCACGAGCACGACGGGGGACCACCGCACGGGTACGGCGCGTACCTCAACGGCGAGCTCGTCGTCTTCTACAGCTTCAACACGGACATCGGCGACGGTCTCGAGGACGCCGAGGTTCACGATGATCCGCCCGAGAAGCACGAGGCGGCCATCAGGATGGGCATCAACATCGTCGTCTACGCGCTGACGCACTAGCGCCGGTGCTCACGGGGCCCGCGACGGGATCCCGTTCGCGCCGTCCGTCGCTCGAGGACCACGCATGACCAACGCACCCAAACGCGAGCACTCCGAACTCCAGCGCCGCATCACGGCCGTCGGCCGGCAGTGGAGGACGCGCGCCGTGGGTGCGGGTCTCCTCCACGTCCTGGCGATCGCGCTCGGAGGGTCGCTGGTTCTGCTGCTGTTCGAGAGTCTCCTGAGCCTTCCCGCCGCGGCGCGCCTCGTGATGATGCTCGCGCTGCTCGTCTGGGTCGTCCACTCGCTGACCGCGAGAGTCATCCGCCCGCTCGCGCGGCGCATCGACCCGGTCGCCATCGCGGCGCGGATCGAGAAGGGTCACCCCGAGCTCGGGGAGAGCCTGGAGTCCGCGACCGAGCTCTGGGAGAAGCGCGGGACCGGGAAGCACGGGTACTCGACCGATCTGATCGACGGGCTCATCGTCCAGACGGTCATGGAGGTCTCGGGCTTGGACCTCGGCGCCGCGGAGCGACCGGTAGCGATCAGGCGGGCCGGGTTCCGGCTCCTCGCCGCGCTCGCCGCGTGCGCCGTCGGTCTTCCGCTCATGGGAGCGAGACTCGCCCCGGCGTTCGACCGTCTGCGGGATCCGCTGGCCACGGAGGCCGTGCCCGGCATCGCGATGACCGTCGAGCCGGGTGACGTGACCGTCGTCGCAGGGGACGATCTCACCGTGCGCGCGAAGCTCTTCGTCGCGCCGGGTGCGGACGAGAGCGCACCGACGTTGACCGTCGGGCGAGCGGGCGAGCCGCCGACGACGACGGTGATGGAGGAATTCTCCCGGCTGCCTGCGGCGGCGGGTGGGGTCGAGGCCACGACCGCCGTCTATGTCGCTGCCATCCCGGAGATCCGGGTGCCGCTGACCTACTCGGTCGAGCTCGAGAGCGGACCGCGCGGCTCATATGACGTGCGGGTCATCGACCCGCCATTCGTCACGGGGCTTGATCTGGAACTGGACTTCCCTTCGTACAGCGGGCTGCTCCCGAGAGCGAGCGAGGACAACGGCGGTGACGTCACCGCGCTTCCGGGAACCGCCGTGAGGGTCACGCTCTCCGCGAGCAAGCCGCTCGAGTCGGCCCGGCTCGAACGGGAGTCCGGGACGGATGTGGAGATGGAGCGCCTCGGCGCCGACACGTTCCGGGGGCGGTTCATCGTGACGGGCGACGACGCGTACGCCGTCCACCTGATCGATACCGACGGACTGGTCAACGCGACGCCACCGACCTACTCGATATCGGCGATCCGCGACGAGCGTCCGCTCGTGCGCATCGTCGAACCCGGCGAGGACCTCGATGTCCCGCGGGATATGGCTCTCCCGCTCGTCATCTCCGGGATCGACGACTACGGTGTGACGCGCATCGATCTGCGTTACGCGCTCGAGGGATCGGCCGAGGAGGTTGTCTCCACCCTCGGGAGCTACGGAAGTCGGGGCGAGCGCGAGGTCGTCGTCGAAACCGTGTGGGACCTCTCCGAGACCGGACTGCTTCCAGGGGCCACGCTCGTCTACTTCGCCGAGGTCTTCGACAGCGACGCGGTCGGGGGTCCGAAGAGCTCGCGAAGCGAGAGCTACCTGCTCCGCTTCCCGTCGATGGCCGAGCTCTATCAGGATGTTGTCGAGGAACAGGACGAGATCCTCGACGACCTCGATGAACTGATGGATGAGCAGGAGGAGGTCCGCGAGGAGTTCGACGAGCTCGCCGAGGACGTCAGGAGCGACCCGGAGCTCGACTGGCAGGACGAGGAGCGCGTCGAGCAGGCGCTCGAACGGCAGGAGCAGCTCGCCGACGAGGTCTCGAACATGGCCGAGCGGATGGCGGATCTCGGCGACCAGATGAGCGAGAGTGATCGCGTCACGCTCGAGACGCTCGAGAAGGTAGACCAGATCCGGGACCTCCTCGACGAGGTTGCGACCGACGAGATGCGCGAGCTCCTCGAGCAGATCCGGGAGGCGATGCGCGAGATCAGTCCCGAGCAGATGAGCTCCGCGATGGAGCAGATGTCGTTCACACAGGACGACTATCTGCGAAGGCTCGAGCAGACGCTCAACATGCTCAAGCGCGCGAAGGCCGAGCAGACGCTTGCCGACGTCGCCAACCGGGCCGACGATCTGGCGCAGCGTGAGGAGCAGGCCGCGAACGAGAGCGCGCAGTCGCCGGATGCCGAACGGAGCGCCGAGCTCTCCGCCGAGCAGCGAGACATGGCGGCCGAGCTCGAGCAGCTCAAACGGGATCTCGAACAGGCGATCTCCGAGATGGGAGAGGTCGACCCTGAGGCCGCCGCCGAGATGCAGCAGGCGCTCGATCAGCTGGAACAGGCGGACACGGCGCAGAAGATGGAACAGGCTGCGCAGATGCTCGCCGAGCTCAAGCCGCAGGAGGCGTCGGCGCAGTGCGAGTCTGCCTCGAACGACCTGAAGTCGCTCTTCACGCGGCTCTCGCAGTGTCAGGGATCGATGGCGTGCAGCATCCAGCAGCGTGACCGCGAGGCGACGCTCCGCGCCATCGATGAGCTCCTCGGGATCTCGAGCGAGCAGGAGAGCATCCTCGATGTCGTGTCGGAACGCCCGCGTCTTCCTCGCATCGAACTCGTAGAACTCGTCGCCCGACAGACCGACCTGGCCGAGGCGCTTGGGCACGTCGGCGAGCGGATGTTCCGCGTGTCGAACGACTCATTCCAGATCGATGCCGCCACCTATCGTCGGCTTGCGCTCATCCGGCTCACAATGCTTCAGGCGGCCGGCCGGCTGGCCGACGGCGGCGGTCGTGCGGCCGAACGGAGCGTTCTCGACGCGCTCGAGAGCGTCAATGCGACCATCGTTGAGTTCCTCACGTCGAATCAGTCGAGCTCGTCGAGCGGCGGGTCGGGCGCGCTTCAGCAGCTGATGCAGCAGCTCCAGCAGATGGCCGAGCAGCAGGCGCAGTTGAATCAGATGACGGAGTCGCTCCAGAGACAGATGGGTGAGCAGGGCGATATGTCACACGATGAGCAGCTGGCGCGGATGCGAGCCGAGCAGGAGCGGCTGATGGAGCAGGCGCGACGGCTGGCCGAGGAGTTCGGGGATCGCTCCGAGGTGCTCGGCCGACTCGACGACACGGTCGAGGAGATGGAGGGGACGCTCGCCGAGATGGAGGAGCACGGGGCCTCACAGGAGGCGGTGGACCGCCAGAAGCGGATCCTCTCGAGGCTTCTCGACGCGCAGCGTTCGCTCAGACGTCGTGACTACACGCGCGAGCGTCGCTCGAGTGTGGGGGACAACTACCGCCGCGTCTCGCCCGACGCGCTCGCCGACGAGATCACGCAGGCGAGGCGCGAGCTCCGCGAGGATCTCCTCCGGGCCATGCAGCGCGAGTACCCGTCCGAGTACCGTGAGCTCATCCGCGCGTACTTCGAGAGTCTGGCGCGCGACGTGGCAGGCGAGGGCGAGACCGGCGCGGACAACGGGGCCGAAGGCGGCCGGGCGGAAGGGGGTGGTGAGTGATGCCGCGCCTTCTGACGCTTGTGCTCGTTCTCCTCGTCGCGGTGGCGACGCCCGCAGCGGGACGTGAGCTCCATGAGGACGAGACGATCGCGACACGCATAGGCGACGTCCGCCACGCGCTCGCGCTCGAGGAGTACCAACGCGCGGTTCGGCTCGCCGAAGAGCTCCATAGCGAGCATCCAGACGACTTCGCCGTGTTCTGGGCGCTGGCGCGCGCGTATGCGCTCGCCGGAATGGACCGAGACCACCTCATCCCGCTACTCGAGACGTACCTGCTCGCGAACCCGGGTGACCGACGGGGGACGCTCGAACTCGCGTCGGCGATGGCGCGAGAGGGCCGCGTCGACGAGGCGCACGCGCTCTGGCTCACGCGGCTTCGCGAGCGCGCGCTGGACCTTGGCGGGTACTCCGAGATCGGCGCCCTCGAGGTGCGCCACCGCATGTTCGAGCATGCGATCGAGACCTATCTCGAGGGTCGATCGCGCTCCGGCGAGCAGCGGGTGTTCAGCCAGGAGCTCGCCCGGCTCTACGTTCAGACGGCGCAGCACGACGACGCGATCGCGGAGTGCCTTCTGGCGGTCGGTGAGAATCCGGGGATGGTGCAGTGGGCGATGAACATCGTGGAGGGTATCCTCGACACGACGGGTGACGATGGCATGGTGAAGCGTTGGGCATCTACCATTGCGGGTAGACCGGACCCGCTGCCACAGGAGCTGAGCTTCGCCGGAAGCCTCTACGCGCTCGTCGGCATGATGGACGAAGCGCTCGAAGCGCATGCGATCTCTGATGAGCGCGGGGGCCGACGCGGCATGGAGCTTCTCGAATACGCGAGGCTCGTGCGGGATCGCGGGATGCCGGCCGAGGCGTCGCGCGCGCTGGAGCTCGTTCGTGAGCGCCATCCGACCGGAGCGGCCGCGGCCGCGGCGGGGCGTGAGCGCGCGGGCATCCTCGTCGAGCTGGGTGACGCGAAGGGCGCCGTCGAAGAGCTGAAGCGCCTCGCAGCGACGTTCGGGAACCGGCCGGAAGGTCGGAGCGCGCTCATCGAGGCAGCACGGGTCGAGCTCGCCGTGCTCGGTGACCCTGCCTCGGCGCTCCTCACGCTCGAACCGTTCGAGGTGGACCAGGAGCGGACCGCGCGGCCGACGCTCCACGAGGCGTGGATGGTCGAGGTAGACGCGAGGATAGCAATGGGCGACTTCGATGCCGCGTACACCAGAGCCGGTGAGGTCATCGCGGGCGGTGCGGAGAAGGAGACGCTTGAGCGCGCCCTCTACGCGCGCGGGTTCATCTCCTTCCTGCGTGGTGAGAACCAGACGGCGATCGTCGAGTTGCGGGACATGGTGGAGCAGCACGTGGGAAGCAGATTGGCGAACGACGCGCTTCGGCTGATGCTCGTCATCTCCGATGCGCAGGAGTCCGGCGACGCCGAGCAGGCGACGCTCTATGCCTCGGCCCTCCGAGCCGAGGCCACTGGCGACGTCGAAGCCGCGATGGAGATCCTGGACGAGGTCGCCGGGAGGTACGTCGGCATGACGGTCTCGTCCGAGGCGCTGCTGAGACTGGCGGCACTCGTGCGGGAGCACGGCCGGGTGCATGATGCGCTCGACGTCTACGACCGCGCGTTCGTCGAGTCCGAATCGATCGTGGTCCGGGCCGAGGCGCGGCTCCGCCGCGGTCTGATCCTCAAGACCATGCGCGGGCGCGAGGACGAAGCGGCCGATGAGTTCGAGGCTCTGCTCGATGAGCTTCCGCCGAACCATCTCTCCGGCCAGGCAAGGCGCGAGCTTGAGGCTCTGAGACGACGCGGAGGCGGCCGGTGACGAGACCGACGAACGTGACAGGAGGAGCGACCGTGAAGACATCGAACGCGATCGTAACGACGCTTGTGATACTCGCCGGCCTCGCCGCGGCTGCGTCCGCGTCGTCGCTGGTCCCGATGGACCTCACGCAGACCGATCACCTCAAGGCCTACGGCGTGGCGTACTGGGCGCTCGAGAAGGGCTATCGGGTCGAGTGGCTCCTCAACTACCGTGGCGGTTCCTTCCACATCCTCGACGGCGGGGCGGACGTCGAGAACGAGTGCCGGTATCGCGGCGTGCTCTTCGAGACGACCGGCGGCGCGGCGCTCCAATCCATCTACGCGACGATCGAGTCCGAGAACATGGAGGTCGTGCTCCTCGAGAAGGCGCCGGCGGTGGCGCTCTACGCGCCCGACGTCAACGTTCAGCAGTGGGACGACGCGGTGATGCTGGCACTTGACTACGCCGAGATCCCCTACACGGTCATCTGGGACCGGGAGGTCCAGGCCGGCGATCTGTCCGACTACGACTGGGTGCACCTGCACCACGAGGACTTCACCGGGCAGTATGGGAAGTTCTACGGGAGCTACCGGAACGCTGAGTGGTACAAGAAGCGCCAGGCCGACTTCGAACGACTCGCGGCCGAGGCCGGATACCCGTCCGTGGCGGCGCACAAGGGTGCGACGGCGCGGGAGTTCCGCGAGTACGTCGGCCGCGGGGGGTTCCTGTTCTCGATGTGTTCGGCGACCGACACCTATGACATCGCGCTGGCGGCGACCGGCATCGATATCGTCGCGGAGCCGTTCGACGGCGACCCGCCCGAGAGCGGGTACCAGGAGCGACTCGACTACTCGCGCACCTTCGCGTTCGAGGGCTTCGAGCTCATCACGAGCCCGATGGTCTACGAGTTCTCCGACATCGATATGACCGAAGAGGTCAAGTCGCGGCCGGAGGAGACCGATTACTTCACGCTGTTCGACTTCGCCGCGAAGTACGATCCGGTCCCCACCATGCTCACCCAGTGCCACGTTGACATCGTCAAGGGATTCATGGGGCAGACGACGAGCTTCCGACGGAGCCTTATCAAGCCACACGTGCGGATTCTTGCGGACTACCCCGGGCGCGATGAGGTGAAGTACGTCCACGGCAACTTCGGCAAGGGTACGTTCACGTTCTTCGGTGGCCACGACCCGGAGGACTATCGTCATGTCGTCGGCGACCCGCCGACCATCCTCTCGATGCACAAGAACTCGCCGGGGTACCGCCTGATCCTCAACAACGTGTTGTTCCCGGCCGCGAAGAAGAAGGAGCGGAAGACATGATGCGTCTGATCGGTCTCCGAGCGCTCGCGATGGCCATTGCGTCGCTCGCACTCGTCCTTGCGTCCTGCGGTGAGACTGTCGAGACAGCGCACTTCCGGGCGGACGCGGCCCGCACCGGGTTCTACCCGGATGGGGACGCACCCACGCTCACGGAGGTGTCGTTCACCTACGACGCCGAGTCGCCCATCTACTCGTCGCCGGTCGTTCATCGCGGGTATGTGGTGTTCGGGACCGTGTCAGGGAAGGTCATCTCGCTGGATGCCCGGTCGGGTGAGGAACGGTGGTCGTACCAGACGCGGGGTCCGGTCAACTCGTCGGCCGCCATCGGAGGCGGGACGGTCTACGTCGGGTGCGCCGACGGCTACGTGTACGCGCTCGATGAGATGACCGGTCAGCGACGCTGGCGGCGGCGGGCCGGGGCGGGTGTGAGCTCGGCTCCGCTGCTCGTTGATGAGACCGTGTATGTCGGGGGGACCGACGGACGGCTCCACGCTCTCTCCGCCGTCGACGGCGCGACGATCTGGGAGCGAGACCTGGGGGGCGCCATCAGCTCGTCTCCGGCGCTCGCCGAGGGTCTTCTCTGTGTCGGGACATGGGAGGGCGAGCTTGTCGCACTCGAACCGGACAGCGGCAAGGAGGTCTGGACGGCCGGGCTGGACGACGCCATCGCGACCACGCCCGCGATCGCGGACAGCTTCGTGTTCTTCGGGAGTCAGGACGGCAACTTCGTGGTCGTGTTCCGGGAGACCGGGATCGAGATGGGACGCATGCCGATCGACGCGCCGATCAGCGCATCACCGGCGGTGTGGGGGCGGAGGGTCTGCTTCGCATCGTGGGACCACGCCGCGTACGCGCTCGATCTGGACACCGGCGATCTGGCGTGGACATACCAGGCGGGAGGCGCCATCTACTCGTCTCCGACCGTCTCGGGTGGGCGCGTCTACTTCGGGAGCGGGGACCATCACGTCCACGCGATCGATGCCGAGACCGGCGAGCCGGTCTCGGCATACGAGACAGGTGGGCGCGTGAACTCCTCGCCGTGTATCTGGCGCAACACCCTCTATGTCGGCAGCGAGGACGGCGTGCTCTACGCGATTCGCTAGGCTTCCGGCATCCACGACAGCAGCAGGTCGATCTCCGCGGCGAATCCGACCTCATCGCCGTCGCGGAACCCGACGTGGCGGTACATCATCCGCCCGGCATGATCGATGATGACCGTACACGGGATCCCCCGAACACCGTACGCGTCGAACGCATCCCCGCACATGAAGTACGTCTCGTAGGTCACGCCGGCGTCGGCGAGCACCTGCCGTGCCTGGTCGGTGTCCTGACTTGACGCGATCGAGATGAAACGCACCGGACGGCCTTCGTAGCTGGCGCTGAGCTCCGCAAGGCGTGGCAACTCCACGCGGCAGGGTCCTCAGCCGGCCCCCCAGAAGTTGAGGACGATGATGGATCCCTCGCAGTCCGCGAGTCCGACCGTCTCTCCACCGCCCGTGAACGTGAAGTCAGGCGCGTCCTCGACGCCTCCGTAGCGGTGCTGCGCCACCACGACCTCAAGCGATGCCGTGTCGCCGGCGCGCGCCACCCACTCCATGAGCGCGTCGCCGCCGTTCTCGGCCGGGTTCGGCGAGCGCGCGACGATCGGCGCGAGGAGGTCGACGGCGCCCTCGGCGTTGTCGGCGGCGTCGTAGATATCGAGAAGGTGTGCCACCATGACGTCATCAAGCGCGGGGCTCCCCGGCGTGAGGGTGATCGCCGCGAGGATCGCGGTCTCCGCCTGCTCGTAGTCACCGAGCTTGTAATGAGCCCAGCCGATGCTGTCGAGGACGTTCGCGCTGTCCTCGGGCGAGCTGGCGAACGTCAGCGACTGCTCGCAGAGCGCCAGTCCGAGCTCGGGATCGAGCCCGCTGTCCGCGAGGCTGTAGCCCACGGTGTTGAGGCTCGTCTCGTCGCCGTGGTCGCCCATCAGTTCGGCCATCGCGTGGGCCGACGGCATCGCGGCCTCACCGTCTTCGGCGCTGAGGCGCATGAAGCGATGGTAGTGGAGCGCGTACTCGTGCGCAGGGCTCGGGGCGTCGGCGAGTAGCTGGTCGATGTAGTCGATCTCGTTGCCCTCGCCGTTCTCGAGCATGTACTCGCCGAGCATGGGGCGATACGCGTTGATGAGGATCGGCTCGAACCATACCGGCGTCTCGCCGTCGGCTGCCAGACCCGCCTCCGCGAGTTCGAGTGTGAGCCGCGTGTCGGGGAAGACGGTCGGCCATCGCCCCTGCAGTGCGGGATACACGGCGCCGCGGATGTGCGCCGAGCTCACCAGATGTTGCGCCGTGGCTTCGTCACGCGCGAGAAGCCGACGGGCGATCCCGTCCGCCTGTTCGGCCAGCCCGTCGCTCTCGCCGTAGTAGAGCTGGACGAGGAGTATGAAGTGCTGCTCGGCCAGGAGGGGTGCGATGAGCTGCTCCGGGACACCGGCAGCCAGCATGCCATCGATGTACTCGGACGCTGCCATCCCGTCCTCGTGAAGCTCGCCGATCGACTCGGTGACCGTGGCTGCGGCCGCATCGACGTACTCCTGCTCGAGACCGGGGTTCTCGCCGACGAACGTCACGACCGCCTCGATCCGCTCGGCCGGGTCCTCGATGGCCGCGAAGGCCTCGATCTGCTCCCCGACGCGTCCCTCCTGGAACTTCGCGAAGCCCCAGATGATGATGGCGCCGGCGATGGCGATCAGGACGATGAAGATGCCTCGTCTCATGGACTCTCCTTCGATGTGCGGGGGGTGTCCAGGGCCCGCCCGTGGCAGTGTCTGTGGGCGGCCCGCAGGGTCCCGTCGGGGCTTCCGCGTTCGGGCTCCGATAGTGCGTCCTGCTCGTCTCGCGCAAGGCTGGCGCGACACGCTCAGGCCCGTGACCGGGGTCCAGTATACGAGTTCCGGATTGACTTTCACAGGGCTTTCACGTAGGCTATCTTGCCTAGACATGGGGAGATGCGGATGATGGTGGCTGGCGGTCACCCGTGGGACGTCTCGGTTCAGGACGCGTTTCGGATCCAGGAGGACCTCAGGTCCGGCCTGGTCCTTCATGACGACTTCGATGCCATCGGCAGCGTTGCCGGATTCGACGTCTCCTTCTCGCGCGAGCGGAACCTGCTCCATGCGGCCGTTGTCGTGGTCGATTCCGGGTCTCTCGAGGTCCTTGAGACCGTTTCGGCCTCGGCAGAGCCCTTCTTTCCGTATGTCCCAGGGCTTCTGAGCTTCCGCGAGGGCCCCGTGGTGGAACTGGCTTACCGGAAGCTGACGATCGAGCCCGACCTGCTCATGTTTGACGGCCAGGGGATAGCGCACCCACGCGGACTGGGGCTGGCGTCCCACATGGGTATTCTGCTGGACCGCCCGTCGATCGGCTGCGCCAAGTCTCGCCTGATCGGCGAGTTCAAGGAGCCGAAGCAGAAGCGCGGCGCCATGAGGACGTTGTCCATCAACCGGAAGAAGGTGGGCGTTGTCCTCAGGTCCAGGGACAACACGAAGCCTCTGTTCGTTTCGCCCGGACACCGGATATCGGTGGAATCGGCCGCGGAGTGGGTGCTTCGGACCGGCAAGGGATACCGGCTGCCCGAGCCGACGCGGCTCGCGCACATTGCAGCCGGGCGCGCGAAGGGGTAGACTCCGGTCGGACGTGGCGCGGTCTGGACCGGCCCGCGGCCGACCGGTGGCAACATGATGATGAACCGTCGTCTCGCCGATCCCGGCGCGGCGCCGATACCGATGGACACTGTTGGACTCCGCTCGAACGTCTTGCGGCGCTTCGGGCGCAGCCCGGGAGGTGAAGAGCACGGGTGGAGCTATCAGACGATAGAGGGATGGGAGGTGTTGAGATGCCCAGTTCGTTTCCTGCCTGCCGCATGTGTGAGAAGGGTGTGCTGATCCCCTTGTCGGACTACGGGCGAGATGGTGCGGCCATTACGTACAAGGCCTGGGTGTGCTCCAACCCCGAGTGTGGATTCCACCTCAGGATCGACAACGGCGAAATCAGTCGCGGTTCCAGAATCAACGAGGCTGCCAAGTAGGCGCCTGACGCTTCTGTGACGGGTCGGGATGTGACCAAGAGAACTCCCGGTTTCGCCCGTGCTCGCCTGCCCGGGAACGTGGATTGAGACGAAGGAAGATACCATGCTTCGAGCCGTGATCTTCGACCTCGACAACACGCTGACCGACTTCATGCGGATGAAGGAGGTCTCCATCGACGCGGCCATCGAGTCGATGATCGACGCCGGCCTTTCGCTCAGCGCGGCGGAGACCAAGAAGAAGCTCTTTGAGATCTACGATCGCGAGGGCATCGAGGACCAGCGCGTGTTCGACCGTTTCCTCACCGAGGAGTTCGGGGAGATCGATCCGCGCATCCACACGGCGGCCATCATCGGCTACCGTCGCGGCCGCGAGTACACACTTGTGCTCTATCCTCACGTCAAACGGACGCTCCTCGCTCTGGCGAAGCGTCAGCTCAAGCTCGTGGTGCTCTCGGACGCGCCTCGCTATCAGGCGTGGTCGCGTCTCTGCTATCTCGGGCTCGAGCACTTCTTCGATCACGTGATCACGTTTGACGACACGCAGATCCGCAAGCCGGACCCCGCGCCGTTCCAGAAGGCCATCCAGCTACTCGATATGAGTCCCGACGAGGTCATCATGATCGGCGATTGGCCCGAGCGGGACATGGTCGGCGCGACCGGCGTCGGGATCAGAACGGTCTACGCGAAGTACGGCGACACATCCGGGGCCACGCACTCGGGCGCGAACTACGAGATCGACGACATCTCCGAACTGGTCGGTATCGTGGACGAGCTTCTCGGCGCGAAGGATCGGTCGGAGTCCTGACGGGAGGCGGAGGAGGGAGGCGGTGATGGTCAGGGGGGTCGGGACGGACGTCGTGGACATCGAGCGGTTCGCACGCATCATGAGTCGTTCGCGCGACGGCTTCCGCGAGCACCTCTTCACCGATCGCGAGATCGCCTACTGCGAACGATACAAGGAGAACATGGCCTCCTACGCCGCTGTCTTCGCGGCCAAGGAGGCCTTTCTGAAGGCGCTTCGCACCGGGCTCGCGCCCGGGATGCGCTGGAAGGACGCGGAGGTCATCCACGAGCCCAGCGGCGCGCCCGCGATGGTCGCGCATGGGCTCTGCGCCGAGCTGCTCGGCGACGGGCGCGTCCACGTGACGCTTTCGCACTCGGATCTCGCGGCGACCGCCGTCGTCATCATCGAGGACGCGTAGCACCCGATCGAGGACTCGAAGCACCCGGCGCGACGACGCGGCTCGACCGCCGCATGCGGCGCCGGGCTCCCCGAGACACATTCCGAACGGAGCATCCATGAGACTGGTAACTGCCGAGACGATGCGCGCGGTCGACCGCCAGGCGATCGACGTGATGGACATCCCGGGTCTCGACCTGATGGAGGAGGCGGGGATGGGGACGGTCGGCGTGCTGGTCGAAGCGGCCGGCGTCGACGCCGGCGACCGTGTCGTCGTCATCTGCGGCAAGGGCAACAACGGCGGCGACGGGTTCGTGATCGCGCGCGGTCTTCGCGAGCTCGGTGTCGAGGTGGAGGTCTTCCTTCTCGGCTTAGCGGCCGACGTCACGGGCGACGCGCGGTCGAACCTCGAGCTGCTCGAGCCGGGGACGGTCGTCGAGGTCTCCGACGAGAAGGGACTCGACGCGTTCGCGGAGGCGCTCGACGAGTCCGACGTCGCGGTCGATGCCATCTTCGGGACCGGCTTCAGCGGCGAACCGCGCGGGCTGTCCGGGGACGCCATCGCCGCGCTCAACAGCTCCGACATCCCGGTGCTCGCGGTCGACGTCCCGTCGGGACTCGACGCGTCGACCGGCGGCATCGAGGGCGACTGTGTCATTGCCGACTGGACGAGCACGATGGCGCTCCCAAAGAAGGGGTTCTTCCTTTACCCGGGACGCGAGTTCGTCGGTGACATCCACGTCGTGGACATCGGCATCCCGGACGAGGCGATCGAGGCGGTCGGCGTCCACATGCACGTGCTGACGCCGGCCGAGGCAGCGGCCTCGGTCCCGGAACGCGATCCCGCCGGTCACAAGGGGACGTTCGGGCGTGTCGCCGTGGTCGCCGGTTCGGTCGGCTACACGGGCGCCGCCACGCTGACGTCGATGTCCGCGCTCCGCAGCGGCGCTGGACTCGTCACGCTCGGGATCCCATCCAGCCTCAATGACATCATCGAGACGAAGGTGACCGAGGTCATCACACGGCCTCTCCCGGAGTCGTCGGTCCGCTCGCTCGGGACCGCCGCGCTTCAGCCGCTTCGCGAGCTGGTCGGCGCGTCGGACGCGGTCGCGGTCGGCCCCGGCCTCTCGCTCGAGGGTGAGACGGTCGAGCTCGTCCGGAGCCTCGTCGGGGCGCTCGACACCCCGGCGGTCATCGATGCTGATGGTCTCAACGCGCTGACGCCCGACATCGTGGGGGGCCGGAGCGGCGACGCGCCGGTCGTGCTGACGCCGCACCCGGGCGAGATGGCGAGACTCGTCGGATGCTCGCCGGAGGACGTCCAGGCCGACCGCGAGCGGCTTGCCTGCACGGTGGCGGAGCAGGCGCGCGCGACGGTTGTGCTCAAGGGAGCGGCGACCGTCATCGCGACCATCGCGGGCGACGTGATGATCAACCCGACGGGCAACGACGGGATGGCGAGCGCGGGGAGCGGTGATGTTCTCACGGGCGTCATCGCGTCGCTGCTGGCGCGCGGGATGTCCGGTCCGGACGCGGCCGCCCTCGGCACGTACGTGCACGGGCTCGCCGGCGACCTGGCGGCCGACGCGCTTGGCGCGACGGGGATGGTTGCGAGTGATATCATGGAGTTCCTCCCGCTCGCCTTCTTCGAGCTGGAGGTGGAGCTCGCGGAGCACGAGTAGTCGGACCCGCTCCGGGATGGCTGTGCGAGCGCGAGGGGAACCCGGGGGGCGAGCGCGCGGAGGCGGCAGGCGCGACATGCACTTCAACAGGAAGACGAGGGAACGCGTGGACAAGAAGCTCGTAGCCGATGCCGAGAAGCTGGCCGGGAAGCTCTCCAAGATCCGCCGTCGCATCCACATGTATCCGGAGCTCGCGTATCAGGAGAAGCGGACCTCGGAGTTCGTGGCCGACACGCTTCGCGGCATGGGCATCGAAGTCCGCACCGGCGTGGCGAAGACGGGTGTCGTCGGCGTGCTGCGCGGCGCGTCGAAGGGTAAGACGGTCGCGTTCCGCGGCGACATGGACGCGCTGCCGATCACCGAGCAGAACCAGAAGCCGTACGTGTCGCGCGTGCCGGGCGTGATGCACGCCTGCGGGCACGACGCGAACACGACGACCGTGCTCGGCACGGCGATGCTGCTCGCGCAGCGGCTGAGCCGGCTCAAGGGGAACGCGAAGTTCATCTTCCAGCCGTCCGAGGAGGCGCCGCCCGGCGGCGCGCTTCCGATGATCAAGGACGGCGCGCTCAAGAGCCCGAAGGTCGACTGGATCATCGGCGTCCACGTCGACTCGACCGTTCAGGTCGGGAAGATCGGGCTCCGCGACGGTCACATGATGGCGGCGGCCGACGACTTCAGTCTCTCGATCACCGGCGAGGCGGCGCACGGCGCGAAGCCCCATCTCGGTGTCGACGCCATCCAGCTCCAGGCGCAGGTCATCCAGGCGCTCCAGCAGGTGGTGAGCCGGAAGATGGACCCGACGCACCCGGTGGTCCTGACGCTCGGAACTATCCACGGCGGGTACCGGCAGAATGTCATCGCCGACCGCGTCGATATCGAGGGAACGCTCCGGACGCTCTACCCGGGTGACCGGAAGAAGGCGCCGAAGATGATCGAGCGGATCGTCAGGAAGGTGACCGAGGCGTTCGGCGGCGGCTACGAGTTCGAGTACCGTCTCGGCTATCCGTCGCTCTCGTGCGATCCGAAGCTCAACGCGGTCGTCCAGAGCACGATGGAGGAGCTGTTCGGGAAGCGGAGCGTCGTCGAACTCGACACGCCATCGATGGGTGGCGAGGACTTCGCGTACTTCGCCAACGAGGTGCCGGGGATGATGCTCAGACTCGGGACCAGGAACAAGCAACTCGGGTTCGACTACCCGTGGCACCACCCGAAGTTCGACATCGACGAGAAGGGTCTCTGGGTCGGCGCGGCGGTGATGGCCGGGACCGGAATGCGGCTTCTCAACGGAGAGTAGTGAGAGTGGACATCGGAGAGCGCGAACTCATCAAGCGGATCCGGAGTGCCGTGGGCGCGCCGGGACGGACGACCATCGTCGGCATCGGTGACGACGCCGCGGTGTTCGAGCCACCGGGCGAGTACGAGCTCATCACGTGCGACGCATTCGTCGACGGCGTGCACTTCCGACGCGACTTCGCCAACTACCGCGAGATCGGCGCCAAGTGCATGGTCGCCAACGTCAGCGACATCGCGGCGATGGGCGGGTTCCCGACCCGCGCCGTCCTCTCACTCGCCATCCCGGAGCGGATGTCGACGAAGGACGTTGAGGATCTCTACCTCGGGTTCCTCGATGTCAGCCGGCACTTCTCGTTCGAGATCGTCGGCGGCGACATGGTCTCCTCACGGTACGAGCTGTCCATCTCCATCACGCTCCTGGGCGCGGTCGGGCGCGATCGGGTCGTGACCCGCGCGGGCGCAGTCGTCGGTGACGCCATACTCGTGACCGGGAAGCTCGGCGGTTCGGAGGCAGGGCTCCAGGTCCTCAGCCGCGGGATCCCCGCGAAGGGGGCACGGACCGACGCCATCCGCCGTCATCTGCGCCCCATCCCGCGCATCGCCGAGGCACAGGCGCTGCTCGACGTGGCGACACCCCACGCGATGATCGACATCAGCGACGGGCTCGGGACCGAGCTCTGGCACATCGCGGCCGAGAGCGGTGTCGGCATCCGGCTGATGGAGAAGGCTATTCCCATCGATCCAGTGGCGGCTGAGCTGGCCGGCACGCTCGGGACCACCCCGGAGAAGCTGGCGCTCGGAAGCGGCGAGGAGTTCGAGCTCGTCGCGTGCATCCCCCAATCGGAGGCGGAGCGGACGATCGAGCACGTGAAGGCGGTGACAGGAACCGATGTGGTCGTCGTCGGTGAGGTCGTCGCGGCGTCCGATGGATGCACGCTCGTCCTCGGTGATGGACGTGACGTGGAGCTTCCCCGAGCGGGGTACGAGCACCTCGCGCCCCCGGGGAGCGGGTGGGGGAGGAACGACTGATGAGGACACGCCGTGGTGCGTGGGTCGGCGTCGACGCCGCGAAAGCGTCGGTGGCCGGGAGCCCGTCGGCGGCGATGCGGCTGGCGCTGGTCACAGCCGTCGTCACGATGGTGGTCGCGCCGGTGGCTCGATCGAACATCGTGGATGGGAACATCACCACGCATACCACGTGGGACCGGACGGGGAACCCGTGGACGGTGACAACGAACGTGCAGATCAAGCAGGGCGCGATCCTCGAGATCGAACGCGGCGTCATTGTCGAGTTCACCGGGAACTGGCAGCTCTCGGTCGACTCCACCACGGGTGGCGACCTCGTCGTGATCGGCGCGGAGTACGACAGCGTCTACTTCCGCCCGGCGGCCGGGGTGAGCGAGTGGAAGGGTATCAAGATCGGGGGCAGCGATGCCTCACAGCTGAACTACGCGGCCATCACCGATGCGAAGATCGGGCTGGATCTCAATACGTCGGATGTGCCGATCACACACTGCGCGGTCCGGCGGAGCCAGATGGGCGTCAAGTGCGTCTGGTCGTCACCGACAATCACCAGCAGCTGGATCAGCGAGTGTCAGTACGGCATCTTCAGTGAGGCCGGGAGCAACAGCGGTCCCTTCAGCGAACCCGTCATCACCGACTGCAACCTGTTCGACAACAGCCTCTACAATCTCTACATGCACTGGTACCTGTGGACGGGAACGACGACGATTGAGGCGCAGTACAACTGGTGGGGCAGCAACGACGTCTCGGAGATCCAGGCAAGCATCTACGACAGTCTCGACGACGAAGGCTGCAACGCCACCGTCAACTACGCCAACTGGCTCGCCCAGACTCCGGTCGAGCATCGGACCTGGGGTGCCATCAAGGCATTGTTCAGAGAATGAGCAGTTACGGCGCACCGCGCCACCCACCGAAGCGCCCCTGAAACCTACCCTCTCAGCGCCTCTGACAGAAAATCGAGCAGATGGTCAGATTGATTGTTGACAGCCTGCACAAGCTGTGATAGTATGAAGTTGTGATGGGGATCACAAGCCTGCGGCCGGGCATCGGTCGCAGGCTTCTATTGTTTGAGGAACCAGCGACCGCCGGACACGAAACAACCGGAAGGTGGAAGCTGGATGCCGAACACAGCATGGACAAGGCGAAGCGGTAGTGAGTCGAGCGGGTCTCGCGCCCTGACCCGTTCGCTGATCGTTCTGAGCGTGCTGCTCGTCACCCTTCCTGCTCTGACGGCCGCCGGCAGCGCTGCCACGAACAGCGATGCCATCAGCGGCGCGACCACCCACGACGTGGTCGCCTCCCTGTCGTTGAGCCTCGACGACCTGACGTTCGAGCAGCACGAGGGCTACGATCTCGTCTCCCTTCGCGGAGCGCACTACACCACGACGCCCGCCGACCCCATGCTTCCCCTCCTCAGTATCCAGCTTCTCCTTCCGCCTGATACCGAGCCGTCCGACCTCGTCTACACCTGCGGCGGCACCGTCTACATCCCTGGCGAGTACTCGATACTGCCCGCTCCCCGGCCAGCGCGGCTCTCGTCTGACGAGGCAGTGAACATACCCCATCCGAACACAGAGACTTACAGCTCTGTGCTGCCGCATCCCAGATCGGTTGCCCGGCTGGCCGGGGGCGGCTCTTCCGGCGGCTACCGGATGGCGAACGTCTCGGTGACTCCTCTGCAGTACGTCCCTGCGACGGGTGAGCTCGTTCTTCACACCGAGATCGAGATCAGTGTCGAGACCAGTTTCGCGGAGCGCGCGCCGGCGGCTCACGCTCTTTCCTCCTCCGCTGGCGCAGCGCTCGCTTCGAGCGTGATCAACCCCGACGCCGCGACTGCCTACCGCGCCCCTGGCAGTCGCGGGTCTGGTGACCCCGTCTACCTCATCATCTGTCCCGAGAGCTTCGCCACCTCGTTCGAGCCGCTCGCCGCGTGGAAGACCCGCAAGGGCGTACGGACCGAGATCATCACCACCGAGGAGATCTACTCGACCCCGCTCTACAACGGTCGCGACGACGCCGAAGAGATCCGCAAGTGCATCGCCGACCGCTACGCCGACGGCATCGAGTGGGTGCTGCTCGGTGGCGACACCGACCACGTCCCAGCCCGCGATGCCTACGACTTCTTCTACGACCAGGGCATCCCGTGCGACCTCTACTACGCCGACCTCGACCGCAGCTGGAACGATGACGCGGACTCGCGGTGGGGTGAGGAAGGGTCGGACAACATCGACATGTTCACCGACGTGTTCGTCGGTCGCGCGCCGGTGAAGAGCGCGGCCGAAGTGAGCATCTTCGTGGACAAGGTCCTCGAGTACGAGGGCGCCTCGTTCACGGTCGCCGGTGACTACGAGACCGACGTGCTGTTCCTCGGTGAGATCCTCTGGGACGACCCGGATCCGTACACCGACGGCGGAGTGGCGCTCGACATGATCGACGACGACCACATCCCGTCGAACATGAGCATCACCAAGCTCTACGAGAGCACCGGCACCCTCTCGCACGGCGTGGCCATGGCCGAGCTTCAGACCGGCGCCGGCATCGTCGTCCACGAGGGTCACGCGAACATCAGCAACGCCAGCATCGGCCCGGCCTCGCTCAACGCGTCGGACCTCGACGCGCTCACCAATGGCGAGCGTGGCGGGCTCTGGTACTCGATCGGGTGCTGGTCCGCGGCAATCGACTACGACACCTTCGGCGAGCACTGGCTGACCAACGGCGACGGCGGCGGTGTCGCATACGTCGGCAACTCGCGCTACGGGTGGGGCTGCCCCGGCTACCCCGGTCAGTGCGTGTCCGACCTGTTCAGCCAGCGGTTCTTCGAGTCGCTCTTCGAGAAGGACCTGGTCCACGCCGGCGTCGTCCACGCGGACGCGAAGCACAACTTCGTCGGCATCGCGCGGACCGATGACTACACCAGATACGCGATGTACGAGCTCAACCTCCTCGGTGACCCGGAGCTTCCCATCTGGACCGCGTCGCCGGAGCTCGTCACGGTGACTCACGACGCCGCCGTCATCTTCGACGGTCTTCGCGCTGAGTTCACCATTGAGGTGACGGTCGCGGGCTCTCCCGTTGAAGCCGCGACCGTCTGCCTCATGACCGAGGGCAGCGCCGATGGCGTCTACAAGGTCGTCGAGACCGACGCCGCCGGCCGCGCGGTGATCAGCATCGACGAGCAGGAGCCCAGCGAGGCGCTGCTGACCGTGACCGCGCACAACTGCATCCCGTACGGCGCGACCATCCAGCTCGGCGGCACCACCGGCGTCGAGAGCGACTACGCCATCGGCCGCACCGAGCTTCAGCAGAACTACCCGAACCCGTTCAATCCCCGCACCCGCATCGCGTTCTCCCTGGGGACGAGCCAGCGGGCGCGGATCGAGGTCTACGACGTGGCCGGTCGTCTCGTGAGCGTTCTCGTGGACGAGGAGCTCGAGGCCGGCGAGCACAATGTGGAATGGAACGGCACCGACTCGCGCGGCAGCGACGTCGCGAGCGGCACGTACTTCGTCCGGATGCTCACGGGCGGGTCGGTGGCCGAGAGAAAGATGGTGCTGATGCGATAGAGAGCTAACGCGATCGGGGAATACCTGCTGGCCGGTCTCCTGAACGAAGTCATCGGAGAGCCTCCTGGAGAATGACCATCGCAGGGGCCGGCCGGCAGACCAGAACCACCCTCCATTCCCCGCGTTTCCCTCTGACAGGAGCTGATCCCATGCGAACCGCTATCGTAGTTGTGACTCTCTTTGTAGTTGCCGCGTTCCTGTTCCTCGGCGGGATGATGTCGACCGCGTACGGGCGTGAGCTGACCTGGGAGGCATGGGAAGAGAACGCGCCGCTTGGGAGCGCCTCAGAAGGCGCGCACGCGTGGGTGACCCGCGGGCTCTACGAGCGTTCGCTCGAGGTGGGGATGGACACGTGGCAGGCGGCGGGGACGGCGATGGGGACGATGCTGCTGTGGGAGGTCTACGAGGTGCGGGGGATGGACGCGAAGGGCGTCTCGGTGCAGGACATCGCCGCGAACAGCGTCGGGATCGCCTCGGGGCTTCTGGGTCTCGACCTTCACTTCTGCTACGCGTCGTACTCCGATCCTCCGCAGCGTGACGACAAGGTCTGGCTCAACATGCCGGCTATCCCGATGAACGACATGACCTATGCGCTCGAGATCGTCCACGACGGGTGGGCGGTCGGATACAAGTACATGGCTGAGCCCGGTGACCTCGTCATCGGCTCAACGACGATGCCGGTCCACGGCGGGGAAGAGGGTGCGTTCACCGCGGTGCCGTACGTCGGGTATGAGTGGAGGACCGGCTGGCACGCGGCGGCAGGCGTCGACCGTCAGAACGGCGAGATCATGACCGGCGGAGGCTATCGATTTACGGTGCTCGGTCTCGGCGCCGACCTGACAGGGCTGCTGAGGGGCGATGACCTGACCTTTGGCGCCAGCGTCTTCGCCGAGTTCGAGTCGATCTTCTAGGAGAGCGCAAGCGGGGTGTCCGGCGGCTGCGTCGGGTGACCTGCCCCCGGTAGTAGTGCCAGATCTAGAGACAGAGTGCCGTTGCTGATGGTCTCGGCATCACCGCCTCCGGTGCCGGCGGCCGGTACCCCAGAGAGCTGTGTGGCCGCACCTGGTTGTACTCCCTCCGCCATGATTCGATCACAACCCGCGCTTCCCGAAGACTTGTGAAGAGCTCTCCATTGAGAAGCTCGTCTCGCAGCTTCCCGTTGAACGACTCGATGTACCCGTTCTCCCAGGGACTTCCCGGCTCGATGAACAGCGTCTGAACGCCCACACGCTCAAGCCACTCCCGCACTGCGATTGCCGTGAACTCGGGCCCGTTGTCCGACCGAACGTACCGCGGGATCCCCCGATGCACGAACAGACGCCCCAGCACCCGCTGCAACTCCTCATTGGTGAAGTGGCGGCTCACCTCGAGTGCCAGGCACTCCCGCGCGTACTCGTCCAGCAGCGTCAGGAGCTTCAAAGGACGTCCATCCGTCGTCCGGTCGAACACGAAGTCGTACGTCCAGACGTGGTTTCGGTGTTCCGGACGAAGCCGGATGCACGACCCGTCGTTCAGCCACAACCGCTTCCGCTTCGGCTGCCGACGCGGCACCCTGAGCCCCTCGGCACGCCAGATACGCTCCACCCGCTTGTGGTTCACGCGCCAGCCTTCAGCCCGCAGAAGCGCCGTCACACGGCGGTATCCGTACCGGCCGTACTGGCTTGCCAGTTCCACGATCCGGGCCGTCAGAGCGACCTCATCGTCCGCCACCTTCGGCTCGTACCGCTGCGTCGTCCGTGACTGACCCAGCACCCGGCAGGCACGCCGTTCGCTCACCTCGAGCGTCCCGCACACCCGTTCCACGGCCCGGCGTCTCGCAGCCGGGCTCACGAGTTTCCCCGGGATGCCTCCTTCAGGATCGCGATGTCCAGCGCCTGCTCACCGACCAGACGCTTCAGACGGGCGTTCTCGCGCTCCAGTTCCTTCAAACGACGGGCCTTGTCCACGTCCATCCCGCCGTAGGTCCGACGCCATCGGTAGTACGTGTGCTCGCTGAACCCCAGCTGACGGCACGTCTTCGGGACCGTCAGACCCTGGCTCTGTAGGACCTCCGCTTCCCGTAGCAAACGAACGATCTGTTCCGGTGTATACCGCTTCGCAGACATCACATCCCCCTCTCGCGGTCCAGCTCGAGTCTAGCTCGAAAACTGGATCCGTTCTAGGGGGTCAGGTCAAGACGATGAGCGAACGAAACCGATGGAGCAGCACAGCATCCGTACTAGCGCTCCTCCTGCTTCTTCCGACAGCCAACCCGGGGGAGGCGGCGTGGAGGTCGGGGCGTCGGCGATCGCAGAGGGCGTGCCCGGATCCCGCATCGGACATCTGGTGAGGTTCGATCTGCCGGAGTGCCTCGCACGGGCGGAGGTCGATTTGGCGGTCGTGGAGTTCACGGCGGAAGTGCAGAGCGATGTCGAGAGCAGCCTGACCCTCAACGCGTACTTGATGACCGAGGATTGGGAGAGTGGTGTTCTCGATTGGTCCAGTCTTGCCGGTGGTGAGGATGAGCCGTACGACCGGAGTCTCCGTGCCATGTGGACCGCTGTCGTTGGCGACGTATCCATGGTCCGTCTGGATGTGACTGAGATGGTGGCGGCATGGATTGCCGAGGAGGCATTGAACCAAGGACTTGTGGTCGTCCCGTCGCTTGGTGAGGATGCGGCGATCCGTCCTGCGTTCGTCGGTGAAGGACGGACGGGAGAGGCGCGGCTGACCGTGTGGTACACGCCCATCGCGCCTGTTGCGGAGGTTGGTGGCGAACAGCTGCGCTAGGGCGCCCGGATGGTTGCTGTTACGAGCGAGAGCCCGGGACCGGTCCCGGGCTCTCGCTATGGTATCGCTGATCGGATGGTGTGGCGGCTCGCCGCTACTTCGTCGCGGCCGCGATCTTCTTATCGAGGATCGCGATGTGCTTGCCGATGATCTCCGGACCGGCGATGTCGCCGTGACCCGGGACGACCTTCTCGATCTCGAGCTTCTGGAGCTTCT
>Ga0180435_10000631_pt1 | contig 37208 bp, 31 predicted proteins | sample SS_ome_3_FD_132467 | JGI IMG/M metagenome (GOLD analysis project Ga0180435, IMG submission 132467) | Hypersaline lake sediment archaeal communities from the Salton Sea, California, USA - SS_3_S_1 metaG | ecosystem: Environmental > Aquatic > Non-marine Saline and Alkaline > Hypersaline >... | reverse complement strand
GTCGCGCCCGACGCTTCGATCGCGCCGACGATCCGCGCCGGGTCGCAGCGCGCGGGGCGCGACGGATCCATCGCGGGGAACACGCTCGTCATGCCGAGCGCGTTGTCGAACAGCGCGAACAGCGGGAAGCAGGCCACGTCGACCTCCCCCGGTTCGAAGCCGTAGAGCGCCTCGAGGTGGCGCACCTGCTCGGCGAAGATGGCGTGCGTGTAGACGACGCCCTTGGGCGGACCGGTCGACCCGCTCGTGAACAGGATCGCCGCCGTGTCGTCGGGCCCGGTGTCGCAGCCCGTGAAGTCCGGCGTCCCCGCGCGCTCGACCTGTTCGATCGTGAGCGCCGAGCCGTGCGCGCGGCCGCCGACGACGACCCGCAGTCGCACGCTCGCGAAGCTCTTGTGGAAGAGTCGCGCGGCGGTGTGCGCGCGCGCGATCCCGACGAGTGCGTGCGGTTGGATCCTCTCGACGCAGGCGAGCAGCGCGCGGCGCCCCATGCCGGGGTCGATGAGCACCGGGACCAGGCCGGCGCGCAAGAGGCCGTAGGTGCAGGCGATCAGGTCGGCGCTGGGGCGCACGAACAGGCACACGCGGTCGCCGGGCGCGAGGCCCGACGCGAGCAGCCCCGACGCGATGCGGCGACTGCGCGCGGCCACCGCGGCGAAGCTCTCGTCGTCGAAGCGGACCGGCAGGCCGCGGCGCGCCGTGCGCACGGCGACGCGGTCGGGCGCGGCAGCGGCGTGCGCGTCGAGCAGCGCGGCCACGTTCACGCGCGCGTCGCCGGTCGCCGCTTCGCGCGTGCCCGCCTCGCGCGTGCCCGATTCGCTCGTGGCGCGCTCGCTCACGCCGAGGTCGCCGGCGCACCGGCGGGCACGGGGTGGACGCGGTCGAGGAAGCGCGCGAGCGTCGCGACGAAGCCCTCGCGCTCGTCCTCGAACAGGTAGTGCCCGGCCTCGTCGAATGTCGTGACCTCGGCGTCGGGTAGGCGCTCGAGCCACTGTTCGCGGAAGCGCGGCGTGAAGCAGAAGTCGCGCTCGCCCCACACGAGCTGCGTCGGTCGGTCGGCGAACCCGCGCACGGCCTCGCCGGTCGCGGCCAGCTCGGCGTGCGTCGGGTGGCTCGGTGACATGGGGATGTCGAGTACGAAGCCGGCGATCGCGCGTCGACGCGCGGCGCCGCGATACGGCCCGAGGTAGCCGCGCCGCACGAGCGGCTCGAGCGCGACCTTGGAGGTCGCCATGCGCACCGCGGGCTTCTCGAACGCGCCCAGGTAGCGCATCGCGAAGGGGCCGAGGAGCGGCGCGCGGCACAGGGCGATGCGGCGCGGCATCCGGCCGCCGGGGAAGGCTGCGGTGTTGAGCGCGGTGATCGAGGCGACGCGTTCGGGGTGGCGCCGCGCCCAGCCCATGCCGATCGCGCCACCCCAGTCGTGGACGACGAGGTGGACGCGCTCGAGTTCGAGGCGCTCGAGCACGGCCTCGAGGGTCGCGACGTGGTTGACGAGGCGGTACTCGAAGAAGGCCGGCGTGTCCGACAGGCCCATGCCGAGCATGTCGACCGCGACGCAGCGCCGGTCGGGCGCGAGGGCGCGGATCGCTTCGCGCCAGGCGAACGACCAGGTCGGGTTGCCGTGGCAGAACACGACGGCTTCGTCCGCGCGCGGCCCTTCGTCGACGAAGTGCACGCGCGCGCCGTTCGCGCCGGCGTGCTGCACGCGCAGGACGTTGGGGGCGAAGGGGTAGATCGACTCCAGCTCGGCGCGCAGCGCGGCGCGCTCGGGATCCAGGGCTTCGTGCCCGTACTCGAGCCGCGTGCTCATGCCGCCACCTCCACGCCGACCGAGCGGACCTCGGGCGGGTCCATCGCGCACACGCCGCCGCCACCGACGGCGAGCAGCGCGTCGCCCAGGTCGAACAGCCGCGTCATCACGCTGCCGTCGCCCACGCGCACGAGCGCGTCCTCGAGGCGCACCTTCGAGAGGTGTCCGATGCCGAGGCCGAAGCACTTGAGCGCGGCCTCGACCCGGCACCAGGCGGCGAGCCAGCCGCGCGCGTCGTCGGCCCGCGCGCCGAGCGCGCGCAGCTTGGTCACGAGGTGGTCGCTCGGGACGCGCGAGGCGGGCTCGACGTCGACACCCAGGCGCGGACCGCGCGAGAGGGCGGCGGCGGCGAAACCGCCCGCGTGCGACACGCTCCAGTGCCGGCCGTCGGCGAGCGGGGTCGGCGCGCCGTCGGCGTCCTTGGGCCACGCGTCGGGCGCCTCGCCGGTGCGCAGCGCCAGCTCGGCCAACGCGACGCGGGTCAGTCGACGCAGCCGCTCCCGCGCGACCTGCGCGCGCCAGGTGGGCTCCTCCCAGTCGGCGACGAGCAGGAGGACCTGCGGGAGCGAGGACGGCGGGGTCGCGTTCACGCGCGCGTTCACTCCGGCCGCGTCGCCGCGGTCACGATCGCCGAGTCGAAGTAGTTCAGCTCCATCCCCGCGTCGACGACGATGCCCTGGCCGTTGATGCCGGACGAGCGCGGGCTGAGGAGGAACAGCGCGGTGTCGGCGACCTCGCGCGTCTCGAGCGCGCGTCCGCGCAGGATGCTCATCTCGGCGAACAGGTAGCTGTCGAGGTAGCCGGGGATCCCGGCCGAGCTGCTCGTCTTGAGCAGGCCCGCCTTGACGGCGTTGAAGCGCACGCTCGTGTCCTTGCTGAAGCTCTTGGCGAGGAACGCGATCGCGGAGTCGAGCGCTGCCTTGACCGGTGCCATGTAGCCGTAGTTCTCCGAGGCCATGCGCGTGGTCGAGATCGAGATCGTCACGACCGACGCGTCGTTCGCCAGGTGTGGCTTCAGCGCGCGGGACAGCTCGACGAGGCTGAAGGCCGAGATCTGCACGGCCTGGAGGAAGTCGTCGCGGTGCGTCTCGTGGAAGGGCTGGACGCCGCGCTCGTAGTTCGCGAACGCGATCGAGTGCACGAGCCCGGCGAGCTCTCCGTGCGCCTCGCCGATCTCGCGCGCGACCGCCTCGATGCGGGCCGCGTCCTCCACGTCGCACACGTGGACGGCGGGGGCCTCCTGTTCGGGCAGGCGGGGCAGGCGCCCGATCAGCTCGTCGCGGCGCGTCTCGGTCCGCACGAGGTAGATCGGTTCGCAGCCGGCCTCGACGAGCGCCTTGCCGATCGCGAAGCCGACGCTGCGCTTGTTCGCGACGCCGGCGACGACGACCTTCTTGCCGGCGAGTCCGAGGATGTCGTTGGTCACGGTGGGGTCCCTCGCGCGGTCACTCGGCCGCGCGCGCGGCGGCGGCGGTGGCGGTGAGGACGAACTCGAGCTCGGCGACGCGCTGTCCATCGCAGCGCAGCTTGGCCTTCATGAACCACGCCGGTCCCACGCGCTCGGTCACCTCGACGCGCGTCGACACCTCTTCGCCCGGCCGCACGATGCGCCGGAAGCGACCGCCGCCGAGCTTGGAGAGCACGGGGATGCCGTCCTCCTCGCCGAAGCCCGCGAGGCGCAGCGAGACGAGGACGGCCGCGGTCTGCAGCGCGTGCTCGGTGAGCAGCACGCCCGGCGTCACCGGCTCGCCGGGGTAGTGCCCGGCGAACCAGAACGCGTCGGCGCGCGGCGTCCAGCGACCCTCGATCGCCTCCTCCTCGATCGCGTCGATCGCGTCGACGAGCAGGAACGGGTCGCGGTGGGGGATGGCGGCCTCGATGCCGGCGCGATCGAGGCTGGTGGGCAGGGACGGCGTCATGTCAGTTCTTGGCGGAGGCGGCTTCGGTGGCGAGCGCGTGCAGGAACGCGTCGACCTTGTTGGCCTGGATCGCACCGTAGTTCGCGGCGCCGAGCCAGCCCGACATGATGATGCCGACCGACCCCGCGTGGAACAGGCCGGCGACCTGCTCCGACAGCTCGGCGGAGATCGGCAGGCCCTCGAACTTGGTGCCGAAGGAGGTGCCGGCGGGGTGATCGGTGTAGAAGGCGAAGGTGCGCGGCGTCGCGGTCTCGACGTGATCGATCTTCGCGGCGACGCCCGGGACGTAGCGTTCGAGGCTCGCGAGGGTGTCCTGTTCGAGCTTGTGCTTCTCGCGGGCGTACGCCGCGTCATCGAGGTTCGCCCAGTCCTCCCAGAGCGCGTTCGTGCTCGACACGATCGCGTAGGCGGGCGCGGCGTCGGGCCGAACCTTCGGGTAGTAGAAGGAGAAGGTGCGGCTCTCGCCGTGGAAGTCGCACAGGGCCTCGCTCGAGAAGGTCGGGCGGGTCGAGGTGAAGAGCAGGTCCGTGACGAACGGGATCTCCTCGCCGGCGCGCAGGCCCATGTAGACCTGGCAGCTGGAGGTGTTGAGCCGGACCTTGCCCGCGCGCGCGACGAAGTCGGATTCGAAGTGCTCGTCGCCGACCAGCTTGCTGATCGTCGAGCGCACGTTCGCGTTCGAGAGCACCGCCTTGGCGGCGATGAAGCGCGGCTCGAGCCCGTGCCCGCCGGCCTCGACGCCGCGCACGCGGCGCTCGCCCATCGGACTCTCGTCGACGACGATCCGCGAGACCTCGACCGAGTTGTAGAGCTCGACGCCGTTCTTCACGAGCTCGGCCTTCATGGCCTTCACGAGGCGGTCGGTACCGCCGGTGAAGGTGTAGACGCCCTTGCTCATGAAGTTCGAGAAGACGATCCCGTAGCTGATCGCGGGGTCGTCGAGCGAGGAGCCGTTCGCGTAGCTGATCGGCTCCATCAGCAGGCGGTGCACGTCGTTGCGGCCCGGGAAGAAGCGTTCGAACAGCTCGCCCGTCGTCTCGTCCGACGCGTCGAAGAAGTCCATGCGCCGCAGCTCGTCGTAGAAGCTCTCGACGAGCGCGCGCTCGAGCCCGAACACCTCGACGAGCTTGTTCGTGAAGTCCTCGCGCGTGAACTCGGTGTCGAACTGGAACTGCGGGTTGTCGAAGCGCACGCCGTCGAGCTGGACGATCCGGTCGGCGATCTCCTGGCTCCAGTACTTGCGACAGGTCTTCTTCATCCCGATCGGGAAGCCGTGCAGCGAGATGTCGAAGACGTGCCCGCCGCGGCGTTTGAACCAGGTCGCCAGCCCGCCGAAGTTGTAGTGCTGCTCGAGCAGCGCGACCCGGTGCCCGGCGCGCCCGAGCACGTTCGCCGCGGTGAGGCCCGCGAGGCCGCTGCCGATCACGACGAGGTCGTACTCGCTCGACGCCTTGGCGAGCGGGTCCTTGGTCAGCGGGCGCTTCCCGTCGGTCGATCCCTTGTAGTAGTGCTGCTCGGTCATGGTCGTTCAGGCCTTGGCGAGGACGTGGGCGTTCGCCATCGAGATGCCGCTCATCGCGGCGCCGACGATGCCCAGGTAGCCCTGGTCGGTGCCGATGAGGAAGAGTCCGTCGAGCTCGGTGCGCCCGTCGCGGACCTTCTTCGGGCTGCCGTAGACGGTGCCCTCGTGGTGCCCGGTGAAGCGCGTGATCGTGGTGGGGGTGAAGACGTCCCGGTAGACCTCGTGCGGTCGCACGTCGGGACAGAACGCGGTGGCGGCCGCGAGCGCGCCGTCGCTCCAGCGCTGCTTCTTGGCGTCGTACTCCTCGCCCGTGAGCCCGGTCCAGCGGTCGTGGTTCGCGAGGCAGGTGACGCGGAAGACCGGCTCCTTCGGCGCGCCGGCGTCGTCGACGTGCGCGCCGGGGAAGTTCTGGGTCATCGAGATGACGCCCGACGCGAGGTCCACGTCGTCCTCGGGGCGCTCGTAGCGGAACGGGCGGCGGTTCGAGAAGAACACGACGCCCGAGCTCGTGCAGTCGGGGTGACCGCCGACCAGCTCGCGCGGGTCGCGGTCGAGGACGCTGATCGTCTCGACGAACGAGAGGCGCCCGCGCAGTGGGGCGGTGGCCCCTTCGGGCGCTTCCGGCGCGACGAGGCGGCTCGTCTCCACGCGGCCGGCGGACGACAGCACGGTGTCCGCTTCGAGGAGCGTGCCGTCGGCGAGCTCGACGCCGGTCGCGCGGCCGTCCCGCGACAGCACGCGCACGACCTCGGCCTTGCGCAACAGCTCGCCGCCCTGCTCCTCGAGCCGCGCCTTGAACAGGTCGAGCAACGGCCGGATCCCGCGCCGCGGCATGGCCAGACCCTCGAGGAAGATCGAGTGGAACAGGATCACGAACTGGTCCCAGTCCACGTCGTTCTCCCGCGCGCTGCCGTAGTAGCAGCAGGGGATCAGCAGGAGGTCGACGAGCAGCTCGTCGCCGAGGCGGTCCATCAGCTCGGCGCGCGCCGACCGCTCGGGCTCCTCCTCCTCACCGAGGCGTCGCTCGCGCAGGTCCTCGACGAGCGCGACGAAGCGATCCTTCTTGTCGGGGACGAGCGCGCCCGCGTTCTCGATCAGCTCGTCGATCTCGTTCGAGAAGCGCAGGACCGCGCCGTCCGAGACCACCGTGCTGTGCGACTGCGCCGCGAGGTCGAGGTCGTCGTACGGAATGCGTAGCTGTCGAACGACGCGCGTCAGGGGCTTGCCCGACACGCGCCGGTCGACGAAGTTCGTCAGGGCGTGCAGGCCGGTGTCGAACAGCCGGCCGCCGCGCTTGTAGAAGGAGTTGAGGCCGCCCCACAGGTAGTGCTTCTCGCACACCGCGACGCGCTTGCCGTACATCGCGATCCGGATGCCGGCCGCCAGTCCGGACAGACCGGCCCCGATGACGACGGCGTCGTAACGCCCGCCGCGAGTCGCCGCAGCCGGTGCGTCCACGCCCTCGTCCTCCCTCGTGCCGACGCCCGCGCTCAGGCGCTGGCGCAGTGCAGTTCCTTGTCCGCGAGGTGCGGCTCGAGGTAGTTCACGCAGCCCTCCATCGAGGCGAGCTCCTTGTAGTCCTCCTCGGGGACCTGGACGCCGTAGAGCTTGCGCAGCTCCATGACGATGTCGAGGAAGTCCATGGAGTCCAGCTCGATCTGGTCGCGCAGGCGCTCGGTGTGATCGAGGTTGGTGAGGTCCTCGTCGGGAGCGATGGTCTGGATGATGTCCTTGATGGCCAGGACGATGTCGTCGCGGGACATGATGGGTTCGGTCTGGAAGATCGAAGGGGAGTAGGGACTCAGTCGGCGTAGCGCTGCACGACGACGCCCGAGTTGATGCCGAGCATCCCGAACGACATGTTCAGGATGCGATTCACGGTGCCGACGTCGCGCGGCTCGTTCGTCACCAGGCCGCGCAGGTCGCAGTCCGGGTCGAGCGCGTCGACGTTGATGGTGGGGTGGACGATGCCGTCGTCGAACGACGGCAGGTTGCCGGCGAGCTCCAGGGCGCCGGCGGCGCCCATCGCGTGGCCGATGAAGCTCTTGGTGTTGTTGATCGCGGTGTTCTTCGCGTCGCCGAAGACCTCGGCCACGGCCGTGGCCTCGACCACGTCGCCCTGGGGCGTCGAGGTGGCGTGCGTGTTCACGAGGTCGATGCCGTCGGCGTCGAGCCCCGCGTCCTCGAGGGCGGCGCGCATGCACGCGTTCTGGCCCACGGAACTGGGCAGGACGAAGTCGTCGGCGTCGGAGTTGACGGCGTAGCCCACGACCTCGCCGTAGATCTTCGCGCCGCGCGCCTTCGCGTCGTCGAGGCGCTCGAGCACGTAGAGGCAGCCGCCCTCGCTGACCACGATGCCGTTGCGATCCTTGTCGAACGGGCGGCTGGCCTTCGTCGGGTCGTCGTGGCGCGCGAGGGCGCCCTGCGCGTTGAAGGACGCGAAGATCCCGAAGGTGTGGATCGACTCGCTGACGCCGCCGGCGAGCGCCCGGTCGACGCGGCCGAGCTGGAGCATCTGCACGCCGTGCACGAGCCCGAGGTTGCCGGCCGCGCACGCGCCGCCGAGGCAGTAGGCGGGCCCGCTGATGCCCATGTTGATCGTCACCTCGCCCGCGGGGTTGTTCGCCACCGTGCGCGGGTTGTGGTGGTGCGACCAGTAGCGCATGTCGTAGTCGAACTGGCTGACGTTGTAGACCTCGTTCTCGGTCTCCACGTTGCCGTGCTCGGTCGTGCCGATGAAGATGCCCGTGCGCGCCGGCACGATCTCCTCCCTCGCGATCCCGGCGTCGCGGAGCGCCTCGTGCGCGCACCAGACCGAGATCGACCCGGCGCGCGTGCCGCGACGCACCTCCTTGCGCGACTGGTAGCGCGTGGCGTCGAAGTCGCACACGCCCGCCAGCGTCTTGCCGAAGTAGCGGATCTCGTAGGGCACGACGCCGCTCCTGCCGGTGAGCAGGCTCCGGCGGAACTCGGGCAGGTCGTTGCCGTTCGGGCTCGTGAGGCCGACGCCGGTGATGACGACGCGCGGCAGGTTCGAGGCGGCGCTGGTCATCGTTGCTCCTCCGAGGCGGAGGCCGCGTCGCTCCTGCCGCTCGCGCTGTCGAACGCGCGCGGGCCGGCCTGGGTGAGCAGTTTGCCGGGCTCGCCGAGCCCGACCTTGAACGCGGCGGTGATCGCGCGCGAGAGGATGCTCTGACCGTCGCCGAGCGCGTTCGCGACGGCGCCGACGAGCAGCTTCATCATCGCGTCGGCGATGTCGCAGGCGGACAGGATCGAGCGCAGCGTCAGGACGCGCGGGTCGCGCTCGCCGTGCTTCTCCGTGATGAGCTCGAGCGCGCGCCCGATCGTCTGGCGGAAGGTCTGGAACGCGACCTGCTCGCGGCGCCGCAGGATCGTCGCGGCGATCTGCAGCGCGTTGCCGACCGGCGCGTGCAGGTGGCAGCGGCGCGAGCTGTCGAAGGTGCTCGTGATCGCGCCCCACTCGTTGAGCTCGGTGAGCGTCGTCGACGCGGCGCCCTGACTGATCTCGAGCGTGTCACAGATCTCGCGACTCGACAGCGGACGCGTCGACAGCACGAGCAGGCCCCACACGCGCCCCTGCATGCGCTTGAACCCGAACGTCTTGAAGAACTGCTCGAAGGTCGGCAGCTCCGCCATCAGCTCCGGGTCGGTGGGGGCGGGCAGCGCGGCCTCGCCGTCGCCGTCCGCGGGGACCGGCGCCAGCTCCGCCCCGGTCGGCGCGGAGGCGCGGACGGCGGGGTCGTCGGCGGTGGGGGGACCGGCGGCGTCGGTCCTGGGCTTGGCGGCGGCCATGGCGGGAGGGCGCGGGATATCTGAAATGTCAGATATCCGGCGCGTCTGTATGCCGAATCGTCCGCCCGGGTTCAAGGGCGAGCGGTCGGAAGCGCCAGTGACCGTTCCCGCCCCGTCCTCGGCGCCGTCCGCTCCCGCGCGCCTCCCCGTCGCCCCGTTCCTCTCGCGGGGCGGGCACCTGGTCGGTCGGGCGGTCTCTCAGCCGTACGGCTGAGACCCCGATCAGGTCTCGAGGCCCAGCATCGTGCACTGCAGGCCCGAACCGATCCCGAGCAGGGCGACGCGCTGCCCCGCCGCCACGAAGCCGTCGCGCCGCGCCAGGTCGAGGGTCGCGGGCAGGGCGACCGAGCCCACGTTGCCCAGGAACTCGACGGTGGGGAAGTCGATCGCGGGGTCGAGCTCGAGCGCGGCGAGGAGCGCGCGGCGGTGCGCCACGCCCACCTGGTGGGTGACGACGCGGTCGACGCGCTCGCGCGACCAGTCCAGCTCGTCGAGCAGCCCGGGCCAGGTCCGCGCCGCCAGCGCGCAGCCGGCCACGAGCAGCGCCTCGCTGTCGGTCTCCATGAGCGGGGCGCCGCCCTCGGTGGTGTCGCCCTGGCACAGCTCGACCGCGCTCGAGTCCGCGCCGGTCGCGCCGCCGACGAGCCGCGCGCCGAAGCCGCCCCGCAGACCGTCGCGCCGCGACACGACCGCGGCGGCGGCGCCCGAGCCGATCGTGAGCGACGCGAACGCGCGCTTCAGCTCGGCCTTGCCGATCCCCTCGGTCCCGAGCAGGTGTTCGATCGTGCGCCGCACGAGCGGGCCGCCGTCCTCGCCCGCGACCACGAGGCCGTACGCGATGTCGCCGCGGTCGACCATCGCGCCGACCACGGTCAACGCGTCGACGAAACCGAGGCATGCGTTCGACAGGTCGAAGGCGCGCGCCGACGCAGGCAGTCCGAGCGCGCGGTGCACGACCGACGCGGTCGCCGGCTCGAGGAAGTCGCGGCAGACCGACGCGTGGACCAGGCAACCGATCTCGTCGGCGCGCACGCCGGCGTCGTCGAGCGCCGCGCGTCCGGCGGCCGCCGCGAGCTCGGACGGGCGCGTCCCCGGCTCGGCGTGGCGTCGCTCGCGCACGCCGCTCATCAACTCGAGTCGCCCGACGCGCAGACGCAGGCGGTCGTAGAGCGGGGCGAGCTCGGTCTCGAGGGCCTCGGAGGTCACGACCCGCTCGGGGAGCAGGTGGGCCAGGCCGGCGATGTGGACGTCTTCGAAGCGCATGGGGCAGCGGACGATGCGGCCGCAGAGGGTAGCGACGCGCGCCCGCGCTTCGATCCGTCCTCGCCCGAACTCGACGGATCGCGCTCCGGCGGCGATGATCGGGGCGCCCCGTTCCGACGTCCCGCCCCGACGTCCCGTCCAGATCGTGTCCGCCGCCCCGCTCCACATCCTGCACGTCGACATGGACGCGTTCTACGCGTCGGTCGAGCTGCGCGATCGTCCCGACCTCGTCGGGCGTCCGGTCGCCGTGGGAGGGGAGGCGTCGCACCGCGGCGTGATCAGCGCGGCGAGCTACGAGGCGCGCGCGTTCGGGGTGCACTCGGCGCAGAGCACGGCGCGGGCGCGCGCGCTGTGTCCCGACCTCGTGCTCCTGCCGCCGGACTTCGAGAAGTACACGCGCGTGTCACGCGAGATCATGGCGATCTTCAAGCGCTACACGCCGCTCGTCGAACCGCTGTCGCTCGACGAGGCCTTCCTCGACGTGGCCGGCTGCGAGCGCCTGTTCGGCGATGCGGTGCGGATCGGGCGCTCGATCAAGGCGGACATCCTGGAGCGGACGGGGCTCGTGGCGTCGATCGGCGTGGCGCCGACGAAGTTCGTGGCCAAGCTCGCGAGCGACCTCGACAAGCCCGACGGCTTCTGCGTCATCGAGCCCGACCGCGTGAGCGAGGTGCTCGATCCGCTGCCCGTGTCGAAGATCTTCGGCGTCGGCGAGCGCACGGCGAAGCGGCTCGAGGCGCTGGGCGTCACGCGCATCGGACAGCTCGCCGGGCTGTCGCGCGACGCGGTGCTCGCCAAGTTCGGCGCGACCGGCGCGTGGATCCACGACCTGGCGCACGGGATCGATCCCAGGCGCGTGACGCCGAACCGCCAGGAGAAGAGCCACGGGATGGAGCGCACCTTCCCCGAGGACGTGAGCGATCGCGCCGAGCTGCGGCGGCTGCTCTACGAGTTCTGCGACGCGGTCAGCTTCACTCTGCGCGAGCGCGGCCTGCGCGGCCGCACGGTGACGGTGAAGGCGCGCTACTGGAACTTCCGCACGGTGACGCGCAGTCACACGCTGCCGCAGGCGACGAGCCTGGGCCCGCGGCTGTTCGCGACGGCGCGCGACCTGCTCGAGAAGGTACCGCGGGGCCCGCTGCGGCTGCTCGGCGTGTCGGTGAGCGGCCTCGAGGACGAGCGCGCGCCGCGGCAGGGGGAGCTGTTCGGCGAACCGTTGCTCGCGCCCGAGGACGAGCGCGCGACGCGGGCGCAGAAGGGGCTCGATGCGCTGCGCAAGAAGTACGGCGCGTCGGTGGTGAAGCCGGGGACGGCGTTCGAGGGCGGGGGCGCGGAGTGACGAACTACTGGTGGCCCGCCTTGCGCCGCGGGATGAACAGGAGCACGAGGATCGCCAGGACGCCGCCCGTCGCGAGCAGGTAGCTCTCGATGTTCGCGAGCAGGTCCATCTCCTCGATCGCCTTGTCCCCGAGCATCAGTTGGCGCCGTCCTTCGTCGAGTTGGATGCGCGACAAGAGGTCCAGGTCGCCCTCGAGCCGGTCGAGCCGCACGACGAGCGCGGCGAGCTCCTCCTCGTCGATGGGTCGACCGGCCGCGAGGCCGAGCTGCTGCTCGAGCTCGGTCAGTCCTGCCAACTCGCCGACGAAGCGCTCGAGGGCCTTCTCCTCGGCCGGGACCAGGTAGGTCGCCCGGAACTGCTCGAGGAGTTCTTGCGCGCGCGTGTCGCCTTCGAAGTTCTCGGCCGCGAAGTGGTTCCAGTCCTCGGTGACCAGGGCGAGCTCCTTCGCGTACAGGAGCGAACGCAGCTCGTAGATGATGTCCTTCACCACGAGCCGGTCCGCGTAGATCGTCTCGATCGCCGCTTGGACCCGCTTGTAGTTGTTCACGTTGCTCCGGCCGCTCAAGAGGACCAGGAGGAACACGACCGCGAGGCCCAGGATCCACCGCAGCTTCTCACCCATGTGGCCCTTGTAGCCCGACGCCGCGAGCGACTCCAGGACGCGCGCGACGCGGACGAGTCGATTCCCGGGGCGCGTGGCGACGCGGCGCGCGATCGCGCGCGCGGGCACCCGCGCGCGGGGCGCAGCCGCGGCGAGCGCGGATCGCGCGATGCGCCGGTCCTCGACACGGCGGTCCGTGACGCTCGGGGAAGGGGCGCGCGGGGAAGGGGCGCACGATCGCGGCGAGGGCCGAGGCGGCGGGGGAGGCGTGGGCACGGCCCGCCGGGCCGGCCGCGGCGCGAAGAGTGGGGTGGTCGCGCCGCGAGTCGACCGCGCCCACCGGTGCGGCGCGGTCCGGACGCGCGGGCGGCGAACCAGCGGATGGGGACACGGGGGTGGACGGCAGACGGGGCGCCCGCTATGGTTGGGCTCGACTAGTCAGACCTGAACAATGAAGCACGACTCCCAGACCAGGCCTCCGCGCCAGCCCTCGACTCCGTCCTCGACGCGCCTCGCGCTGCTCGGCGCGCTCCTCGCCGCCGGCTGCGCCGGTCCCGCGCGCTCCGTCCCGACCCCGATCCCCACCGACCCCGCCATGAGCACCGCCCGACCCGCCGTCCCCACCTACACCTTCGTCAGCGTCTCCACCGCCAAGCCCGGCAAGCTCGACGCGCTCGCCGCGCTCGCGAGCCGGCCCGGGGAGCGGATGGACGCGGCCATCGAGGGCGTCATCGCGCGGCAGGTGGGCGTCGACCGCGAGCGCAACACCGTGATCGTGTGGGTGACGCTCGATCGCAAGGAGACCCTGTACGACTACTTGGCGACCGACCAGGGCAAGAGCGACCACGGGGAGGACGAGGACATGACCGCGATCATCGAGACCTTCGAGATGTACGACCTCACGCCCTACTCCACGCGCCTGTGAGCCTCGCCGCGCTGAAGGAGCTCATGGTCCTGCGGCTGCTGACGGATCACCCGTCGCACGGCTACGCCTTGTCCGAGGCGCTCGAGGCCGGACTCGGATGGACGCTGGGCCTCACGCGGCCGACCGTCTACGCGGTGCTGCGCCGGCTGGACGAGCGCGGCTGGATCGCGTGGGAGGGCGAGCGGGAGGGCCGCTACCCCGAGCGTCAGGTCTACCGCGTCACGGCCGAGGGTCGGACGGGCTATCGCGCGCTGCTCGAGCGTGCGGCGCGCGCCGGCGGTGCATCGCAGCAGCCGCTCGCGGCCCTGCTGCTCCACGCGGACGCGCTGCCCGACGATCTGCGCGAGCGCTGCATCGCGCGATTGCACGGCGAGCGGTCGGCGTTGAAGCGAGTGCTCGACGCCTTCCCCGAGCACGACGGCGCGGCGGGCGTGGCCCTCGACCTGATGCGGCGGCAGGTGGACGCTGAGCTCGAGAGCTTGGAAGCGGTGCGTCGCCTGGCGTCCGCGGCGGACGAGCGCGCGGGCTAGGGCGAGGTTCGTCGGCGGACCCGTCGCGGCGGGCGGCCCGCCAGCGCTCGTCCGCTCGGGGCCGTCGGCACGAGCTCGTCGCGCGAGCGCATCGGCTCCGGCGGCCGGGCGCGGCCGTTTCAGTGCGCCTCGAGCCAGTCCTTGCCCCAGCCTTGGTCGACGACCAGCGGCACCTCCAGCTCCCACGCGGCCTCCATGTGATCGCGCACGAGCACGGCCGTGCGACTCGAGCGCGAGTTGGTCCGGAACCGGTGCGCCACAAGAACGGCTGTGCCGGTGAAGCCGGCGAGTCCGTACATCGACCGGATGTGGACCCAGGATCTTTCCCGCGCTCGCACCCTCCGCCTCATCGGCGACTCCGCGAACTTTTTGGCGTCGCGCGTTGGTCGAAGATCGAGGGCGGTCAAAGGGGGGGGCAAGTGGCGATTACCTGGCGCCGAACCCACTTCGGAGCACCCGCAGGAGGCCTTCGTACTCGTTCCCGAGCCGGCGCGACTTCGGGAAAGCCCAACACCACGTGGTGCGTTGCGCGTAGCCTCGGATCCTCAATCGCGCGCTCCTCTTGCGAACGCGCCTGCTACAACACCAATCGAAAGGAGAGACCTTGCCATGAACACGGACGAAAGCTCGGGCCACCACGGTTCCATGCGATCGACGCATCGTGCGACGGGGCGGAGGGGCTCGGCACTACGTTCCCTGGTGGGTTGGATCGCCACGCTGGCGCTTCTGCTCGGGGCGCACATGACGATCCAGTCGCAGGTCCACGCTGCGGGGGCGGCCGCGCTGGTGTGCAGCGGAAGGGTCGAAGCAGCGGCGGGCTCCAGTCTCGAGTGTCTTGGGCTCTGCGACGGTCCCGAGGACTGTGAGAGCATCGCCCAGGTCCTTGTCGATCCCGAATGGGAGCTCCTCTGGACCTGTTCGTGCGACGGTCTGCCCGCCAGCTCCACTGACTGCTGCTACGTCTATCTGGCCACTGGCACTTCGGTCTCCGGCGCACCCATGTGGAGGCCGGGGGCACAAGGTGAGTGCAGCCAACAGGATCCAAATTGTCCCGAGGGCGACACGTGTTGGTTGATACAGCGCACTCTCGGAGGCACCACGTACTGGATGGCCGAATGCCAGACGAGTCAGTGATCGTCGTCCCGATTGACCGGCACGACTGCTGCTCCCTGCCGGAGTTTGGTCGTGCCGGTCGCTTCTAAGTAGTGAGCTCGGCCGAAGCCGTTGAGGCTGTCGCCGTGCCGGCGCGCTCCACCAGGTGTCCAGAGCTCGCGGCACGAAACATGCTTACGCCGAGGTACTGCTCGTCGAAAGCGGGTCCGAGCATCGAATGGTCCCGCCGTGCATCGACCGCGCCTCGATTGCGCACCATTGGAGAGTGGTCATGATCGAAAGCGACCAAGATTCGAACTCGAAGTCCCTTCTCGTCAGCTCCGTCCTCTTGGCTCTGTTCGTCGTCTTGCTGCTCGCTCTGGGTTACGGCGATGGGATCGCGTCGATCGAACGCGACGAGGATGACGCGCAGCGATCAGAGTTCACCTCGGAGTCCGTCCAGCTCGAGGGTTCGGAATCCAGGGCGATCGACGGACGTGTGACGCCCCAGCACCAGTCCGATCGCGACCAATTGTCGGGCGGCGGCTCGGGAGTGAGGGCAGTGTCGGGCGTGCTGCGGGTCGACGTCATCGACTCGAACGAGCTCATCGTCGCAGGTGCCGAGGTTCACGGCCGATTCTCTGGTGCCTCCCGGCGACTTGGTGTCACCGACGAAGCCGGAACACTCCTGGTTGACTCCGGGGCACCCGGGCTCGAGTCCTTGCAGGCACGAGCGCTGAGTGGCATGTCGAGCTGGGTCGTGCCCCCGGTCGAGGACTGGACAGAGGCTGAACGTCTCGACGGGCGGCCGAGGGCGGAGGTGCCGGAGCGGGTCGTCCTACGGTTGCGCGAGACGGAGAGCCTCCAGGTTCTGGTCCTCGACCAACGCAACGCAACTCCGTTGGAGGGGATCGAAGTGGTCGCCATCGGCAAACTCGGAGGCACCCCGCTACTCACCACGCGTCAGGAGGCGGGCGGCATCAAGGTCGCTCGCGGAACGACCGGACGCGACGGAATCGTGCACCTACGCGGGCTGCGCCCCGATGAGCCGGTGAATCTCATCGGTATGGGCAACGGGTTCGCGACGATCGACGGGGAAGGCTTTCCGCATCCACGCCCCGACACGCATGTCGATCCGAGGGGTCAGGTCGTGGTCCTCGAGGCGCTCCCCGTCTTCGGCACCGTCGTACGCATCGTGGATCGGACCAACGGCCTCCCCGTACACGTGGGGAATTTCGAGGTCGTCGCGGAACTGCGCCGCAGGCTTGCAACTGTTGCCCCACATTTGACGGTTCTTAGATACAAGCCGCTGCTCTTCCACCTCGGATTCGAGCTCGAAGACGTCGATCCATTCGGCGTCGGGAGCGCCGCGGTTGCGGTTTGGAGCGCGACTGGTGAAGTGCCCGAGGAGATCGTGAGCGAGCTTTCCTTCGCTGGTGGCGTTGTTGCTCGCGGAACCATGCGACTTGAGTCGCTCCGTGAGGCGCCCCAAGAATCGGAGCTCTTCGTCGACTCTCAGGAGCTCGATCGAGGCAGCATCGTCGTCCATGTCCCGGGCGAATGGAATACGACGAACGTCAGCAATGCCGTCACGACGCATCGGGGCGGCTCGATCATCGAGATCGAACCTGCCGACGGCCGAAGCGTCGCACCTATTCGGGCGCAATTCGTACCGCGTCTCTCGAGCGTCAGGGCCTTTCGTTCGATTCCCGCAGGTCTCTACCGCGTACGCGTCACGGACCCCTGGGGCCACGAGCTGTCACTCGCCGGTGCAGATGATGGAGTCGTGTCGGTCGTGTCGGGCGAGGAGACCTCGATCCGTATTGCCAGTGTCGATTCAGCTTCGCTCGAACTGAGCGTGACGAATTCGCTCGGGCAGCTCCATGGTGGAGCCCTCTTCGTCCAGCTGCTCGAGGAGACCGATGTTCCAGGTGACTTCATGGGAGTGACCGTCGAGTTTCGAGCGCCTCCATTCGTCATCCCTCGAGTCCCAGAGGGAAGCCACATCCTCAAAGTCGAGGGAGCAGCGCGCACTTCGGAACTGGGGGCGCCCGTCTGGGCGACGCGCCGGGTCGAGATAGCTCGTGGTCGACACGTCGAGTCGCTCGATCTGATCGGCCCTTGACGAGCCATCCGTGGATCCGACCCCGACAGCGAACGTGCAGTCCCCCAATCAGCCTGGTGCGGCTCGCCGGGAGCCGGCGGTGGAGCACGCGCGAGTTCCGTCAGCCGTTCTGAGCGTCTTCTTCTTCGCCGCCGCAGGTTTGAAGATCGTGGGGCTCGCCGATGTCGGCAGCTCGGCCGTTCTTCCGTTGGTTCCTTCGCGGTACCTGGACGCGTTGGCGTCGATGTCCTTGATCATCATCTCGGCTGAAGCTCTGCTCGGGGTCGGTCTGGCGGTCGCGAGGTTTCGAACCGCTGCAGCTGTCGGTTCGTTGATCTTCTGTCTTTTCGGCGCGCTCGACGTGGCGGCCCGCGGTGTTCTGGGCGTGACAGATTACTCGTGCGGATGTTTGGGGCCGATCGAGCTCGACACGACTCCGAGGCTTCTGATGCTCGCGGGAGTCGCCGGGCTGTCGGTACTCGTTCTGACCAGGAACGGCCAGTAGAGCGCTTGCGCTGAGCTTGTCGACCTGAGGTGGCCGTTTCAGTGCGCCTCCAACCAGTCCTTGCCCCAGCCGCACTCCACGACCAACGGCACCTCCAACTCCCACGCGGCCTCCATGTGCTCGCGCACGAGCGCCTCGGTCGCCTCCTTCTGGCTGTCCGGGACCTCGAGCAACAGCTCGTCGTGCACCTGCAGCAGCATCCGCGCGTCGAGATCGCTCGCCCGCAACGCCGCGTCCACCGCGAGCATCGCGCGCTTGATGATGTCGGCGGCGGATCCCTGCACGGGCGTGTTCACGGCCGCGTTCTCCGCGAAGCTGCGCTGGCGTGAGTTCTCGCTCGTCAGGTCGGCCACGTAGCGCTTGCGGCCGGCGAGCGTTTCCACGTAGCCGGTTTCGCGCGCCTTCGCCAGCAGCGCGTCCATCCAGCCCTTCACGCTCGGGAAGCTGGCGAAGTACTTGTCGATGAACTCGCGCGCCTCCTTCGTCGACATGCCGGTCTCGCGCGCGAGCCGCTGCGGACCCATGCCGTACAAGAGGCCGAAGTTGATGACCTTCGCCTGGCTGCGCATCTCGCGCGTGATCATCCCGGGCATCACGTCGAACACGACCGACGCCGTGCGCGCGTGGATGTCGTCGCCGTCCTTGAACGCCGCGATCATCTGCTCGTCGCCCGACAGGTGCGCCATCACGCGCAGCTCGATCTGGCTGTAGTCGGCCGCCAGGAAGCTCCACGAGCCCGCGTCGTCGTCCTCGCGCGGCACGAACGCGCGCCGCAGGCGCCGACCCTTCTCGGTCCGCACCGGGATGTTCTGCAGGTTCGGGTCCGAGCACGACAGGCGGCCCGTCGCGGCGATCACCTGGCTGAAGTTGCAGTGGACGCGGTGGGTCTCGGGGTTCACGTAGCGCGGCAGCGCGTCGACATAGGTGCTCTTGAGCTTCGTGAGCTCGCGGTACTCGAGCAGCTTCGCGACGATCTCCACCTCGCCGTAGTTCTCCGACAGCGTGGCCGCGTCCGTGGAGTACCCGGTCTTCGTGCGCTTCACGCGCTTGACCCCGGCCTCCTTCTGGATCTCGAGCTTCTCGAACAGGATCGCGCCGAGCGCCTTGGTCGAGTTGATGTTGAAGACCTCGCCGGCGAGGTCGTGGATGCTCGACTCGATCGTCGCGATGTCGCCCGTGAGCTCCTTGCTGTACTCCGCCAGCAGTTCCTCGTCGAGGCGGATGCCTTCGATCTCCATGCGCTTCAGCACGTCGACGAGCGGGAGCTCGAGGTCGTCGAACAGGCTTTGGACGCCCTCCTCCTCGAGCTCCTTCGCGAGCACCTCGGACAGGCGGTAGGTGCAGTCCGCGTCCTCGCAGGCGTACTCCGACACCTGCTCGACGGGGACCTCGGCCATCGTGATCTGCTTCGAGCCGCTGCCGATCAGCTCCTTGGTCGGGATCTTGCGGATGCCGAAGAAGTGCAGCGACAGCGCGTCGAGGTTGTGCGCGCGGCGCGTGCCCGCGGCGCAGAAGCTGGCGACGAGCGTGTCGAACTCGATCGGCGGCAGGTCGAGGCCGGCGCGGTGGAACACGAGCCAGTCGTACTTGCTGTTCTGCGCGATGCGCTCGAGCTTCGTGTCGGTGAGCAGCGGGCGCAGGCGCTCGAGCAGCGACGCGGGGCCGTCCGGATCGACCGGCGGGTCGGCGTTGAACGGCACGTACCACGCGCGGCCGGGCGCGTCCGCGAAGGACACGCCCACCAAGTCCGCTTCGAGCGCTTCGAGGCTCGTCGTCTCGGTGTCGACGGAGAAGCGCCCCGACTCGGTGAGCGTCGCGATCATCGCGTCGAGCTCCTCGAGATTCGTGACCTGGCGGTAGTCACGCTCGACCTCGTCCGCGCCGCCGCTGCGAGCGTGCATCTGCTCGAGCAGCGTGCGGAACTGCATGCGCTGGAACAGCTCGGCGAGGCGCTCGGGGTCGGGATCGGCCGGACCGATGCCCTCGAGGCCCGGGTCGAGCGGGACGTGGGTGTCGATCGTGACGAGTTCGCGCGACATGAGGAGCTGGTCCCTGTCGCGCTCGATCTTCTCGGCGGTCTTGGCGGGGAGATCGCCGAGGTGCTCGAGCACGCCCGCGACCGAGCCGTGCTCCTTGATCAGCTTGATCGCGCCCTTCTCGCCGATGCCCTTGACGCCCGGCACGTTGTCGGAGCTGTCGCCCATGAGCGCGAGCACGTCGACGACCTGCGCGGGCGTGCCGCCGAACTTGGCCTCGACGGCGGCTTCGTCCTCGACGACGAGCGCCTCGCCCTTCTTGAAGACGTTGTAGAGCTTCACGCGATCGCTCACGAGCTGCATGAAGTCCTTGTCGCCGGTGACGATCATCACCTCGTGCCCGGCGGCCTCGGCCTCTTTCGCGAGCGTGCCGATGACGTCGTCGGCCTCGTAGCCGGGCACCTCGAAGAGCGTGATGCCGTGGCCGCGGACGACCTCGCGCAGGTCGTCGAGCTGGGCGACCATGTCCTCGGGCGCGCGCTCGCGCGTGGCCTTGTACTCGGCGTACCGCTCGTGGCGGAAGGTCGGACCGGGGGGGTCGAAGGCCACCGCGATCAGGTCGGGCGCCTCCTCGTCGAGGAGGCGGCGCAGCACCATCGTGAAGCCGTAGGTCGCGCCGGTGGGGCGGCCGTCGGCGGTGGTGAGGCCCGAGCGAGCGAAGGCGAAGTGGGAGCGGAACGCGAGGGCGGTGCCGTCGAGCAGGAAGAGCCGGGCCATGGGCGGCGAGCGTAGCGACGGGCGGCGACGATTTCCGGCGCGGGATCGGTAACCGCGAGGGGCCCGGGACCGTCACCCCACACGGGCGGGCGGGGGCCCGCGGTGGCATTGGGGCTCCTCGCGTCCCAGGATGCTCCCCGCGTTCGGGTCGGCGGCGCGCGCGGTGCGCCGCGCGGGGCACCGCTCGACCGCGGCGGGTTCCGCCGGAGCGCCGGCCGGCCAGCGCGCCATCCCTTCATGCAGCACGACCACGACGGGCGCCCGCGCGCCGCGGCCCCCGACGAGCGCGTCGGCCTCCTCGAGTTCGGCGAGCGCCGCGCGCTCGACGACGCGGCACTGGCGCTGGCGGCCCAGGGCATCGCGTGGGGCGTCGTGGCCCTGCCGGACGCGGTCTCCGGGCGGCAGCGCTTCGTCCTGACCGTGCCGGCCGACCAGGCCGAGGCCGCGCGGCGCGAGCTCGCCGGCTACGCGCTCGAGCTGCGCCAACGGCGCGGCGAGGAGCCGGCGCCCGAGCCGATCGACTCGGGCGTCGCCGGCGCGCTCGGCTACGCCTTCCTCGTCGGGCTCGCGTTCCTGTTCCAGACGCGCGGCGCGTTCGGGCTCGACTGGCGCAACGCCGGCCTCAACGTGTCGACGCTCGCCCTCTCGTCGGAGCCGTGGCGCGTGCTGACCTCGCTGTTCCTGCACGCGGACCTGCCACACCTGGCGAGCAACCTGTTGTTCGGGATCCTGTTCGGCGTGCTGCTCGCGCACTCGGTGGGCAGCGGCCTCGCCTGGGCGGCGATCCTCGCGAGCGGCGCCTTCGGCAACTTCGCGAACGACCTGCTGCAGGCCGGCGTGCACCGCTCGCTCGGTGCGTCCACGGCCGTGTTCGCCGCGGTCGGCCTCCTCGTCGGCGTGGAGTCGATCCGGCGCCGGCGCCCGAGCGTCGGGCCCGCGCGGCGCTACGGCCCGATCCTGCTCGGCGCGGTGCTCCTGGCCTGGTTCGGCGGCGGCGGCGTCCAGGAGGGCGGCGGGCGCGGACCGGTGGACGTGGGCGCGCACGTGATGGGCTTCTTCGCCGGCCTGTCGGTGAGCCCGCTACTGGCGCTCGCGGTTGCGCGCACCGACCTGCGAGCGCCGCGCGTGCAGGTGATCGCCGGCGCCGCCGCGGTGCTGGTCACCGTCCTGTGCTGGACGGCGGCCCTGGCGTTCTGATCGCGAGCGCGGTCGTCCGGACCGTCGGCGCGCCGTCCACCGCGTCGGCCGCAGTCGACGTCGCACGCCGCATCGACTCGCTCGGCCCACGGACCGTCGGCGTGCCGCGGCGACCGACCGCGCATTCGTTCTCGCAGTCGACCGCGCCGCTGTCCGATGGGCCGTTCACTGGGACGTTCGCACGGCCGTTCGCTCGGGCGCGCACGCGGCCGATCTCCGCACCGTTCGGCCGCTCGACGCGCCCGTTCCGGCGAGCGCCGCACTACCGTGTTCGGCCCGCATGTCGTCGCACGCACCGAACGAGGAGGCCGCCGCGCCCGCGTCGCCCTCCCGGCGCCGCGAACTGAGCCAGCAGCTGCGCCTGGCCCTGCCCATCATCGTCGCCCAGGTGGGGATGATGGGGATGGGCCTGGTCGACATGATCATGCTCGGCTGGTACGGCGAAGCGGGCGACGGCGGCGTCGCTCTGGCTGCCGTGGGCCAGGGCAACATGCTGTTCTTCGGCGGCTTCACCTTCGCGATGGGGGTGATGCTCGGGCTCGATCCCGTCCTCTCGCAGGCGCTCGGGGCCGACGACCGGCGCGGTTTCGCGCGCGGCGTGCAGCGCGGCTTCGTGCTGATCCCGCTGCTCGCGCTCGTCGCGTCGATCCCACTCCTCTTCGCGGGCACGCTCCTCGAGTGGGCGAACCAGCCGCTCGAAGCGCGCGCGTTCGCCGTCGACTACTGCTACTGGTCGCTGCCCGGTGTGCCGTTCATGCTGGGCTTCGTCGTGCTGCGGTCGGCGCTCCAGGCGCTCGAGCGACTGCGACCGATCCTGTTGACGGTGCTCGCGGCGAACGTGCTGAACGCGCTGCTCGACCTGATCCTGATCCACGGCTGGCTCGGATTCCCCGCGCTCGGTTCGACGGGCTCGGCGATCGCGAGTTCGCTCGGACGACTCTTCATGTTCGCGACGCTCGCGTTGGTCGCGCTGAAGACACTGCGCCCGCTCGTACTGCCGCTCGACCCCGCTGCGCTCCAACGCGCGCCGCTCTTGCGCCTGTTGCGCATCGGTTCGTCCGTCGGAGCGCAGAACCTCCTCGAGTTCGGCGCCTTCGCCGGCGTGGGGATGTTCATGGGGCACTTCTCGACGACCGAGCAGGCCGGGCACATGATCGCCATGAACCTGGCCGCGATGTCGTTCATGGTGCCGCTCGGCTTCGGGATCGCCGCGTCGGTGCGCGTCGGCAAGGCGGTCGGGCGCGGCGACGGGGAGGCGGCGCGGCGCGCGGCGTGGATGGCGCTCGCGCTCGGAGCGGGCTTCATGGTGGCGAGCGGTGCGACCTACCTCGCGATTCCCGAGACCCTCGCGTCGCTCTACACGGACAAGGCCGACGTGTTGGCCGTGGCGGCGACGCTGCTCCCGCTCGCCGCCGCGTTCCAGCTCTTCGACGGCACGCAGGTCGTCGGCCTCGGCGTTCTGCGCGGCGCGAACGACACGGCGGTGCCGGCGCTCGTGAACTTCCTCGGCTACTGGGTCTTCGGCCTGCCGTTCGGCTACTGGCTCGCGTTCCACACCGACGTGGGCTACCCCGGCCTGTGGTGGGGCCTCGTCGTCGGGCTGGCCGTGGTGGCGGTGATCCTCGTGCTGCGGATCCGCGCGAAGCTCGCGACGGTCGTGCCGCGCGTCGATCTCGATCGCTAGCGACCGGGTTCGCTCGGGCCCGCACCCGCGCGGTCCGGGCCCGTTCGATCGGGGGCCGTTCGGTCCGGGGTCGCTCGGTCCGGATCCGCGCGACCCGAGCACGCTCGTTCCGAACGCGTCACGGGCCGGGAACGCGGTGCCCGGATCGCGGACTCGCGTACCGCCCCGAGCGTGCGAGCGGCGTATTCTTCTCGCGCCCATGGAGACGAGCCCCCCCCAGACGCCCGCGGAGCCGCTCGCGACCGAGCGCCCCGTCGGCACGCTGCACGCCATCGCCACCGGCTTCCTGATGGGGGCCGCGAACCTCGTGCCCGGCCTGTCGGGCGGGACCATGGTCCTGATCATGGGCCTCTACGAGCGCTTCGTCGGCGCGGTCGCGGAGGTCACCTCCCTGCGGCTGCGGCGCTCGACGCTCGTGTTCCTGGCGCTGTTCGGCGTGGGGATCGTGATCGCGCTCGGCGGCTTCTCGAAGGTCGCCGTGTGGGCCGTCGTCAACGAGCGCATGGCCTCGTTCGCGCTCTTCGTCGGGCTGACGCTCGGCGTGGTGCCCGAGCTGTTCGGCGAGAGCCGTCCGCCGCGCGCGGGCGAGGCGCGGCAGGTGGGCGGGTACGGCTGGCTCGGTTTCGCGCTGAGCGCGGCGATGGGCTTCGGCCTGGTCGTCGGCGTCGAAGCGCTCGGCGTGTCGTCGGGCGGCGGGGGCTTCGTCTTCCTCGCGGTCGTCGGCGCGCTCGCCGCGTCGAGCATGATCCTGCCCGGCGTCTCCGGCTCCTACGTGCTGCTCCTGTTCGGCGTCTACGAGACCGTCATCGGCAGCATCTCCCTGCTCACGAAGGAGCCGCTCGAGGCGATCGCCGTGCTCGCCCCGGTCGGCGTGGGCGTCGCGGTCGGCATCGGCGCGTTCGCCAACCTGCTCAAGTTCCTGCTCGATCGCGCGAGCCGGCCGACGCACGCGGCGCTCCTGGGGCTCGTGCTCGGTTCGGTCGTCGGCCTGTGGCCCTTCCAGAACCTCGTGCACCCCGAGCTCGCCGTGCGCGAGCAGCGCAAGGCGATCGAAGCCATCGTGCTCGACGACGCGACCTACGACGAGGTGCGCACCGAGCGCGGCGTCGACTGGGACGACGCGCGCTTCGACGCGCTCGTCGCGCCCTTCGCGGAAGCGACGAGCAAGACCGAGCTGAAGCTCGCCTCGCAGAAGACGGAGCGCTTCGCTCCCACCGCGGTCCAGGTCGCGATCAGCCTCGCCCTCGCGCTCCTCGGCTTCGTCCTCACGCGCCTCTTGGCGCGCGTCGGCGCGAAGCACGGCGACGGCTGAGGCGGGCGGCCGCGGCCGTCACTGCCGTCGACAACGCCGTCGTCAACGCCGTCGTCAAAGCGGCTCGAGCCGCGCTCGCTCGCCGCCGCAGCGGAAGTCGATCGCCTCGAGCTCGAGCGTCGTGTTCCCGCGGAAGGTGTTCCAGCGGGGGCTGTAGACCAGGTGGATCGGCGTGCCCGGAACCAGCTCGCTCGCGCGCTCGCCCTTGCCGAACGCCATCGCGCGCAGCACGTGGTCGCCGCGGCGGACACAGAAGGAAAGGTGTGCGCCGTCCGCGCCCAGGCGGCGCGGCTCCTCGGCGAGGCGCACGTCGTGCGACAGGAGCACCGGCTTGCGGTTGGCCGCGCCGAACGGCTCGAGTCGATCGAGCTGGCGCATGAGCGTCGCGTCCATGTCGGGCAGCGGGACCTCGAGATCGATCTCGAGCGGACCGAGCTCGAGGTCGCGCGTGCCGAGCGTCGCGCGCGCCGCCGCACAGATCGCTTCGCGCGCCGCGTCGAGGTTCTGCGGGTCGATCTCGCAGCCCGCGGCCTGCTCGTGTCCGCCGTAGCGCGCGAACAGGTCCTTGGCCGCGTGCATCGCGCCGAGCAGGTCGAAGCCCTCGACGCTGCGTCCGCTGCCGCGGCCGGTGACGACGCCGTCCTCCTCGCTGAAGCCGACCACGAGCGCGGGACGCCCGTATCGCTCGACCAGGCGCGAGGCGACGATGCCGACGACGCCCTGGTGCCAGCCGTCGCCCGCGACCACGAGCACGGGGTGCTCGGTCGGGTCCGCGAAGCGTTCGGCCTGCTCGAGCGCGAGCGCCGCGACCTCGCGTTCGATCGCGCGTCGCTGTCCGTTCAGCTGCTCGAGCTCCGCGGCCAGCCGCCGCGCTTCGTCGCCGCGATCGGTGAGCAGCAGCTCGACCGCGCGGTCGGCGGCGCCGAGTCGACCCGACGCGTTGATGCGCGGGCCGATCTGGAACGCGACCTCCTCGGCGGTGGGTGTGCGCCCGTCGAGCTTGGCCGAGGCGCACAGCGCGGCGAGCCCGCTCGTGGGCTTGTGGCGCAGCGCTTTGAGACCCCAGTGCACGAGCAGTCGGTTCTCGTCGACGAGCGGCACCACGTCGCACACGGTGGCCAGCGCGACGAGCGCCATCTGCGACTCGAGGAAGGCCTTGTACTCCGGGCGCACGCGGTCGCCGCCGTCCAGGTGCTGCAGGAGTCCCCACGCGAGCTTGAACGCGACCGCGGTGCCGCACAGCTCGGGCCAGGGGTAGGCCGGCTCGCCGAGCTTGGGGTTCACGATCGCGCACGCGGGCGGCAGCGCGCCGAACTCGGGGTGCGGCAGCGGCGGCTCGTGGTGGTCGGTGACGATCGTCTCGACGCCGATGTCCTCGAGCGCGGCGATGGTCTCGAAGGCCGAGGTGCCGTTGTCGACGCTGATGCAGATCGACGCTTCCTCGCGCCGAGCGCGTTCGACGCTGTGGTCGCCGAAGGAGTAGCCGTCGACGAGTCGGTTGGGGATGTGCCACGCGACGCGCGCGCCGACGAGGCGCAGGAGGCGCACGAGCAGCGCGGTGCCGCAGACGCCGTCCACGTCGTAGTCGCCGTGCACGAGGATCGATTCGCCGTCCGCGATCGCGCGGGCCAGTCGCGCGCAGGCCGCGTCCATGCCCGGCATGAGGCGCGGCTCGTGCAGCCCGTCGGGGCGGCAGGTGAGGAAGGCGTCGATCGCGCCGGGGTCGTCGTGCCCGCGTTGGGCGAGCAGGGTGGCGAGGACGCGGTGCAGGCGCGCGCCGCGCTCGAGGGCGTCGCGGCGGGACGCGTCGACGGGGCGCAGGCGCCAGGGACGCCGGTCCGAGCGGTCCGCGGTGCGCGAGGGGGAGGTGGTGGTCGGCATGGTGGGGGTGGGGTCCCGAGGCTAGCGAGCGCGGCCACGCGATGCGCGGATCGCCCGACCGGGGGTCTCGGACCCGCCGGTCGGAAACTGGGGGTCCACGCGGGCCCCCTCGAGTCCTGGGCCCGACGGCGCGATCCGCGGTGACGATCCGTCCGCGGGAAATGCGCGGGCGGGACCTGGCGCCGCCCGGCCGCGCGCTCAGCCGCCCTCGGCCTCCGCCTCGGCGATGCGGTCGTCGAGTCGGTCCTCGGGCAGGCCGGCGGGGTCGGTGTGGATCGTGACCTCGCTCCCGGGGAAGGCCGCGACGATCGCGCGCCCGATGCGATCGGTGATCGTGTGGGCGCGGTACAGGTCCATGTGACCGTCGAGCTCGAGGTGAAGCTCCACGTGCGCCGCTTGACCCAGGGAGCGGGTCCGCAGGTCGTGGACGCCCTCGGCGTCGGGGTCCTGTTCGACGATGGCTTCGATGCGCGCGCGCGCCTCGTCGGAGAGTTCGCGGTCCATCAACAGGTCGATCGAGCCGCGCACGATCCCGAGCGCCGACCAGAACAGGTAGCCGGCGATGGCGGCGCCGACGACGGGGTCGGCCCAGGTCTGGCCGCCGTGGTCCGCGAGGACGATCGCCACGATGACGGAGGCGTTGGCGAGCAGGTCGCCGCGGTAGTGCAGGCTGTCGGCCTCGATCGCGATGGACCGCACCTGCCGCAGGACGCGCGCCTGGATCGCGACGACCAGGCCGCTGCCCAGCATGGACACGACCATGACGGCGATCGCGAGAGTCGTCTGCTCGACCGGGCGCGGGTCCAGCAGGCGCGCGATGCCGGTGTAGAGGACGAAGACGCCCGACGTGCCGACGAACGCGGCCTGCACGAGGCTGGAGAGGGCCTCGGCCTTGCCGTGACCGAAGCGGTGCTCCTCGTCGGCGGGGCGGTGCGCGACCGACACGCTCCACAGCGCGAGGCTCGACGCGGCGACGTCGGCCATGCTGTCGGCCAGCGACGCCAGGAGCGACACCGAGCCGGACATGAGCGACGCGACGAGCTTGGTCAGCGCGAGGACGGCGGCGACGCCGATGCTCCAGCGCACCGCGCGGCGGCGCAGCGCTTGCCACTGGGCGTCGTCGGGTGCCGGTCCGACGAGGGGATCGATCGCCTTGGCGGGGTCCACGTCGCGGAGGATACGGTGCACGGGGCCGGTGGCGCGCCGCGAGAGGGGTAGCATGTCGCCGCGCGCCCCTCGCGCTTCCCATGACCGAACGCACGCCCGCGACGAATCCCTTTCGCCTGCTCCCCAAGGTCGACCAGCTCGCCGACGCGGTCGTCGAGCGCGCGGGGCTGCATCCTGTGACCGTGACGCGACTGGCGCAGGCCACCGTGGACTCGCTGCGCGCGCGGCTCGCGGCCGGGGAGTGGGACGCGAACGGGTTCGCCGCGTTCGTGAAGGAGGGCGGCGTCGCCCGCGAGCTCGTCGCCGCGATCACGCGCGAGAAGGGGGCGGGGCTCGTGCCGGTGGTCAACGCGACCGGCGTGGTGCTCAACACCGGGCTGGGGCGCGCGCCGGTGCACCCCGAGGCGGCCGAGCGCATGGCGCGGATCGCGAGCGGCTACGGCACGCTCGAGGTCGATCGGTTCAGCGGCAAGCGCAACCAGCGCGACGACCGCACGAGCGAGCTCGTGACGCGGCTCGTCGGCGGCGAGGCGGCGATCGCCGTCAACAACTGCGCGGCCGCGGTGCTGCTCGCGTTGCAGACCTTCGCCGGCGGGCGCGCGTGCATCCTGTCGCGCGGCGAGCTGGTCGAGATCGGCGGCTCGTTCCGCATGCCGGCGGTGATGGAGCGCGCGGGCGTCGGCCTCGTCGAGGTGGGCACGACGAACCGCACGCGGCTCGCGGACTACGAGGACGCGATCGACGCGGACACGGGCCTGCTGCTCAAGGTGCACACGAGCAACTACCGCGTCGTGGGCTTCACCGAGGAGGTCTCGGTCAAGGACCTCGCGGTGCTGGGGCGGGCCAAGGACCTGCCGGTGGTGCACGACCTCGGCTCGGGGCTCGTCGATCCGACGGGCGCGGCGCCGCTCGACTTCCTCGACGACGAGCGCACCGTGAGCGCGAGCATCGCCGACGGCGCGGACGCGGTGCTGTTCAGCGGCGACAAGCTGTTCGGCGGTCCGCAGGCGGGCTTCGTCGTGGGTCGACGCGAAGCGATCGGCGCGATGCGCAAGAACCCGCTCTACCGCGCGCTGCGCCTCGACAAGGTCGCGCTGGCGGGGATCGAAGCCACCCTCGAGCTCATGCTCGCCGGCCGCGGCGACGAGCTGCCGACGCGGCGCATGCTGTGCGCGAGCGCGGCCGAGCTGGAGCCGCGCGCGCGGGCGATCGCCGAGCGCCTGGCCGCGCTCGACGGACTCACCGTCGAGGTCGTCGCCGACCGCTCGCAGCCCGGCTCGGGCAGCGCGCCGCACGTCTTCCTCGACACCTTCTGTCTGCGCGTCGAGCGGGCGGGCAGCAGCGCCGAGAAGCTGGCGCGCGACCTGCGGCACGGCGACCCGGTCGTGTTCGGTCGCATCGCCGACGACCGCGTGCTGCTCGACGTGCGCACGCTGCTGCCGGGCGACGACGACCGCCTCGTGCGCGCCCTCGAGGCGCTCGTCGAGGCGAACGCTTGAGCGCGAGGCGCGCTCGAACCAAGGATCCCGCATGACCACCGAGAGCGAGGCCGAGAAGCAGGCCACGAGCGCCGCCAAGCGTCTGACCGACTACGCCGCCTGTGCGGGGTGAGCGGCCAAGATGCCCATGGGGCGGCTCGCGCAGGTCCTGCGCGACACCAAGGTGACGGACGACCCGCGACTGCTCGTGGGTCCGGACACGTTCGACGACGCCGGGATCGTTTCGATCGGCGTGCCGGGCGCGCCCGCGCTCGTGCAGACCGCGGACTACTTCCCGCCGGTCGTGGACGATCCGTACTTCTACGGCGCGATCGCGGCGGCGAACGCGCTGTCGGACGTGTACGCGATGGGCGGGCGACCGCTGTCGGCGATCACGCTCGCCGGCTTCCCGAAGGACATCGACCAGGAGATCATCGCGCTCATCATGCGCGGTGGCTTCGAGAAGGTGCGCGAGGCCGGTGCCGTCGTCGCCGGCGGGCACACCGTCGAGGGCGAGATGCAGTTCGGCTTCGCGGTGACCGGGCTCATCGACCCCGAGAAGGCGACCGAGAACACGGGCGCGAACGTCAGTGACGTCGTCTACCTGACGAAGCGACTCGGGATGGGCACGATGACCACGGCCGCCAAGAAGGGCGAGATCACGTGGGAGGAGATGAAGGGCGCCGCCGAGCAGATGGCGCACCTGAACGCGGGCGGTGCCGAGGCGATGGTCGCCGCCGGCGCGCGCGCGGCCACGGACGTGACCGGCTTCGGCCTCATGGGCCACGGCCGCAACATCGGCATCGGTTCGAACGCGACGCTGCGCCTCGTGGCGAGCGACCTGCCGATCTGGCCCGGCGCGGTCGAACTCGCGCGGCGCGGCATCGCGTCGGGCGGCAGCAAGCGCAACCGCGAGACGCTCGAGTCGGTCGTGCGCGTCGGCGGCGGCGTCGATCCTGCGATCGTCACGACCATCTTCGACGCCGAGACCTCGGGCGGCCTGTTGATCGTGATCGCGCCCGACCGCGCCGCGAAGCTCGAGGAGGAGCTCGCCGCGCGCGGCGAGATGGTGCAGCGCGTCGGCGAGATCGTCCCGCCCGACGGCGTGTGGGTCGAGGTCGTCTGAGCCGCGGCGGTACCGACCGGCGGTGGTGCTTCGACGGTGCAGTTTCGACGGTGCAGTTTCGACGGTGTCGTTCCGGCAGTGATCGCTCGACCGTGTCGGTTCAAAGGTGTCGGTTCGAGAGTGAGCGTGCGATGGTGGATCGTTCGACGGTGAGCGCAGGACGATGAGCGAGGACGACGACGAACGCACGACCCAGCTCGTCGAGCGCGGCCTGGGTGTCGAGGGCCCGCCGTGGATCCTCGGCCACCGCGGTGCGCCGCGGCTCGCGCCGGAGAACACGGTGGCGAGCCTCGCGCTCGCGCTCGAGCTCGGGATGGACGGCGTCGAGTTCGACGTGCAGCCGAGCGGCGAGAACGAGCCGGTCGTGCTGCACGACGACACGCTCGAGCGCACGACCGACGGCCGCGGGTTCGTGCGCGAGACGCCGCTCACCGAGCTCGCCGACCTCGACGCGGGGGGCTGGTTCGCCAAGCGCTTCGCCGGCGAGCGCCTGCCGCACCTGGTCGACGCGCTGCGCGTGGAGCCCGGGCCCGCGCCGAACGCGCCGCTGTTCATGGTCGAGCTGAAGACGCCCGGCCTGGTCGACGCGGTCGACGACGCGCTGCGCACCGCCGGCGTGGCGCACCGCGCGCTGGTCGCGTCGTTCCACCGCGAGGTGGTCGTCGCCGCGCGCGACCGCGAGCTCGCGACGATGCTGCTCGCGGTCGACGCGGACGAGGAGGACCGCGCGTTCGTGCGCCGCGAGCGCATCGACGCGATGGGGCTCGCCGCGCACGGGTGGCGCACCGAAGCGGGCGCGCGCGACTGGCCCTGTGCGCGCTGGGCCTGGAGCGTGGACGATCCCGTCGACCTGCTCGAGGCCTGTCGCCGACCGCTCGCCGGCTTCAACACGAACGAGCCGCTGCGCGCTCTGGCGGTGCGCGCGCTCGTCGGGCTCGCGCCAACCGACGCGGGGCCGTACCCGCTCGAGGTGCCCGAACTGCCGGTGCACGCCGAGGCCTTCGACCACCGTTGGGCGGGGGAGTGGGGGCTCGCGGCGAGCGTGCGCAACCCGTTCGCGTGGCCGGTCGCGGTCGAGGTCGGCTTCGTGTCGCGGCAGGGCGCGTTCGAGGTGAGCGGCGCGCCGACCGCGTTCGAGCTCGCGCCCGGCGAGGTCCAACGCGTCGAGCTGTCGGTCGAGGGCGGCACGCACTCGCCCGGCGCCGACCCGCTGCTCACGGCGCGCTACGCGTTCGTCGGGCCGAAGCCGCCGGGCCGCGCTCTCGACGCGCTCGTGCTCGACGCGCCGCTCGTGCGCCGCCGCGTCGCCTTCGCGCGCGAGTCCCTGCGCACGCGCCTCGTGTGCCTCGCCGAACGCCCCGGCGTCGAGCCGCCGACCCTGTCGATCGAACGCCGCGGCCGCGCGCTGCTCGTCAGCCTCGAGAGCAGCGGCGGCCTCGTCGAGCCGCGCGTCGTCGTGCACCTCGACGGCGACACCGCGCACGGACCCAGCGGCGTGCGCCTGCCGCTGCCCGCCGACTTCGACCACCGCATCGGCGGCGTGCCGTTCACCTGCGCGGTCGCCGGCTTCGAACCCGATCGCCCGCGCGCCGGCCTGGTCTGGCGCCGCTGGGCCGGCGGTCTGCCGCGCGACCTCGTGTCGGGCGAGCCGGGCCGACTCGTGCCCGAGCGGCGCTGAGCACGAGCCCGAGCGGCGCTGAGCACGAGTAGGGTGTCGCGCGTGTCCGAGCTGCGCCCGCCCTTCACTTTCCCCGAGGAGGTGATCCGAGACCTCGACGGCCGCGAGCTGTGGCGGGGCGTGGGCCCCGTGTGTCGCGCCGACCTGCGCGGGCTCGATCTGCGCGGCGCGGATCTGCGCAAGCGGCACCTGCGCGGGGCACGACTGCGCGGTTCGAACCTTGCGGGCGCGGAGCTCGAGTGGGTCGATCTGACGCACGCCGACCTCACGGGTGCCGATCTACGCGGCGCGACGCTCTGGACCGACGAGCTGGTCGGGTTGTCGCTGCGCAACGCGGACCTGCGGCGGTCCAACGTCAACTGGAGCAGCGGCGAGAAGCAGACCTGGCGCGCGCCGGTGGACCTGTGCGGTGCCGACCTCTCGACGAGTTCGTACGGCTTCGGTGAACTCGAGTGCTGCGTCTTCGACGACCGCACGCGCTTCTCGCCGAACCGGCCGTCCGCCGCGCTGCACGTGCGCGATTGGATCGCGGCGGCCGAGGAAGGCGGTTGGCGCAGCTCGCCGTTCACGCGCCTGCGCGATCGCATCGGGCGCGTGGCCTGGGTCGGGACGAAGTCGCTCGACGAGGAGGCCGAAGGCGGTGGGCTGCGAACGATCGATCTGTCGGGGGTCGACTTCCGACTCGACGACCCGTCGCGGCTGCGCATCCTGGACCAGTTCGTGCTCGACGGCTGTGACCTCGTCGGCATCGACCTGTACTGGGCCCTCTGGCAAGGCGTCTCGGCGCGCCGCGCGGACTTCGGCCGGGGCGCCTTCGAGGGCTCCTCCTTCCACGACTGCGATCTGCGCGAGAGCTGGTTCATCGGCGCCAGCCTGGGATGGGACAACATGGGGGGCAACACGCGGTGGGAGGGCTGCGACCTGCGCGGCGCCCGTTTCACCGGCGCCGACCTGTGCGGCGCCGACCTCTCGACCTGCGACCTCGACGGCGCCGAGCTGTCCGGCGCGGCGATCGATCCCGCGACCTCGTTCCCGCGCGGGACGCCGATGGAGCGGTGGCACTTCGAGGAGCGGCCGCTGCCGTTCTGGAAGCGCGACCGGTGAGTTCCGAGCGCGCCTCGTGATCGCTGCTGCGGCACGCCGATAGCCACGATCGCGGCTCCGCCCTGGCGCGGGCCGCGCGGCGTGCGATCATGGCCGGTCGCTCGCGCCCCTCGGACATGACTCCCACCCTCCGAACCACGCGGCGCCTGGTCGCCGTCGCGCTCGCCCTCCTGCTCGCCGCCTGCGGGCCGGCGCCGATCGACGCGGACACCGACGTGGGGCACGGGGTGCTGCTCGTCGTCGTCGACGGGCTGCGCGCGGACCACCTGGGCTGCTACGGGCACGACCGCGACACCTCGCCCTACCTCGACGCACTCGCCGAACGCGGCGTGCTGTTCGAGAGCGCGTTCGCCGCGGCGCCGCGCGCCGAAGCGTCGCTCGCGGCGCTCGTGTCCGGCTGCGACCCGAATCTCGCGCGGCGCCGGCTGCCGGGCGTGGCCGGGCTCGAGAGCACGCACACCTTCGCACTGTCGGAGGTGTTGCCGAGCGCGGCCGTCGAGTTCGCGGTCGAGGGCTACCGCACCGCTGCCTTCGTCGACGGCGAGGCGTTCGACGGCGTGCGCGGGATCGCGCGCGGCTTCCACGAGGTGCGCCGCGTGGACGACCCCGCGGAGCGACGCGAGCGCGGGCCGCTCGAGGACGCGATCGATTGGGTGCGCGCGCGCGACCTCGACGAGCCGTGGTTCGCCTGCGTGCAGCTGTCCGACCTGATGCGCGCCTTCGTCGAGCCGCACCCGGAGTGGGACAGCTTCTTCGAGCCGCGCACCGAGCTGTGGTGGATCCCGCCCGTCGGCGCGAACGCCGTCAACTTCCACGCGGTCCCGCCCGAGCGTTGGGCCGGCGGCACGCTGCCGCTGTCGCACTACGACGCGCGTTACGACGGCGCGATCCGCAAGCTCGACTCCGAGCTCAAGCGCCTGTTCGACCTGCTCGAGAGCGCCGGGCGCTTCAAGCGCACGACCGTGTGCGTGACCGGGACGCACGGCCTGCAGTTCGGCGAAGCGGGCATGCTGCTCGACCACGGCCTGTTGTCGCCGGCCGACGTGCACGTGCCGCTCGTCGTGCGACCGGCGCAACGCCTCGAGCACCCGTTCGAGGCCGGCGCACGCCGACGCGGCGCGGCGTCAGGCGTCGACCTGGCGCCGACGCTGCTCGACCTCGCGGGGATCGCGGTGCCGCCGAGCATGCACGGGCGTTCGCTCGCGCCGCGCCTCGGGCGCGCGGACACCGAGGAGGACCTCGCGCGCACCGTGATGGTCTCGTGCGGCCTCGTCACCGGGACCGCGGCCTATACGCACGAACTCATCGTCGAGCACCTCGTCCCCGGCGTCGACCTCGCGCCGCAGCTGCGCGAGCAGTGGCTCGGCCGCGACGCGCTCGGCGGCCTGGAGGTGCGCTGCTATCCCTGGCGCGATCCGGACGCGAAGCCGCTCGCGTCGGTCGGCGTCCCCGCGGAGCACGCGGTCGAGGCCGCGCGCCTGACCGCGGCCCAGGACGCGTGGTTCCAGACCTTCGTCATCGACGAGTACGAGCGGGTGTGGGGGACGCCGTAGGGTGCGGATCCTGGTCGTCTCGCTGCGCTATCCGCCCTACGTCGCCGGCGGCTACGAGCTCTCCTGCGCGGAAGCGGTGCACGAGCTGCGCGCGCGCGGCCACGAGGTCCACGTCCTGTGCGCACGCGGCGCGCGCTTCGACGATCCGACCGTGCACGCGGTGCTCGAGCCCGACCTCGACGCGGGCGACCCGTGGCAGCGCACGGTTGACGCCGGCAACCTCGAGAAGGTGCGTCGGCACGTGTTCGACCCGCTCAACCTGCGCCGCGCGCGCCGCGTCGTGCGCGACTGGCAGCCCGACCTCGTCTTCTACTTCAACCTCGCGCTGCTGTCGGTCTCGCCGCTGCTCGCCGCGGGCCTCGAAGGCGTCCCGGTCATCGGCGAGGTGAACGATCGCTGGCCGGAGAACCACTGGCTCGCGAGCTGGCCCGCGGGCGCGAAGAACAACCGGCGCCGCGCGATCGAAGCGGCCTGGCAGCGCGTGAAGGGCCGCGTGCGCTTCGGGACCATGCTGGTGCCCAGCGCCAGCCTGGCGAACGAACTGCGCGCGCACGGCTTCGACGACGTGGAGGTGCTCCCGCTCCCGCTGCCGATCGACCTGGCGCGCGCGGCGGTCGACGAACGCGCCGGCGACCGTCACCCGGGCGAGCCGCTGCGGCTCGTGTGCACCTCGATGCTGTGGGACGGCAAGGGCCAGCACGTGCTGCTCGACGCGGTGGGTCGCGCGCGCGCGCGCGGCGTCGAGGCGACCGTCACGCTCGCCGGCACCGGCCCCGACGAGTACCGCGAACACCTCGAGGCGTGCGCGCGGACGACCGCGCTCGAGGGCGCGGTGACCTTCACCGGACTGCTCGCGCGGGACGAGGTGGGGCGGCTGCTCGCGCAGAGCCACGCGTTCGTGCTGCCGAGCCTGTGGAGCGAGCCCTACGGCCTCGCCACGCTCGAGGCGATGGCGCATCGCCTCGCACCGATCGTCACCGACGCGGGCGGGAGCTCGGAGATCGTGCGCGACGGCGTCGACGGCTGCGTCGTGCCCGCCGGCGACGCCGAGGCCCTGTCGCGCGCCGTCGAACGCCTGGCGCGCGACGAGGGTCTGCGGCGCCGCTTCGCGGCCACGTCGCTCGAGCGCGCCGGACTCGACTTCGCCGCCGGTCCCTACTACGACGCGTTGAGCGCGCGCCTCGAGCGCGCCGTGCGCGACGCGCGGCGATGAAGGTCCTGCTCGTCGTCAACGGCTTCCCGCCGCGCGGTCGCTTCGGCACCGAGTTCTACGCCGGCGAGCTGGCGCGCGGGCTCGTGGCGCGCGGGCACGAGGTCGAAGCGCTGTGCCGCGCGGACACCGTCGGCGACGCTCCGCCCTCCGGAGCCGTCGAGACGATCGACGGGGCGCACGGCGTGCCGCTGCACCTCGTGCACGCGCCCGCTGCGCCCGGTCGCGCGCTCGTGCACGCCTGGCGCGACGCGAGCGTCGAGCGCGCCTTCGCGGACCTGCTCGACGCGGGCGCGTTCGACGCGGTGCACTTCCTCCAACTCGCCTGGGGCCTGTCGTTCGAACTGCCGGCCCTGGCCCGCGCGCGCGGCGTGCGCACCGTGCTGACGGTCACCGACTACGGGCTCGTGTGCCACCGCGGTCAGATGTTCGACCACACCGGCGCGCGCTGCGGCGGACCGCACCCCGCGTCCGTCTGCGCGCGTTGCCTGCGCCGCCCGGCGTTCGGTCTGGAGCACGGTGCCGCGCGCACGGGCCTCGCCGATCTCTTCGCCGCGCTCGGCGGACCGTTCGGCGTCGTCACCGCCGGCGACGTGCGCGCGCGCGAAGCCGCGGCCGCGCGCGCGCTCGCCCACGTGGACCAGGTCCTCGCGCCCTCGACGCCGCTGGTGCGCGTGTTCGAAGGACGCGGCGCGCCCGTCGAGCCGCTCGTCTACGCGTTCGACGAGGCGCCGTACGCGAACGCGCGCCCCGAGCGCGACCCCGCGCGCCTGCGCCTCGCGTTCCTCGGACAGCTCGCGCCGCACAAGGGCGCCGAGGTCCTGCTCGACGGCTTCGCGCGCGCGCGCCGCGCGCTCGCGGACACGGGCGTCGCGGCCGAGCTCGCGCTCGTCGGCTCCGCGCCCTCGGGACGCTATGCGGCGTGGGCGGACCGGCTGGTCGCGGGCCTGCCCGAGGGCGCTCGCGTCGAACCGCCCTTCGAGCCCGGCGAGGCGCCGCGCGTGTTGGCGGGGGTCGACGCCGTCGTCGTCCCCAGCCTGTGGGACGAGAACGCGCCCTTGGTCTGCCTCGAAGCGCGCGCCGCGGGGACGCGCCTGGTCGCGAGCCGCGTCCCGGGCATCGTCGACCTCGTGACCGAAGGGGTCCACGGCCACCTCTTCGCCCCGGGCGACCCCGAGGACCTGGCCCGCGCGCTGGTCGCGGCCGCCGGCGCCACCGAGCCCGCCCCGCGCGGCCTGCCCCTGGCGCTCGACGCGCACCTCGAGCGGATCGAGGCGGCCTACCGGGGTCCGCGCGGTTGAACGCGGGCTGAACGCAGTGGCTGACCACGCTGGCTCGTTGCAACGGGCCGGGCGGGCGACGGGAGCGCTGCCCTCGGCCGCGAGATTCGCCCCGGTCCGCGGTCACGGCGCCGTGGAGCTCGCCTTAGCTGGGGCATCGGCGCGTTGCCGATGGTCCGAGGAATCCAACGGGCCCGAGCCGGCGAACCATCTTCCGACGGGGCGCCCGGCTGGGACCGCCTCGACCGGGCCGGGCCCAGCGCTCTTCGCAGCGCCGCGACCCGGCTCCTGACGTGAAGAAGGAGGGCCTGACCTGGGGGGGGAGGCCCTCCTTCCCTTTTGCAGAGGCTCGGGCGACG
>Ga0180435_10000629_pt1 | contig 37283 bp, 23 predicted proteins | sample SS_ome_3_FD_132467 | JGI IMG/M metagenome (GOLD analysis project Ga0180435, IMG submission 132467) | Hypersaline lake sediment archaeal communities from the Salton Sea, California, USA - SS_3_S_1 metaG | ecosystem: Environmental > Aquatic > Non-marine Saline and Alkaline > Hypersaline >... | reverse complement strand
GGCGATATTCCGCGTCGATCACGGGATCGAAGGCGATGCGCACGGCGGCGACTGGCACAGACAGGTGAGCCTGCTGGCCGAAAGCGATATTGAAACGATCCGCGAAAAGGGGCTCGACGATCTGGCCGACGGAGCCTTCGCCGAGAACGTGATACTGTCGGGTATGGATCTGAACTCTTGCGGGCTGGGCACGAAGCTGCGGCTCGGCGACGATGTCGTCCTGTCAATCTCGCAGATCGGCAAGGTCTGTCACACTCGCTGTAGGATCTTCTATCTCGCCGGCGACTGCATAATGCCGCGACTGGGTGTCTTCGCTCGCGTCGAATCGGGCGGGACGGTTCGGCCCGGCGACCGAGCCGAGATCGTCGAGGCGGTCCCGCGTCAAACGCTCCAGGCGGTCGTGCTGACGATCAGCGACCGCTGCTCGCGCGGCGAGGCTGAAGACACCGCCGGACCGGCGACCGCGAAGCTGCTGACCGACTCGCTCGGGGCGAACATCTACCGCACCGAGATCCTGCCCGACGACAAGGCTGCAATCGCCGCGCGTCTGAAGCATTACAGCGACGGGCACTCGATCGACCTGGTGCTGGCCGTTGGCGGAACGGGCTTCGCCCCGCGCGACGTGACCCCCGAGGCCGCCGGCGAGGTGATCGACCGCCTGACGCCCGGACTCGATGAAGCGATGCGAACCGCGTCGGCGGCCAAGACCCCTCATGCGATGCTGTCGCGCGCGGTGTCGGGAATCGCCAACTCCACGCTGATAATCACGCTGCCCGGCTCCGAGCGGGCGGCGACGGAGAACCTGCAGGCGGTCTTGCCGGCCCTGGGGCACGGGCTGGAGAAACTGCGCGGCGATCCGTCCGATTGCGGTCGGCCCCGGACCGAGGAGAACTCCGATGGCTGACTGCCTGCCGATACTCGGAATTTCCGGATGGAGCGGTTCGGGCAAGACCACGCTGATCGAGCAGGTCACCGGCGAGTTCCTGGCTGGCGGGCTGAAAGTCGCGATCGTCAAGCACTACGCTCACGGTTTGCAAGTCGACCGCGAGGGCAAGGACAGCGACAGGTTTTTCAAGCTCGGAGCCGACGTGCTCGTCCACGGCGATAGTCAGGTATTCTCGCGCGGGCATCACGAAGGCGTGCAGCTTACCGAACTCCTGGCGCCGCTTGTCGGGCGGTACGATCTGATCCTCGTCGAAGGGCACAAGCGCAGCGATATTCCGAAAGTGTGGCTCGAAGGCGACGACGGCAGGGCGCCTTTGAGAGAAGCCGGTCCGCCGCTGCTGGTTCTCTCGCGGGACGCCGATCGACCGGCGGCGGTCAAGCCGCTAATCGAAGAGTTTCTGACCGATCGCCTGGCCGCCGAGCCGCTGTACGGATGCGTGCTGATAGGGGGCAAGTCGACACGGATGGGGCGCCCCAAGCACCTGATCGAGACTGACGGGAAAACGTGGCTGGCCCGAACGATCGAGCATATGGAGCGGACCGTATCGAAGGTGGTGATCTCCGGCGCCGGCGAAGTTCCCGACGAACTGTCGAATTACGTCCGCCTGCCCGACGCTCCCGACGCACGCGGCCCGATGTCCGGGCTGCTGTCGATGATGCGATGGGCTCCGCAGGCGTCATGGTTAGCCGCCGCGTGCGACATGCCCGACATCACCCCCGAAGCGTTCGAATGGCTGGCGTCGACCCGCACCCCGGGCAAATGGGCGACGATGCCCAGGCTCGCGGGCGCCAAAGGGGTCGAGCCGTTGCTGGCGTACTACAACTTCCGTTTCGCCGGACTGCTCGAAGCCCAGGCCGCCGCGGGAAACCACCGCCTCAACGATCTGGCGAACAACCCCGAAGCCGCGACCCCGCCGGTCCCCGAAGACCTGACCCCCGCCTGGCGAAACGCCAACTCACCGCAGGATCTGTAGGACAAGCTGTCGCCTGACCGCCAATGTCGGCCCGAAGGGCCGGCACGGTAGTAGCCGGGGCGGAGGCGATCATCTTCACCCGCATTTTGAGATTTGCCTGGTGGGTCGTCGCCGTAGAGCCCGCCGGAGGCGGGTGACTTGAAGGGCGGGCGATTCGGTCTCAGATCACCCGCCTCCGATGGGCTCCGATGATATCAGTGCGCCAGTTCCCAAGGCTCGCCGGCGCGGACCGTTGTCCGTACGCTCGAGGCGCTGTGCGATCGCGACTGCAGGGGCGCCTGTCGCGATATCGACAGCGGGAGTCCGTACTGAAAAGGCGATTGGCTTTTAGAAACTCTCGTGTTCGGTTCGCGAGATGATCTCTTCCTGCAGTTCGCTTCCGATGTCCACGAAGTAGTCGCTGTATCCGGCCACTCGTACGATCAGGTCCTTGTACTCCCGCGGATTGGCCTGGGCCTTTCGCAGCGTTTCGACGTCGACGACGTTGAACTGGACGTGATGCCCGTCGAGTTCGAAGTACGCCCGCGCCAGATCGCCCACGCGACGGAGTCCGTCGCCGGCTAGTATCTGCGGGGTGAATTTCAGGTTCAGCAGCGTGCCGCCGGTCCGCGCGTGGTCTATCTTGGCCGCTGACTTCAGCACCGCCGTCGGGCCGCGGGTGTCGGCGCCCTGGGTCGGCGAAATCCCTTCCGACAGAGTGACGCCGGCCTTGCGCCCGTTGGGCAGCGCTCCGGTGACCTGTCCGAAATATATGTGGACCGTGGTCGGCAGGAGGTTCACGCGGTAGAAGCCGCCCTTCGTGTTGGGCCGTCCGTTGACCGCGTCGTAATACGCGTCGAACACAAGCTCGGCCAGTTTGTCGGCGTAGTCGTCGTCGTTGCCGTACGTCGGGGATCGGTTGGCCAGCATCAACCGCAGATTCTCGCTGTTTTCGAAGTTGTCGGCCATCGCGGCGACAAGATCGGTCATCGAGATGTTCTTTTCGTCGAAGACGTGGAACTTCACCGCCGCCAGCGCGTCGGTGAGCGTTCCCAGCCCGACTCCCTGAATGTACGTGGGGTTGTAGCGGGCTCCGCCGTTGTGGTAGTCCGTCGCCTGGTCTACGCAGTCGTTCATCACAACCGACATGAACGGCGCCGGCATGGTCGTGGCGTACAGCCGCTCGATGTAGTTGTTGCCGGCGATCTTCAGGTCCACAAAGTAGTTCAACTGAGTCTTGTAGGCCTCCAGCAGTTCGTCGAACGATTCGAAGTCAGCCGGGTCGCCGGTCCGCGGACCGATCTGTTTGCCGCTGGCGGGGTCAACTCCGTTGTTCCAGGCCAGTTCAAGCAGTTTCGGCCAGTTCATGTAGCCGGTAAGCGTGCAGCTTTCCTTGCCGAACGCGCTGACGGTAACGCAGCCGCTCGGCCCGCCGGCGCGTGCGTCTTGAAGGCTCTTGCCGGCGTTGATCATCTCCTGGACGATCACGTCCATGTTGAATATCGACGGCTGGCCCAGCCCCGTGCGGACAACTTCGCATGCGTGCAGGAGGAAGTCTTCGGGATTCTCGCGGCTCAACTGGATGCAAGCCGACGGCTGGATCAACTGCATTTCCTGGACGACGTCGAGGATGATGTGCGACACGTCGTTGACCGCGTCGGCGCCGTCGGGAGTCAGTCCGCCTACGTTGATCAGCGCGAAATCCTGGTACGTTCCGCTCTGCTCTTCGGTCACGCCGACTTTCGGCGGGGCCGGTTCGTTGTTGAACTTCACCCAGAAGCAGCCCAGCAGTTCCTGGGCGTCGTCGCGCGTGATTGTTCCGGCCTCCAGCTCCTTCTGGTAGAACGGATTGAGGTGCTGATCCAGTCGCCCGGGATTTAACGAATCCCACGTGTTCAGTTCGGTTATCACCCCAAGGTGCACGAACCAGTAGCTCTGCAGGGCCTCCTGGAACGTTCGGGGGGCGTTTTCGGGCACGTGCCGGCAGATGTCGGCGATTTTCTCGAGTTCGGCTTTGCGGGCCGGGTCCGGCTCCCGCGACGACATCTGCTCGGCGAGGTCCGCGTGGCGATTGGCCAGCAGTATCACCGCATCTACGCAGATCGACATCGCCTTGAGCTCCTCCTGCTTGTCGAAGGCTCTCGGGTCGTTCAGCGGGTCCAGTTCGGCCAGGCGGCTGTTGATCCGGTCCTTGATTGCGCCGAGGCCCTGGTGATAGATCTTGTCGTCGAGGATCGCGTGGCCCGGAGCCCGCTGCTCCATGAACTCGGTGAACACGCCGGCGTCGAACGCATCGCGCCACTGCGCGCCCATCGCGGCGAACAGTTTTTCTCGCAGCGTCCTGCCCGACCAGAACGGGATGATCGTCTCTTCGTAGGCCTTTCGGACCTCGTCGCTTACGGTAAACGGCGTCCGCTCGCGGCTGGTGACGACGTCCAGGTCGCTGAGGCTGTGGCAGCACAGCTCGGGGTACGTCGGGGTGGCTTTGGGGCTCGGACCCCGCTGGCCGACGATCAGTTCGCCGTCATTTATTCCAATCGTCCTGTGCGTGATGACGTATTTCATCGCCATCGCCCGGGCGACCGGGAGCGACAAGGCGTCCGCCGCTCCGCTGGTGTAGAAGTTGGTCAGCAGTTCCGCACGCTCGGAAGAGATTGACGGGACTGCATTTACGCTCTCTGTTCTAAGTCTGGTAATTCGTTTGTTCATGTCGTGTAAACCTGTGTAATAGTACGGTGAGCTCCATTATAGCTCCCCAGGTCCGTTATTTCATCTGGTTCTTCAACGCATTCCGGTGACGTTAACGGGCTACGGCCTATGGCGTTCGCCGCCACGGATGACACGGATTTCACGGATCTAGCTACGGCAAACGGCAACGATCGATAACGGCGGATAATACCGATGCCGCGAGGCAAGCGATCTGCACGCCGGTTTCCCAACCGTAACGTAGTATCCGGCGACGTGTGCTTGAATTGCCCCGCCGGCATGACGACAATGGACGACTGTATGATTATGAAACTTAACATCTTGGCTTCTCTGGTGTTCCTGCTGGCCGCCTGTGCGACGCCGACCGCCGCTTCGCCTGAAGCGATGCGCCGCCGGCTGATCGACAAGTACAAGGTCAGTCATTTCGTATTCGCCGAACGGGCTCATAACGGGCGGGGCAAGGTCGGCGACGGGCACTGGTACGCCAACTTCGGCTACTACTCCCGCTACCCGTCCAGGAAGGCCTACAGCTCCGGCGGCTCGCTGCGAAAGCTCGATCTGGCTGCCGGCAAGTCCGTCGCCCTCGTCGAAGACAAAGCCGGGACCTTCCGCGACCCGGCGGTGCACTACGACGGAAAGACGATTGTCTTCAGCTACCGCAAGGGCGGCACGGGAGCTTTCAACCTTTACGAAATACAGTCCGACGGGACCGGGCTCAAGCAACTGACGTTCGGGATCTACGACGACATCGAGCCGTGCTGGCTGCCGGACGATTCGATCATGTTCGTAAGCGGCCGGTCCCGGCGATGGGTCAACTGCTGGGTCACGCAGGTCGCCACGTTGTATTCCTGCGATCGCAAGGGCGGATCGATCCGCCAGATATCGGCCAACATCGAACACGACAACACCCCGTGCGTGCTGGCCGACGGGAGAGTGATCTTCCAGCGATGGGAGTACGTCGACCGCAGCCAGGTGCACTACCACCATCTCTGGAGCGTAAATCCCGACGGCGCCGGTCAGATGGTCTACTACGGCAACCTGCGTCCCGGCGGGGTGTTCATCGATCCCCAGCCGATCCCCGGCTCGCACCGGATCGTCTTTATCAACTCACCGGGCCACGGAAGGGCCGAACACGCCGGGGCGGTCTGCACGGTCACCGATCGAAACGGCCCCGACGATCCCAAAGCCGTCCGCGTGATTCACAAGTCCAGGACGTTCCGAGATCCCTGGGCGCTGTCGGACAAGGACTTCCTGGCCGCACGGGGGCGCAGTCTCGTGCACCTGTCGGGCTCGGGCGAACTTACCGTGCTCTATTCGCACAACGGTGCGGAACTCAACGAGCCGCGCCCGCTCGCGGCGCGGAAACGCGAGCGGATCATCCCCTCACGCGTCGACCTGTCGAAGACCACCGGCACGCTGATCCTGACCGACGTAACGATCGGTCGGAACATGACCGGCGTCAAGAAAGGACAGATCACCAAGCTGCTGATCCTTGAATCGCTGCCAAAGCCGATCAACTACACCGGCAGTATGGAGCCGATGAGCTACGGCGGGACGTTTACGCTGGAGCGCATCGTCGGCACAGTACCCGTTGAGCCGGACGGTTCAGCCAATTTCGACGTGCCGGCCAACATGGCCCTGATCCTGATCGCGCTGGACGCTGAAGGCCGCGCCGTTAAGCGCATGCAGAGCTTCCTGTCGGTCATGCCCGGAGAGGTCACAAGCTGCGTAGGCTGCCACGAAGACAGGTCGAAGGTCCACGGCGCCGCCGGGACCCTCCGACCGACCGCGATGAAACGACCGCCCAGCAGGATCTCGCCGGTTAAGGGACTGCCCGAAGTGTTCGACTATCCGCGGGACATCCAGCCGATTCTCGACAAGCACTGCGTCAAGTGCCACAACCCCGCCAAACGCGACGGCGGGGTGCTGCTGACCGGCGATCACGGGCCGGTCTACTCGCACAGCTACTACACGCTGAGTGCGACATGGCAGTTTTCCGACGGGCGAAATCTCCCCAGGAGCAACTACCCGCCGTACGGGTTCGGAGACCCGGCCAGCCCGATCATGAAGATGCTCCGCGGCGAGCATCACAAAGCCAGGCTCAGCGAGCCTGAGATCGAAACGATCCGGCACTGGATCAACTGCGGCGCCCCTTATATCGGCACGTACGCGGCGCTGATCGGCGGCATGATCGGCTCGACGGGATATGAGAAATCCCACTTCACCGCGGTCGACACGCGGATTCTGAAAAGCGAGAAGGTCAAGCTCGCCTCGGAAGTTGTCAAGCGCCGCTGCGGCGAGTGTCATACCGGCGTGCGGAACATCCCGAAGCACCCGGCCGACTGGGGGCAGGGGACCAAGCTGATCCAGCCGCAGCGGGCCTGGCTGATCAAGCAGAGGGACAACCGGGCGGTCTGGCGGTTCCAGCAGCACATCCTCTACAACCTGAGCAAGCCCGCCGAGTCGGTCCAGCTCCTGGCTCCGCTGGCGAAGACCGCCGGCGGATACGGATCATGTCGCCGGATTGTCAAGGCCAGGGGAAAGCCCGACAAGGTCACCGACGAGCCGGCGAATGTTTTCGCCTCGAAAGACGATCCGGACTACCGGACACTGCTGGCGGCGATTGGAGACGCCAGGGCCCTGCACGATTCCGATCCCCGCTGGGACACGCCCGGCTGGAAGCCGCCGATCGAGTACGTCCGCGAGATGAAGCGGTACGGGATCATTCCCGAATCGTTCGACCGCGAAACCGACAAGCTCGACCCGTACGAGATCGACAAGCGATACTGGTTTGCAGTGACGGGCCATCACCTGCCCGGCAGGGAGCCGAAACTCCACGCCAACCCCGCGATCCGGGCCCTGTGCGCCGCCGGCTCGCTGACTGCCGGCGGCGATCCGTTTGAGCCGGACTCGCCGAGCCTGACGACCGGCAAGCCGGCGAGCTGCTCGAAGTCGCTGGGGCCGCACGCCGCCGACCTGGCCAACGACGGCTTCGCCAACGACACCAACAGCTACTGGGCGATGGACGTCGCCGGCGGAGATCCCGCCTGGTGGTCGGTTGACCTCGAGAAGCCCGCACTGGTCGGGCGCGTTGTCGTCGTGGCGTACTACGGCGACAACCGCAGCTACGGCTTCACCGTCGAGACGTCTCTTGATGGAAAGAAGTGGGATCTGGCGGCCGACATGCGCCAAAACACCACGCCGTCAACCGCCAAAGGCTACGTCTGCAAGTTCCGACCGAGGAAGGCTCGGCACATAAGGATCACGCAGACCCGCAACTCGGCCAACACCGGGCGGCATCTCGTCGAAGTCATGGCGTTTGAGAAGTAGGCCGACCGTTGTCGCGAACAACGGAAACGGACATGAGAAGCCAACACTCAATCCGCCTTCGGCGGACAGGCGGCCAACAAGGTCCGGTTTAGCCATTTTGCGCCGTGTAGAATTACGCATATGTAAGGGCTTGCGAAGGATCATTCAACTTTCACCGTTGAAGGGAGTTGGACTTACGATAATTGATCGAAAAACTCGTTTCAGGCCCGCAGGGCCGGCAGGGCCGACCGTCGTACGTGTTTAATAGCGGGTAACGACCTGCCCATCGGCAGTCATCGAGTTGTCAGGCCCGTAGGGCCGTTATACGGCAGCCCCGTCCGTCAGGGCGGGGTATCGGAATGTGATTCAGGCGATTAGCCCCTTCAGGGGCGACAGAGGTTTCCGAGACCTTCTGTCGCCCCTGAAGGGGCTTGTGAGTGTTAAGTGACGCCTGCCGGGGGCTGGGCGCCCCCGGCTAAGGCCTGCCTGGCGGCAGGCCCTGTCGGCCTTTCAGGCCTGAACCGAACGGCACGGCAAAATGGCCAAACCAGCCAACAAGAAACCTGCCTGCGGCAGGCAGGTTTCTTGTTGGCTGCCTGTCCGCCGAAGGCGGATTGAGTGTTGGCCTCTGTCGTTTACGTCGCTAGAACCGAATCCGCCTCGCCCCGTAAAGGCTCCATCCGACGGGACTTTTCGGGTCTTGAGTCAGCAGTTGGAGTCGCCACAGGAGTTTCGCCGGCTCCGTGCGTGAGTACTCGCGTATCTCGGTTGTGCCGGTGGATTTAAGGCGTGTCGCCCAGGTCGCTTTGGGCAGGTCGGCGTTGCGGAAGACAAGTCCGTAGCCGGCCAGCACGTTGCCCGTCTTCGGCATTACCCGGGCGCTGCCCATGGCCCAACTGGCCAGTTGGGGCGCCTTGGGGTGGTCCGACGACCAGATCTGGCGGATGGTCTTTTCGGCCTCGTCGATCTTGAATTCGACCGCCCGGCTGCGAATGTCCTTCGGTTCGGTCGCCTGGCCGTAAGGGCGGTTGCGGAAATTGTCGTTGTCGAACAGCATCAGCGTGCCGTCGGGGGTGATCTCCGGTGCGTGCTGGTGCCAGAACCACTTGGTTCCCGCCGCTCGTCTCAGCAGGCGGTTCTGCAGCGCCTTGGGCCAGCCGCTCGGTTCGCCGGCGAGCCAGACGATCTCGCCCGAGCCGCGCCTGATCTTCAGGACGGCGCTCTGGTACCGCGAGTTCAGCAGCACCGCATCGCCTTCGGGCGTCAGCCGCACGGAGTTGCAGTGGGTCCAGTCGGCCGTCCCGGGCCAGCCGCGGCGAGCCCAGTATCCGCCGAGGGTCAGGTATCCGAATCGCATCGGGTTGAGGTGATCGAACGCATTCCATCGCCAGACGACCTTGCCGTCGGGCTGGAATTCGACGATCTCGTCGCCCATGACCCACTGCTTTTTCATCGGGGCCTTGGGGTCGTGCTCGCTGGTGTAATACTCCATTTCGCGCCGGTCGGAGCCGAGGATAATGAAGTTGCCGTTACTCAGCGGCTCGACGCAGTGATGGAACGTCAGCGTGTCGACGGGCGTGCCTTCGCCGGGTCCTTCGCGTCGGCCCTTGGCGCACCATGTCCGCAGCGTGTTTCCGAGCATGTCGATCTCGACCAGGCGGTTGTCCTGGGTGATGAACACGATATTGCCGTTGGGCATTTGCGCAAAATCGCTGATCCTCGAATCGCCGCGGTAATACCACACGACGCGTCCTTCGGAATCGACGGCCGTCAGCAGCCCGAACTCCTTGTTGAACTTCCCCGCCGCCCCGCCGGGAATTCGCCTTCGCGGGTTGAACATAGTAACGCCCGGCTCGATCTTCGACTTGTCGGCCCGCTCGACGACGATTTTCGGGAACTCCGCCGGATCGGTCGGCAGCAGCGGTGTGGTGTACTTCAGCAGGGTCGGGTACGTGATGCCCGCGCCGCGGCGAGTGCTGACCGAGACCTGGATGGTGTGTTCGCAGCCGGGCAGGAGTCCGACTACCGGCAGACCCTTGCGCGGGTCGTACCGTTCATCAAACGTCAGCCTGGTTCTGCGTCCGCCGCCGGAGATGTGGAGTTGAGTCGAAACGGGCCGATCGGTGGAGAATCGCACGATCGCCGCCAGCGGGGCCGCGGGATTCGGATTACCGCGAACAGACGGGACTGCGGTGAAAGGCTTCAGGTGGCTCGGCACACAACCGCCGACGCCAAAGAGCAACAGACCGACCGCCAACGCAATCAGCAACGAACCAGAAAATCGCATTATCGAAACTCCCTGAAAGGATTAATTGAGGATTCCAGAAGTAAGATATTAGATTCAACAGCAAACGGCCACGGCAAAATCCCAAAGTACGTCGGGATTCCTCCGTGGCCGTTCTCGCCAGTTGTCCGCCTGTCGGCGGACGGAGATCAAGTTATTTCGCTTTCGCTATTATGCTCTTGAGGTCCTCGTCGGTGCATACGACTCGGAAGCCCACGTTCCATACCGGCTGCCACGATTCGTAGCTCAGGCGGTATGTGTCGCGGCGGTCTGAGGGGACCTTGAGCCCTTTGGCTCCGCGGACCACCTTCCTGCCGGTCGGTTTGCCCGCGTCGCGTCCGTCGGTGGTTGCGTACGGGTAGGGCAGGTACGTCGTGCGGGTCCACTCGCCCTGACCGTCCAGCAGATTCACGCCCCATGCGTTCGATCCGCCCTTGTCGGCGGTCGCCCCGGCCCGGCAGGCGAACTCCCACTGGGCCTCGGTCGGCAGCGAGAAGTTCTTGCCGGTCTTCTTGGACATCCACGCACAGAACTCCATCGCGCGGCGCCAGGTGATGCGAATCGCCGGCTGCGTCGGACGGTTCAAGGGAGTTCCGCGATTGGAGTGGTCCTTGCCGCCGCGATCGAGGTAGCGCGAGTCGTGCTTCGGATCGAACACGTTGTACTGTGCGTTGGTGAAGACCTTGGCGGCGATCCAGAACGGCTTTTCGATCTTGACCGGGCAGATCGGCTTTTCGTCGGGCGCTCCGGCCGGGTCGCCCATTACGAACGCACCGGCCGGTATGCGCACCATCTCGATCTGAATCTTCTCGTCGCCTTGGGTCACGGTGATCGTCCGCTTGTTGTCCGAGCCCTGGAGAGTCCTGGCGGCCGCATCGTCGAAGGGCCAGTTCGGGCAGGCGATCTTCGGCGGCCTGGTCTCCTTGACCGGCTCGGGCATGATCGTCTTGATCGGCTTGGTCTCGATCGTGGGGACAACTTCGTAGTCGCTGTCGATGCCGGCGTAAAGCTGGCGGAACTTGCTGCGTTTCTCGCGCTGGCCTCTGGGGATCGGTCTGAACTCGCTCCACGTCCCGTAGTACGGCACGTTCAGGTCTATCCATGCGTAGAGCCGCTCGTAGGCCTCGGCGTCGAGTTTGACGTTCTTGTGGCCCTTCTTCAGCATCTGGACCAGCGGGCTGGTGCTGGCGTGATATTCCGCCGGCGGCAACATGTGGTAGTCGCTCTCGGGGCCGGGGCGCCGCACGTACTTCTGCAGAATGCGGTACGCCGGCGAGAAGCCCTTGGTTTCGGCGGCCATTCGCAGGTCCGGCGGGTTGGTCCCCTTGCGCGGCTTGTCGTTGTGGCAGCCGATGCAGTACTTGTCGACCACGGGCTGGACTTCGCGTGCGAAGCTGAATCCGCGTGCCGGTCCGTACCAGTCCTTGATCCTCTGCGGCGGCTTGCGGGAGGCCTTGACCATCGCCGCCGGCGGGGCCTCGTTGATGTTCTCGTGGCAGCCCACGCACGAGAGGTTCTCGCCGGGCATCGCCACGAACCAGCTTCGCATCAGTTGCAGCGCCGCGCCGTCGGCGTCCAGCGGCTGGACGGCGATGGGGGTGTTGGCCGGTACGTGGAACGACGACGATCCGTCGGATTCGACGTCGACCGTGCCGAGGATGCGGTGTACGTCCCAGGGGCCCTCAATGCCGATGTAAGTGTGATTGGCCAGTCCGTGGTAGCCGTAGTCGAAGGCGAACAGCCGCAGCTTCTTGACCGCGCCGCGCTGGACGCCCTTGAGCCCGCCGCCGATGTAGATGTCCGACATGTGGATGATGGCGTCCTTGCGGGTCAGGTCGACCCGCTCGGGTATCACCGGCGGGCGCTTGGTCGGGCGAAGCGGCAGCGGCTCGAACATAGCGACGCCGTCCTGCACGCAGATCGGCAGAATGTTGTCGAACACATCTACGAGGTAGACGCCCCAGGGCGACTGAGCGTTGAGCTTGCAGGTGGTGATGATGTACTTGTCGCTCAGCGGGAACGGGTGCAGGAAGCGCGGCCAGGAGTTGTTGACCAGCGCGTCGCGGATGATCGGCTCGACCTTCTTGCCGTAGCCGGGGATTCGCTGCACGACGCCGTCGGCTTCGTGGGCGCCCTGGGCCGGGTCGAACAGGATCAGCTCGCCCATTCGCGGCACGCCGTGATGCCCCGAGACCACGCCTACGAAACGCGACGAATGGTTCGGCACGGCGCGCACGTAGAACGTCGAGTTGGGCCAGTACGAGTTCGATCCGTAGACCGCTCGCTGGTTGGTTCCGTCGGGGTTCATTCCCATCACCACGCGGGTGAAGTAGTGGGGCGTGTCGCTGTATTCCCAGCGGGTGAACAGCACGCGTCCGTCGTTTGTGACCGACGGATACCAGTTGTGGTCCTGGTCGAAGCACAGTTGCCTCATGCCCGTGCCGTCGGGATTCATCACGTATAGGTTGGCCACCTGGCCCCCGCCGCCGATGCAGGGAACGCCCTGGTAGACCGCGGTCGAGTCGAAGATGATCTTGTCGCTGGGCAGGTAGCATGCGTCGTAGTTGTCGATCCCGTCCATCGTCTTGGTGACTTGGCGCAGGCCTTTGCCGTCGACGCCGATCTCGAACACTTCGTAGCGGCGGTTCTTGAGCTGCGAGGAAAACAGCATCTTCTTTGCGTCCCAGTGCAGGTCGACGTCGCCGACGAACACCCTGTCTTCGGGGCGGTAAAGGGTCGTCAGCTTGCCGTCGGGTCGGACCGGCGACAGAACGGTGATCTCGTTGTCGAACGGTCCTCGTTTTGTGCAGTTGCCCACCCAGTTCTGCGGAAGGCCCAGGTCGCCCCTGCGCTTGACCATCATCAGCTTGTCGAAGTCAATCAGCGGGTTGGCCAGCAGCGCCTCGGTGCGGAAGCTGACGAGCTGCTGGGCCATGGCGCGGATCTTGGCCTCGCCGCCGTCGGTCAACTCGGCCTCGAACTTGTCGAGCTGCTTGAGATACTTCGAGGGGTACTTGTCCGGGTAGGTCCTGGTCAGGTCCTCGATCGCCAGGCGGAGGGCCTTGAGGTTGATCTGCGACAGTTGGGCCAGCGCTTCCTGGACGGCCTTGGCTCGGTAGTACGTCTTGCGAATCGCCGCCAGGTCGCCCGCCGATTTCGCCTTGCCGGCAAGCGCCTTGATCTTCGCGGCCGCCGAACTGCCTTCGCACGGGTCGACGTATCGTTTGGCCAGCGAACTGATGTCGCCTTTTTTCCAGTCGGAGGCCCAGATGTTGTCGCCGTCCTCCCAGGCCATCTGCTTGCGGACTTCTGCGGTGTTGAAGTCGCGGGCCGCCAGCGTCCAGATCCCTTCCTGCATCGCGGTGCGGATATCCTTCTTGCCGCCGGCCTTCTCGGATGTCGAGAAGTACCAGCCGCTGCCGCCGCCGGTGTTGTGGATCTTGATCAGCAGATGGTTCTCGCCTTGCCTCAGGATGAGTTTGGCCTTGTTCTGGTTGGCCGACGGGCCTCTGCCTCCGTTGAAGGCGACAATCTTCTTGCCGTTGAGCCATACGCCCAGCGAATCGTCGCTGCCGTAGTAGCTCATGACCGCCGCCGGACCGGGCGAGGTGATCTTGCGGTAGAAGTAGCAGGCGCTGTTGCCGCCGAGGCCGAGTTGGTGGACCACGCCGTCGGAGACCTTGATCCGCTTCCACTTGAGCTTTCCGTCGCCCTTGGACAGATCGATCTTCTTCTCCGGTGCGTGCACGGTCTTGTATCCGCCACTATACTGACCGATCTCGTACCAGGGTCCGAACAACGGCTTGGCCGGCGCCTTGGGCTTGCCGGGCTTGGCCAGATGATCGACCAGCGCTTCGCGCGAGGCCTGGACGGTATCCTGCCAAGTCGCCTTCTTGACGTAGTATTCCGGATCGGCGCCATTTGCGACCGCCAGCATCGCGGCCAGAAGTGTGATCGCCAAAGCGAGAGTGAATATCGTTTTCTGGAACATTTGAAGTCCTTCCTGTCTCACCGAGCAACTCGGAACCCGCGACTGTCGCGGACGTGTCCCGTAATTGTATCATTATCGTCGCCATGGACAAGAGAGTTTACGCCAACGGCGACGGCGACGGCTTTTCCACCACTGACAACACGGATAGCACCGATGGTTACGGCTAACGGCAAAGACACGACAACGACGGATAACGACAATAGGCTCCGTCCTGAGAAGCGTGGAGTCTCTATGCCGTATCCGTATTATCCGTCGTTCATGCCGTCGTCGTGGTCGTCGCCGTGACCATCGGTGCTATCCGTGGTAAAAGTCGTTAGTCGTTGTCGCCGACCTTACAGTCGCCAGGGTCCGCGCATCGGCGTTTCCAGCATCCGGTTGGCCGCCTGGTCTTCGGGGAACTTCTCTTTCCTGGGGTCCCACTTCAGCGCCTTGCCCAGGTCCATGGCTATGTTGCCGATGTGGCTGATCGTGCTGCAGCGGTGCCCGACTTCGGCGGGGAAGTACGGGTCCTTGCGAGTCTTGAGGCAGTCCAGGAAGTTGCGGTGCTCGCCTGCTGTGCAGGTGAACAGTTTGGTCTCGTCGGCGCCGATCCGGCTGGTGAGGATCTTCTTGTCGCTTGCCTGCACCGGCCCGCCGAAGTGCTTGTTGCCGACCCAGCCGTCGGAGCCCTCGAACTTCAGGCCCGTCCCGCCGCTGTCGACAGTCATCTCGACGCCCGATTCGTAGACGTACTTGAGGTTATACGTGTGGTAGGTGTCGTACAGTCCGCCTTTGTGCTTCTTGCCTGTGCCCGAGACGCTGATCGGGCCGGTGCGTTCGGTGTCGCCCGCCCATTGGGCGATGTCGATCTGGTGCGCGCCCCAGTCGGTGAGCTGTCCGCCGGAGTAGTCGCGTTTCCATCGCCAGTGGAAGTGGGCCAGCCCGTTGCGGTAGGGCGCCTTGGGCGCCGGTCCGAGCCACATGTCCCAATCGAACCCTTCGGGTATCGGTTTGGGCTTCGGGTCGCCGGCGTGTCCCGGGCCGGAGGGCAACTGAACGCGAATCCGCTTCAGCTTGCCGATTCGCCCGTTGCGGACGAGTTCGGCCATCCGGTGGTAGCAGCCCATCGAGCGGTCCTCGGTGGACGTCTGGAAGACGGCTTTGTACCGCTTGACGGTGTCGGCGAGTATCCGTCCCTGGGGGATGCTGTAGGTCGGCTTTTCGCAGATGACGTCCTTGCCGGCCTTGATCGCCGCGACGCTCATCAGCACGTGCCAGTGGTCCGGCGTGGAGATCATCACCGCGTCGATGTCCTTGCGGGCGACCACTTCGCGCCAGTCGGCGGTGGTGAAGCACTTGTGACCGGCTCCGAACTTGCCCCGGACTACTTTCGCCGCCTTGGAAAGCTGGCGGGGGTCGACGTCGCACAGGGCCACCGGCTGGGCGTCGGCCTGGTTAAGGAACATCCGGAGGTTCCGCCCGATCCCATGTCCGCCGACGCCGATGAATCCCATGGCGACCCGATCGCCGACCGGAGGCGTCGCGCCCTCGCCCAGTGCGGTCGAAGTTATCACGTAAGGGACCGTTGCGGCCGCCGCGGCGGTGACCGAGGCGTTTTTCAGCAGACTGCGGCGCGTCAGTTGACGTTTGGCCATGAGATTAATCTCCATTTTTCAGGGTTGTAGGATCGCTGGTCTCACGGAGATTCTACCACGTTGCGACGGCGTATGACCAGATTTCCTGACCGAAATATTCCTGCGCGACCAGCGGATCGCCGAGCTTGAAAAGATGCGTGATTTGATCCGCACCATACGGTATTGTTTCTGTATTGCCTGCCGAGGAAAGGATACGCAAATGGAACTAGGCGTTTGCAGATGGCGGCCTGACGTTACTGACGAGGCGATTGAACTGCTGTTGAGTCAGGGCGCCGACATCATCGAAATCCCACCGTCGTTCGTCATGGAATTCGACGATGCGGACGTTCAGGTCAATTCCGAGCGGATCGCTTCGGCCGGTATCCGAATCAACGTCTGTCACGGACCGTTTTTTCACGATGACGATTTTTCCGTCCTGGACTCAGGCGCCCGGGCCGCGGCTCTCGACAAGCAGGTCGTCGCCCTGCGGCGGACGGCCCTTACCGGCGCTCACTGCATGGTCGTTCATCCCAGCGGCCCGATCGGGGCCGGCGAGGGACCCCAGCGCCTGGACAATCTGCGCGCCGGGCTCGAAGTGATGCTGAAAACCGCCGAAGAATGCGGCGTGCGGCTGGCCCTCGAGAACATGCTGCCGAACCATCTGTGCAGCCGCACCTCCGACGTGCGGGCGGTGATCGACGAATTCGACACCCCGCTGCTGAGGGTCTGTTTCGACGTGGGGCACGCCAACGTCGGGCCAGAGGAAATCACCGAAGCGATCGACGCACTGCCCGATCGGATCATCGCGTTCCACCTGCACGACAACGACGGCACGCGCGACATCCACGTACAGCCGCCGTACGGCTCGATCGACTGGCCGACGCTTACGAAGAAACTCCTGTCGCTGGATTTCGATCGCCCGTTCAGCATAGAGTGCGACCCGTGGAACCAGGCGCCCATCTCGGTGCAGCTCCGCGAGGTGCGCTCGATATTTGCCGGCAATATGCCGATCGAGACCCAGTGCTGCCGACAAGCGGTCTGGTCCGTATGCCCGGCCTGCCGGCACTACTTGTTCGAATCGGACCAGGGTCCCGTCTGCGCCTGCCGATGAGCGGTCGACTGTCGATGCGACGTCCTTCTTGATCCGGATTGTCTGACCGGTCGGGCCGACCTCAACTGCATTAAGCCTCCGAGCGACTGCAGCGGGGCAATGGATTGGTCCTTGCCCGAAACGCCGCATCGGATACAATCACCTGACTGTCGCGCTAAGATAACCCCCTTCGCTATGGAGTTGGAGACATGATTACAGTTAAGTGCCCCTCGTGCCAAACGATCGTCAGCGGTCCCGAACGCCTTTGCGGAAAAAAAGTCCAGTGCGGCAAGTGCAAGACTGTTTTCCTGTTCCCGCAGACCCCTGCGCAGGCGGCTCCTCGGCCCGCGGCGCCCCAACCAACTCCCCAGGCGGCTCATCAACCCGCTCCCCGGCCCGCGGCGCCGCCGGCGGCGACTCGACCTGCTGCGCAGCAAGCAGCCAAGCGGCCGGACGCTCCCCACGGTCCCGACGACGAGCCCAAGCCGAAGACCAGGAAAGCAGGGCTGTCGAAGGGAGCCAAGAAGTCCATCATGCTCAGCATCATGGCGATTATGCTCCTGTCGCTGGCGGGGCTGGCGGTCTATGTCGTTCCCAAGATGATGGCCAGGTCTTCTCCCGACATCGTCAAGCGATACGCCTCGAACGAGACTTTCGCCGTCGGCAAGATCAATGTTGAGAACCTCGTCCTCAGCGATCTGTACACCAGGCTCGGTCTTGACCAACTGGTCAAGGACGCGATCAAGGATTTTCCCACGAAGCTCAAGCCCGAGGATCTGGCCAAGATCACGATCATGATCGACAGGCCCTTGTCGGATTCCGCGCCCGTGCCGAGTCCGATGATCGTAATCAGCGTCAACAGGGACATGCCCCTGAAGGATATGGTCGACTCGAAAGCCGGCGCGATGATCAAGAAGATCCAGGGCGTCGAGTACATCTCCTTGAGCCCACAGAGCGTTCTGGCCAAGACTGACCCCGCCACCGTCTGCCTCTTCCTCGATGGCGGCGTGAGTGCTCTTACGAAACTCGTATCGGATCTGAAGGCAAACAGGACCGCCAAGCTCGACAACGCATTGAAGGCGTCCATCGCCCGCGTGTCCGGCAATCCCAGCTTCTTCGCGGTGCACGTGCCCCAGTCCATGAAGGACAAGATCCCCGCCGGGATGCCGATACCGCCCTCGATCGCCGACGGCGCCATGGGTTTTGCGGTCGGCTCGGACGTGAAGTTTCAAATCGCCGCGGCCTTCGGGAAGGACGACGACGCCAAGAACGCTTCGATGACCCTGGGCATGGCCAAGGCCGCGGGAGTGGGGTTCATTAGGGGCAAGGCCATGGCGACCGATGACAAGGACATAAAGGCGGTGCTGACAGCCGCGGCCAATACGCTCGACGCGGTCAAGGTCACCCGCCAAGGCAAGGAGTTGCGAGTCGAGGCGAACATCGCCGGACAAGACATTGTGCTGGTGAAGGAAAACTTCGCCAAGCTGGTCGGATCATTCCTCGCCGCCCCCTCGGGTCCCGCCGACCCCGACTCCGGCGGGAAACCCGCCGCCAATCCGCTGGGACCGCTGATGGGAATCTTCGGCAAGTAGCCCGTCAAAGTGACGGCGACGGCTTCTTGCCACAGAGACCACAGAGATCCTGCCTGCGGCAGGCAGGATCTCTGTGGTCTCTGTGGCAATTGCCGTTGACGTTGCCGCAACATAGAGGTCGCCGTCCGTGCTATCCGTGGCTAACAGGTCGTTGCCGTCGTTTCGGGTTCAGGCGTCGGATACTCGCTTGACATCCAAGAGATCGTAATCTCGCCGCGGGCGGGGTGTTTATGGTATACTATCTCACTGAAAACTAACCTTTTGAGTTAAGGGATGCAATAATGAGTAAGCTCGCAAGCCGCTTGATTATCTTTCTGATCCTGTTGGGAATCGTCGCGGCCGTGGCGTTCGTCATGAATCCGTCGGAGGAGGACCACAAGACCAAACTCTACACGGCGATACAGAAGAATGTCGCCGGCGACGGTATTGTCGAGAAACTGGGCGCCAAGCTCGCCGAGAAAGTCGGCATCCTGGACAAGACCGGGATTGTGTACGAGTACCAGAACTACATGGTCTTCTCGACGATGAAGCGAGGAGGCGAAGCAGTCACGCTCGGCCTGTTCGGAAAGATCTTCGTACTCGACGACAGCATCTGATCGTAATAAATTAGGGACGTTCACCCGTTTACTGCCTTCTTGCCGCCAGTTCGCCAATTAATAGGGGAACGTCCCTGATTTAATTTATTTCGTGCCATCGGGTAGGTACTCCACGCACCGAGACACAAACGATATCAGTGCATCTTGAGAAGGTGGGTAACAAAAGCTAACAAAAGGGTTGTATATGGTTACTAAAGCCGATAGTATGCCATAGTAGAGGTTGTGTGTCGTTATGACCGGAGTGCTGTCTATATGGGTGATCCGAAACAGGAAATCGTGGAGGCGATTCAGCGAATGGTGGTTAGGTTGCTGGCCACCACTCGCTCGGGCGTCGGTCTTGCGCTGATCGGCGGGTTTCGGTATCGGTTGCTCGATCGGGGGCCTCGCGTCTCGAAGGGTATCGATTACCACTGGGGCGGCGAACTGGTTGACAAGCGGGATGAACTGATCGCTGTCTTCAACCGCAGACTGCTCCCTGAAGTGTTCAGGAAATTCCGATACGCCGGCAGCGCGAAACCTCATTGCGGCCCGGAAGGGGAATCGCCGGTTGTTGCTGTGATCCAGTTGGCGTTCTGGCGGGACCGGCAGGCTTACAGTCGGATGGAGATTCCCGTGGATATTGTGCGTATCAGTTGCCTCGACGATCTGACGGTCAAGATCATCGACGGCGTTGCGTATCCGACGCTGTCGGATCAGGACATGATCGAGAACAAAGTGATCGCAGTGTTGGCCCGCAATTTCCTCCAGCATCGCGACCTCCTGGACACTTTCCTGTTCGCCAACAATCTCGCTTTCGACTCCCCTGAGCGGATTGATCGGAAGCTGGCTCAGATCGGAGTCGGCGTCAGTCGCGCCGCCGACCGTCTGGACGCACTGACTGCCGGACGGGACCGCCACATCCGCGCCATAGACGATCTGATCGCCAACCAGGTTGACCCCGACGTTGCGGCGAATCTGAGACTCGGCGGAGGCGCCGCGATGGTGTTCGACAGCGCCGCGGCGACAGCAAGCCGGCAGGCCGCAGTCTTTCTGGGAGATCGACCATGAGAGCACTGCAATGGCTGCAATACCTTGAGCGGGCCCGGCGGAGAGACGGCAAGACGGTGTTCACCCCAGCCGAACTGGCCAACATCTCCGGCGCCGAGCCGCGAAGTCTCAGCGTGCAGTTGGGGCGCCTTGTCAGTCGGGGCGTAATAACGCGATACGCCAGCGGCAAGTACGGCTTGCCCGGACGCGTATCGCCCGAGGATCTCGTCGGCTTCCTCGACAGCGGCGCATACATAACCGGCCTGTACGCAATGTCGCGCCATAACCTGGTGACCCAGCAGGCCGCCACGGTAACCTGCTTCACCAATCGCCGGCACAATCGCTCGCGGATAAGAAGAACGCCGATAGGGACCTTCGAATTCGTTTGTACAAGCGGCGCCGTTTACAACCCTCCCGATGACGGGGTCGTAGTCTGCGCCGAACAGGCCTTCTGCGATTGGCTCTATCTCTGTTTGCGCAACGGAACGGAGCCGCGATCACAGGCGGCCTTCAGCGGATTGTCGAGGCTCAACGCGGAGTTGCTGGTCGAACTGTCGGATCGCTATCCCAAAACAGTGGCTCGAGCAATCGACAGAATCCCGACCCTGGCGCCGTCGAACTAGCTCGGGACGTTGACATGTTTATTGTCGCCTTGCTTGACACTAGTGTCGCGATAAATCGGTAAAGGTGAGGGCTCGCGCCCGAGGCTGACATGAATACGACAAAGGCCAACGACCGGCGGGTCGCCCCCTGGCGCCAGGGCTCTCATTGGCCGCCGGTCTTTTTCCACAGGCGCCGCAGGAGGTCGTCGCCGATGGCGTGGACTCGGGCTACGGACTTCTGGGTTTCCGTGATGTAAAGGCCTTCGTCCCAAATGAAATCGGGGTAGCTTATGCGGGTCTTGGCGTTCCTGGCGTACAGAACAGCGACTGGTTCGCCCCATTGGATACGTTTACCGTCAGCCCCGTCCACTTCAATCCCGCCCAGCAGATACGCGGGGTTGCGCCCGCCCCAGCCCGGGGTCCTGTTGTTGTGAAACCAGAAGATGTACCGGCCCTTGTACGGACCTTCGGTAAGCTTCCGCACGAAATTGGCCGCCCGAGGGTGATCGACGAGCTTGCCATTGGGGCCGTAGGTCATGAACGCCGACTTGGTCCAGGTCTTGCCGTCATCCCGCGAGTAGGCGCAGCAGGGGTGGCCCGCCACTGTTCGGTAAGTGCAAAACAGACTCCCGTCGGACAGCGTTGTCAGATTCACTTCCGAAGCGATCGGACCTTTGGGAGACTTCAGCCCGTCGTCTCCCTCGGGGAGCGTACGCCACGTGAGCTTGCCCGGATCGCGCTGGGTGTCGATATTGCCGCAGCGCAGGAACCAGCCTTCGCTGACCGCAATGAAGTTGGCGCCGAACTTCCCGACCTTGGTGAACCCCAGGTACATCGCGTTCTTGTGGCGTATCGGTTTGCCGACGCCCCAGAAGAACCGCACTTTGCCCTTGTAGGGGTTCCGCGTGTCGATATTCGTCTGGCGGACGGGGATGAACCAGCGTTTCTTCGACCAGGTCAAGCCGCCGTCGTCGGAGTACTTCAGGGCGTACTGCCCGAGCGTGTCGGTTCTCTTCCTCGCATAGGCCGTCTCGGCGATGACCGTACGCATATTGTCGGCGTTATAGGTGTAGAAAACGTACACGCGGCCGTTCCCGGCCAGGTAGGGCATCACCCAGGAGGCTTCCGGCCCGCTTGCCGGTTCAATGTCGACGAGTTTCGTCCAGGTCTTTCCCTTATCCGCACTTCGGGTCGAGACGATGTGCTGGCCGCGATTGCCCTCGTGTCCTTTGCCTGTGGTCATCGTGCAGAGCCAGGTCCCGTCGGCGAGTTTCACCACATACGGCTGATCGCAGTAGCCTTCGTCCGGGATGACGCTTCCGGTGCTGATCTTGACCGGCGGCGGGGTCTGCTTCATCGCCCGGGCGATGCGAACCGCGGCCGACTCGGCTCCCTGCGCAAAGCCGGCGGTTAATGCAACAACGATCGCGACGGGACCAAGTGGGAATCTGTTCATTGTGTTTTCTTTCTGTCGGGTGTTTCGAATTGACTACTGAATCGTGTCGATTGCGCTCGTGCGACTGTGTTCTGAAGGCGCGCGGCATCACCCCATCATAGTCGCAAACAACAGGAGCCGTCCAGGCGTTACGCCATGTCTCAGGCGTCTTAGCGTTTTACGTCCAATCTCAGAATCTTGCCGTTTTGATGCCACACCCGTGCGGTTCTCCCTTCGCGCAGGGCTCCGCCACGCGCAATAGTTCGCCTGTAAGCCGGCGTCAATTCGAAATAGTTGACCACGAGCCGGACGCCGTCGATCATGATGACATCGCCTTCGGCGTGACCGTCCTCAGGCTGCTCGTGAAGAACATGAACCGTTCCCTCCGCAACTTCAGCCGTGCCGTCTCTATATACGCTCACCAGCCGGTAAGACATATAGAGGTTGGCTGAGAATCCAATGCCGGCCAGTGACAGCCAAAGGACGCTCCACACGAGGATGAATCTCGGTTTTGTCTTTGTCTTACCGGTCCACCGCTCGGATACCTTGAGATGGCGAATCCACCTGACGGCGACGTACAAGCCGACGGCGCCGATAGCTATAAACAGAAAGGCCAGAGCGACTACGACCCAGAAGCCGTCGTACACGACAAAATACGTCGCGTACCCGTCCGCCCGAATCGTCCTGTTTGGCGAGGGTATGTCGTGGCAGAAGGTTGCTGTCATTCCCGCAATCTGAGCGAGAGACAGACCGCACGCCAGTAGTCTGACATGCTCGGCCTTGGACAGCGGTAGATTCATTAATCCAGGGTGATCGGCCAATTCCTGTGCGCCGCCTTGCTTGAAAATCCACCACAGACACCGAATCCAAATGCCAATGCACGCCGCGTACCATCCCAGCACCCAAGGGTCGGCCTCCCTGGGCTTCAGGTAATCGAAAATCGAAGCTGCTGATCCGACCGACAATCCCATTCCCATCAAGAGCCAGGGGATGCTTCCCCAGAAGACGAAGTTCAGAATCAGCCTCTTGTAGCCCTGTCTCAGTTCGGGCCTCCGTGCGATATGGGGACGCGCATAGCGCCACCACGCCGCACCGTTGGCCGCGGTAACGCCGATCAAGCCAATCCAGAAGTAGTCAGTGATGTATTTCACGGATACCTGCTCGTTTCCAGGCGGCGGCGGGCGCGCTTGCGCCCTGACCTTGCCTACTCCGATGAATCACTTCTTCCTGCACACGGCGATTGTCTGTTTGCGAGTATTTCGGATTGTACATTATACATTCTCGAATTCTCGTCAATTCCGCATTTCCCTAACGATACGGTCATGGTAATTGCGGCGCCGGGTCGTTTTTTGCGTTCGAGGCAAGGACGACCCGCCGGTCGCCCCTACAGCGGGATTCGCCCGTTCTAGGCGACCTGTTTGCCTTACGCTACATGATGAACCATGCGTCGCCCACACGACGCTCGCATGTGCGATAGGTGATCGAGACGAACTTGCCGTCCTTGAAGCGGATGTAGTATCTTCGGACTGCGCCGCCGAGACGTGCGTAGGTGTAGATCTCATACTCGACCGATCCGCCCTTCTTCTTCACTCGCGTTGGCGGACGGATGATCAGACCCAGGCCGGAGCGGAACTCATTCCATCTCTCCAGTACCTCCTTGCGATAATCCTTGTCATACTTCTCAAAATCCGGCGGAGGGATATCTCCGGCGTTGCGGATCACCTTCTCCGAGTATGGGAGGGTGCGAAGAAGCTGTTTCAGGAACGCCTCGGCGCAACGTGCGTCACGGCATGGTCGCCATGTCTTTCCCAACAGCGGGGCCGCCAGTTTGATCGACCCTTCCCGCAGACGGCCGTCTTTGTCGGCCAGGATGGTCGCGTAGGCGTGTCCGCCGCGATACCATAGCGTCATGCAGTAGGTGCCGGGGCGCAGTTCGAAGAACTCGTTTGACGACAGGCTGATCAAGAATATAGGGGTCTTGAGTGCCGAGTTCTCCTTGGCGGGCTCCTCCTCGGCCTTCTCTAGAGCCTGCAAGACCTTCGTCCGCACAGCGGCCAGACGTATATATTGCCGGTAGTATCCAATCGCGGCGTTTGAATAGAGCATCTTCCTTTTGCCTTTGGCCATGTCGGCGGCCAGGCTGTAGACGACCGCGGCGTCATGACAGTCCCGATACCGCAAACTGGACGGAGGACCGTTCAGGACTCCGTAGTTCGAGCGTTCTTTGGTGTGATAACCCGCCCGCCGGATGCTGTCAAACGAAGGGAAGATACTCTTATTCGACACCAGTTCCTTAGCTACGTTTCGGAGGTTGTCGTCGGCCCAGCTTCCCGGCGTTATCTTGGGAGCTTTCTTCCTGATCGCGGCCAATTCCTTGCTGAGCCGCAAGGCCAGATCAGCCGCATCGGATGCGCCGGGCTGCTTGGCGCGATCCTCACGTTGCCCCGCGGCGCCCGATTGGCCCGGATTCCGGGACGGCGGGTCTTTCTTGTCATCCGCCTGGCCGCAGACGGCGGCCGCCGAGAGCAAACCCAGAAAGACACATCCGACGGCACGCTTTGTCATTCTTCGACTCCTCAATGTTCGGGTGAAGTCTGACTTCATTATGCCCCCTAATCGGACGCAACACCATAGTCAAATACGGCGCCGGTCGATCTTATCGATCAAACGGTTCTTGCATCCAGTCTGCAAACTCATCTGACCAGGAGCCGTCCGATCTTCTCGCCGGGAAGACGCCGATCATATCGACATTGTCCCCGTTTCCGCCCGGCTTGCGGTCTTTGCCCAGGCTGCGTAATGTCACGACACCATTCGCGTCAACACTGTACCGGAGAACGGCGCCCCATCGGTCCTTTATCGATGAGTGGTATCCTTCGATTGGTTCTGTGAGTTATTAACGGCATTGCGAATCGTCACCGGTGGTTCGTCCGGTGGGTTATTTACGGCGTTGCGCCTTCTTGCGTCGCTCTTGGAGATATGCATGACAAGTCGTCGCAAATAGGCGGACGCATGAGCCCTGCCGCTATTAAAAAAGCGACGCCGAACATCCGGTATCTCCGAAGACGTTTCGCTCGTATTGGTGATCTGACGACGGATTACGATTCATCGTCATACTCCGCGAGAATAGCTTCTGAAACTTCTCGTCTATGGCGACGGCTTGCTTCAATGATCGTCTCGCCAGGCAATCGTCCATACGGATCAGGTTTCACGCCATCAGGCGCCGAATCGTCCGGCCCACCCTTGCCGTTGTCTACGGCGTGGCCGTCGCCGTTGTCGTGGTCGTTGTCTTCACTTGGACCTTGGTTGTTTCTTGTTGAATGTTGAGTGTTGGCCTCTGGCCGTTAGCCGTCTGGCCTCTTGCGATTGCCTGTCGCCGGGCGGTATCATCGGGGTGGTGACTACTATGAGAAACCGTGCGTCGAACAGCTCAAGCGTGTTCCTTTCCTGTGTTGTCGTTCTGCTGGTCGCGGCGGTGTCGGCTCCGCTGATCGCGTGCAGCGTTCCGGTGTTTCGTTACGCGCTGGAAAGATGGAATCCCAATTCACATTGTGCGGTGATCTTCCATCGCGGCAAGCTCAGCAAGCCGCAGGCGGCGGTCTGCGAAGAGCTCGCCGCCGGAGCCCAAAAACAGAAAGCCAATCTCACCGTAAAGACGGTGGATCTCAACGAGGATCTCAGCCCGTGGGCTCCGGAGTTCTACACAAGCGGCGATCTTCCGCGAATGGTGCTGCTCCAGCCCCCGAGTGGGAGCGGATCGTCGCCCCCGAGTTCCTGGCCGGCGAAGCTCATGGTCTGGTCGTCCCCGGTCGACAAGGCCTCGGCCGCGGCGATCATCGATTCGCCCAAACGGCGCAAAATCTCGCGCCTGATAAGGTCCGGCTGCTCGGTGGTCTGGGTCATGCTCGATAGCGGCGACGCGAAGAAAGACGCTGCTGCTGCCGCTCTGACAAAACGCGTGATCGCCAAACTGGCCGGGAAGTTGAAAATCGTCAAGCCGCTTGCCGCCATTCCCCGACAAGCCTCCGGGAAACTCCCCAAACTCCGCCTTGCATTCTCCATGATTCGCGTTTCCCGCGCCGATCCGGCCGAGCGAGTGCTCGTCGAAATGCTGCTGTCCGGCGGCAAGGGTCTCCGCAAGGCCAGCGGTCCGATGCTCCTGCCCGTGTTCGGCCGCGGTCGAATCCTGGGCGGCCTGTTCGACAAGGAGATCAACGAAGGCAAGATCACCAAACTCGCCGCGGCGCTGACCGGACCATGTTCGTGTGCGATAAAGGCCGGCTCACAGTCGCTGTCGGACCTGCTGATATCCGCCGATTGGACCACGGCGGCCAAGCCTGCAGCCGCGACAAGGCCGGCTCCGAAGAAGCCTCCGCTGTAGGGCAAATTTCGTCGCATTGGCGGCGGGTCGGTCCTTGCCTGTCGGCCTCGGTAGCGTGTATCCTGTCGCTTGGTCATTTCAAGGAGAACGCAATGCGTCTTGAACGAACGATACGAGCCGTCGACGCACACGCCTGCGGCGAGCCGGGGCGAGTGATTGTTTCCGGGGTCTCCGACGTGCCGGGCGACACCATGTACGCCAAGATGGAGCATATTCGCGGTCGGGGAGACAATCTGCGAAAGATGATGCTCCGCGAGCCGCGCGGGTATCCGGCTGCCAACTGCAATCTCATTCTCCCGCCGACATGCCCCGAGGCCGACGCCGGCTTCGTGATCATGGAGCAGACCGAGTATCCCGGGATGTCTGGCACCAACACGATCTGCGTGACGACTGTCCTGCTGGAGACCGGCATCGTCGAGATGATCGAGCCGGTGACCGAGCTTACTCTCGAATCGCCGGCCGGCCTGATCCGCGTGCGGGCCGAGTGCAGGGACGGAAAGGTCACCGGCGTGACGTTCCGCAATGTGGCGTCGTTTGCGATCTATCTCGACGCTCCGATCGAAGTGCCGCAACTGGGGACGGTGAAAGTGGACGTCGCTTACGGCGGCATGTTCTACGTTATCGCCGACGCCTTGTCGCTGGGCCTGGAGATCGTCCCGGATCGCGGACGCGACATTGTGCGGATCGGCGAGATGGTCAAGGCCGCGGCCTCCGAGCAGCTTCCCGTACTGCATCCCGAGCAGCCCGGCTTCGAGGGCATATCGATAGCCGTTTTGTCGGCTCCGGCCGACCGGCCCGGGGCGGACTTGAAAAACGCCGTGGTCGTCTCGACCGGAGAGCTTGACTGGGACCGACCCGGGACGTGGACCGGCGTGATCGACCGATCGCCGTGCGGCACCGGGACAAGCGCCAAGATGGCCTGCCTCTACGACAAGGGCAAGTTGAAACTGAACGAAGACTTCAACCACGAGGGAATACTCGGCACGATCTTCACCGGACGCCTCGTCGAGGAAACGCAGGTCGGACCGTACAAGGCGGTCGTCCCCACAATCACCGGGCGTGCGTGGATAACCGGAAGGGCCGACTACGAACTGCAGGACGACGACCCGTTCCCCGAAGGCTTCACAGTCAGCGACATCTGGTGATATCGACGTTCAGGACCCCAAACGCGCACACATCCTGTGACTCGGTCCTGTAAGGAATCCGGGCAAGGCCGTTCGGCGACACCCCGGCCGCTTCTACTTGCCCTTTTGCTCCAGCAGCCGTCTGGGATCGAGTCTGACGATAGAAACGCCTTTGTCGTAGTAGACTTTGTCGCCTTTTTCGTACAGGACGTAGACCGCGCCGTCTCTTCCCACGACTGAAGCCGAATACCCGCTCGGCCCTTCGTTGATCAGCTTCTTGATCGGCCAGGTCCTCCCGCCGTCAAACGAGATGTTGGCGGTGAACTTCCTGCGGTCGCGCTGTGAGTCGAAACCCGACTCGTTGTGCCCCGGAGCCGTCAGCACCAGGCATGCTCGACCGACCGCTTCCTTAGACAGGTTCACGATCGACCCGGCGCAACCCGAATGTCCGTCGCGAATGGGCGACAGCGCCCGATGGTCCCATGTCGCGCCGCTGTCGGTGCTGCGGCATTCGGCGCGCCATCCGCCGGAGGCGGCCGCATTGAGATAGACCGACCCGTCTGGAAGTTCGGCCAGGCATGACTCGGCGGCCATGGGGGACCCGAAGCCGCCGGCGCGCCATGTCTTTCCGTGATCGTCGCTGTAGATCGCGGTGCTGCAGTACGAGAAGTAGGGCGCTTGCTGCATCCATGGAATACGCATTTTCCGGGCGTGCAGGAAATTGTACATCGCCCGCTGATTGACGATCGCAGAAACGGGAACAATCAGGCGTCCCTTCTTCGGGCCGCTGCGGATTACTGCGCCGGTGTCGGAGCCGCAGGTGTTTACGAATCCGTAAGACGTATGGCGCTCGACTTTGCCCGCGGGTATCGTGATGCTGATTCTCTCGAATTTCCAGGTCGCCCCGTCGTCCCTGCTGCGCAGGATGCCGTACCCGACGTACTTTTCGATGGGGTTCTTGTCGCCCCCGCCGCCGAAGCGTCCCGCCGCCGTTCGTGGTCCCCACGGGCTGCGGGACTGGATTACTCTTTCTTGCGGGATGTCTTTCGATCCATCCTTGCGCGGCGCCGGCCAGGCGGCGCAGAAGAACATAATCTCGCCGGTCGACGGGTCGACAACGCCCGCGCCGGTCTTAATGCGCCGGTCCTTAACGTCCAGGATCGTCCGAACCGGCCCCCAGGTCCTGCCGCCGTCGCCGCTGCGCCGGGCGACGATCGCCGCATGTATGCACGCCTTCGTGGGAGGGCTGTCGCAGGCGTTGCTGACGGCGATGAGAGTTCCCTTGCTTGAAACCGCCAGCGCCGGGGCGCGGTGGAACGTCTTGTGGTCATTCCTGAACAGGTGCGTGTGCCCGGGCTCGACCGCCGATGCGGGCCAGGGCGCCGTCGCGATGAGGATCGCCGCACAACTGATCGAAGCGAATCTGTTTATTGTATGCATGGAAGTACCGCCTTACAGGTTTGGTTGATCGTCAGGGAACGATTGGAGCTTTCGGCTGTTCGGACGCGCCGTCGCCGGACTTGAAGCTGTTAATGTCTTTGCCGTCAAACAGCCACTCGACGTTGAACTTCACGATCGAAACGCCCGTGTCGCGGTAGATCGACTTGCCTTTCTCGTACAGGACGAAGAAGTTCCCTTTGGGGCCCATGACGGACACGGAATAGCCGCTGGGGCCTTGGTTGATCAGCTTCCGGATCGGCCAGGTCCTCCCGTCATCGAACGAGACGAACGCCGAGAACCGCGTGCGGTCGCGCAGCATGCTCCATCCGAACTGGTTGCCCGTTGGAGTGGTCATCAACAGGAAACCCCGACCGTGCACTTCCTTTGGAACCGAGATGATCGACGCGGCGCAGCCGGCGTTGGAGCATTCGACAGTTGTATCGGTGGGATTAACGAAATTCTCGCCGCCGTCCCTGCTCACCGAAGCCACCCGAAAGCCGCCGGGGATGCGTGAGTCGAGGTAGAGCGTACCGTCGGACAGTTCGGCCAGACACGCTTCGCCCGTAGCGGATCGCTCGATGCCCCCGATAGTCCAAGTCTTGCCGCGATCGTCGCTGTAGATGACCGTATTGCAGCCGACGCCCTGGGGCTTGCCGTCTCTCGACTTGTCGTACCAGGTCATTCGCAGGCGGTTGGTCTTGCAGAATTCCTCCATATTCGCCGCCGAAGTCCACGATCGGGCCGGGACGATCAGGCGGCCGGCGTACTTGCCCTGTCTGATCATCAAGCCGGTGTCGCTGCCGGACGGATCGGCGCTTTTGCAGAACTCCCCGGGCTTGAACGTCAGCCGCTCGAACTTCCAGGTCGCCCCGTCGTCGGTGCTGCGCAGGATGGCGAAGCCTTCGTAGGCATTGTCGGACTTCGGATCAGTGTAGAGTCTCTTCGCTCGCTCGCGCATCGGCCATTGACGGCAGAAGAACATGATCTCGCCGGTGGTCGGGTCCGTTATCGCAGAGCCGGTGAAGATGCTGCGGTAGGGGATCTCCAGGATCTTTTTCTCCGGGGACCACGTCTTGCCGCCGTCGGTGCTGCGCCGGGCGACGATGGTGCAGTATTCGCAGCCGTCAAGCGGCGTGCCGGTCCGTCCGTTGCACATGGTGATGATTGTGCCCTTGTTCGAGATCGCCATCGCGGGAATGCGATAGTTCACCATGCCGTTATGATGTCGTTTGAAGTTCTTGCCGTCGGGACCAAGGGCCGCGAGCCTGGCCGCTTCGGTCTTGTGGTTCTCGAAGAGTCGCGTGTGCGTCAATTCCGGTTTGCCGGCTAAAGCCGCCGAACTCCACAGGCCGACGGCGACAGTCGCCAGGCGAATCAAACCTCTCGATGCTGTGCGCATTGATGCTCCCTTCTCTGCGCCGGGATTCCCCGGACAATCTCCGGTTCGCGACCTCCGCGAACTCACTTGAAAATGACAATCTATCTCGAAGGCGTTGTCAAAACAAATCTCCGACATCGAGATCGGAAGCCGAGCTTCAAATAATTCCTTCGTGCGCGAAGCTTATATGCTTGCTCGTTGCGGGGGTATACTGTATTGAAGCTGCATGCCCGCAAACGGCGGCGATTCGGGGCTGACTGCTGACCCGACGGTGAGCTCAAACGAAACAACGAACAGAGGTTTGGATTGTTATGCTAGAAGACTTCAATGCACTGGAAGCGTGGTTCGTGACCGGAAGCCAGCATCTGTACGGCGATGAGACCTTAAAGCAGGTCGACGCCGACTCCCGGCAGATCGCCGCCGCTCTGGACCGCAGCGGCGATATTCCCGTGAAAATCGTATTCAAACCCGTGCTGACCACCCCCGAGGCGATAACGGCTCTCTGCCGGGAGGCCGGCGCGTGCGACAACTGCATCGGGCTGATCACCTGGATGCACACCTTTTCGCCGGCCAAGATGTGGATCGCGGGCCTCAAGACCCTTTCGAAACCGTTTGTCCACCTGCACACGCAGTTCAATCGCGACATCCCGTGGGATTCGATCGACATGAACTTCATGAACCTCAACCAGTCGGCCCACGGAGGGCGGGAGTTCGGGTTCATCGGCTCGCGCCTGAGGATCGACCGCAAGGTGGTTGTGGGGCACTGGCAAGATCCGAAAGTTCAAAGCAAGCTGGGCGTCTGGCTCAGGGCCGCAAGCGCATGGCGCGATTGGCAGGGCGGAAAGGTCGCCCGGTTCGGCGACAACATGCGTGAAGTGGCGGTCACCGAGGGCGACAAGGTCTCGGCCCAGATCCAGTTCGGCTATTCTGTTTCCGGTTACGGGGTGGGGGACCTTGTCGATCGCGTCCAGGCGGTCGGCGATTGTGAAGTTGATGACATCCTCAATGTCTACGAAGATCTCTATGAGCTGCCTGCCGACGCTCTCGAGGGCGGTCCCCTGCGGGACGCCCTGAAGGCCGCCGCCGGTATCGAAGTCGGCATGCGCGGCTTCCTTGAAGACGGCGGCTTCTCTGCGTTTACGACCACGTTTGAAGATCTGCACGGCCTGTCGCAACTGCCCGGCCTGGCGGTCCAGAGGCTGATGGCCGACGGATACGGTTTCGGCGCAGAAGGCGATTGGAAGACCGCCGCTCTGGTCAGGGCGATGAAGGTGATGGCGATGGGGCTCGAGGGCGGGACATCGTTCATGGAGGACTACACCTACCACCTCCATCCGGACGGAATGAAGGTGCTCGGCGCCCACATGCTGGAGGTCTGCCCGTCGATCGCCGAGGGCAAAGCCGGCATAGAGGTCCATCCTCTGGGTATCGGCGGCAAGGCCGACCCGGCCAGGCTCGTGTTCGACGTGGCCTCAGGCCCCGGCGTGAACGCTTCGTTGATGGATCTCGGCGACAGGTTCCGCCTGCTGGTCAATCCGTGCGACGTGGTTCCCGCTGACGCTCCGCTGCCGAATCTGCCGGTCGCCCGCGTGGTGTGGCGACCCCATCCGGACCTGGAAACAGCGGCCGGAGCATGGATACTCGCCGGCGGCGCACATCACACCGGATTCAGCATGGCCGTCACTGCCGAACACATCGAGGACTTCGCGGAAATCGCCGGCGTGGAATTTCTGCTGATCGACGAGGGGACCTCAATATCCGCAATCAAGAAGGAGCTGCGCTGGAACGACCTGTACTATCATCTGGCCAGGGGACTGTGACCGGGGTTGTAGGGCTTCTTCGCCGCCGGGCCGCGGCTGCAAGCGGCTGCAATTTCATTGGCGAATTGGCGTTCACATTTCCGCCCGGTCGATCTATAATATCCCTGAGGCGGCTGCCATGTTATTGAACACATTCAAAAATACGATACTTGTTGGATTCGTTGTCGCCGCGGCTATGATCGGCGGTTGCTCAGGCGAGCAACTGAACGACACCGCGGTGAGACCCGAGCCCAAACGCGAGAAGGCCATTTTCGCCGCGGGCTGTTTCTGGGGCGTCGAGCATGTGTTTCGACAGGTCAAAGGCGTCACGAAGACGGACGTAGGGTTCATCGGCGGCAAGGTCGAAAATCCGACCTACAGGCGGGTGTGCAAAGGCGACACCGGCCACGCCGAGGCCGTGCGAATCGTATTCGATCCGTCGAAAGTCACCTACGAATACCTGCTGGCGGTCTTCTGGGGCTGCCACAATCCCACAACTCTCAATCGCCAGGGTCCCGATGTCGGCACGCAGTATCGTTCGGCGATATTCTACGTCGACGACGAGCAGAAGAAGATGGCCGAGACTACTCGCAAACAGATAGACAGGTCGGGCCAGTACGACAAGAAGGTCGTCACCGAGATCACCAAGGCCGGCAAGTACTACCCGGCCAGCGAATACCATCAGCAGTACTACGAAAAACGCGGCGGCGGAGGCTGCAAGGACGTCAAGCTCCCGCCCAGGAAGAAATAGCGCCGCACGAACCGCATGGATATTCGGCAGGCCTCAATGTCGCCTTGCCGCTCGAACTGAATGTGGCGATCCGGCCAGTCTCAGCAAGGCCTCTCATGCATCTTTATCTGATCAATCCGAACAATCCGCTGGTGAATCTCGCCAAGATCAAACGCAACCGCTGGAATCGCTATCGGGTATGGAAGCCTTTGGGGCTGTTGGTTCTGGCCGGGCTGACGCCGCAGGAATGGGATATCACCGTCATTGACGAGAATCTGGGCCTGCCGGACTACGCCGCGATGCCCGCCCCGGACCTCGTGGGCGTTACCGCTTTCACCTCGCAGGCCCCCCGGGCGTACGAACTGGCCGCCGAGTTCCGCAAACGCGGCGTGAGAGTGGTCATGGGCGGAATCCACGCCACTACGTGCAGCGACGAAGCTCTCGGCCATGTCGATTCGATCGTAACCGGCGAGGCCGAAAGCATCTGGGCGACAGTGCTGCAGGATGCTCAGGCCGACCGGCTGGAGAGAGTCTATTCCGGTCGGCACGTTGACCTCGACAACGTTCCTCCGGCCAGACACGACCTGTTGGACAGGGGCTACGCCTTCGGATCCATTCAGACCACGCGAGGTTGCCCGCTGGACTGCAGCTTCTGCAGCGTGTCGGCCTTCAACGGCACTCGATATCGCCAGCGACCCGTCGACAGTGTTGTCGAGGAGTTCAAGTCGATCCGGGAGAAATGGGTGCTCGTGGTGGACGACAATCTCATCGGCGCCAATGCATCACACATTGCCCGAGCCAAGGAGTTGTTCCGCGCCATGATCCGGGCCGATCTCGGGAAGATGTGGATCGCCCAGGTCACGATCAACTTTGCTGACGATGATGAGTTGCTGGACCTGGCCGCCCGGGCCGGATGCCGGGGCATGTTCATCGGATTTGAGTCTCCCAGCGCCGAAGGGCTTAACGAAATAGGCAAGAAGTTCAATCTGCTGAAAGGAAGGGATTTCAGGGCCTCGGTCCGACGGATCCAGCGGCACAACATCCTGGTCGTCGGGTCGTTCATCATGGGCCTGGACGTCGACGCACCGGGCATCGGACTGAAGATCGCCCGGACAGCCCGACAGTACGGCGTGGACATCCTCAACACACTGTTCCTGACCCCGCTGCCCGGCACGCGCCTGTGGGACCAGATGAAAGACCGGGACCGCATCGCCGCCGACAACTTCCCGCAAGACTGGCAGTACTACACGCTGACCTTCCCGACGGCCCGCTACAAGCAGTTGTCATGGTCCCGGATCATAGCCGAGATGAACGCCTGCGACGGCAGCTTCTACTCATGGCTGCATATTCTGCGGCGACTTGCGGGAAATCTCCTGAAGTGGCGGCGCCCATTGCTCTCGCTGGTGAGCAATCTGTCATACAGGAAGAATGCCCGTTTGGGCCGAAGCAACTACAGCCAACTCAGCATTCCAGACAGCCCGGGCGAGCAGGACTTTGTCGCATCGGAGCCGTCCGGGCCGGATCAAATCTCATATCTGTTGTAACCCGTCTCCGCGTCCGGGCGTATTCAAAATAGACCGCCGGGTGCGGGAGCCCTCCGCACCGAGGCCGAGGCGCCGGGTGTTCGCAGCTCATGCCGAACGCACATCCGGTCAGCAGACCGCAGACACGTTGAAACAGCGGATTTTCGCCGAGTCGAATCTTTGGCGCCAAAATAAGGCGTGGAGAATTTATGATGAAATTAAGCCGACGCGCACAACGGATGTCGATCGGATTTCTCGCGGTGCTGGTCTTTGGCGCCTCATCGCGCGGCGACGACGCGACGAAAGCTGTCGAGCAGATATTCGGCCAGGAGTTGAAACGGGTGCGGCGCACGTCGGACCCGAAAGACGACATCGCCCTGGCCGCCGATCTCCTTAAAACCGCCGGAAAGAGCAAAGACACCCCCGGCGCACTGGCGGCGCTGTGCGAGACCGCTTACACGCTGGGGATCAAGCATCCCACCGGCTATGAAACCGCCGTCGACGCCATGCAACTGCTGGCCGAAGAGGTCCCTGCACAATCCATCGCCGCCGGCGACAAGGCCCTGGAAGTCCGCCGCAAACAGTACTACGCCGCCCGCGGCGAGGCGCGAACCGAAAGCGGCGAGCTGTTTGTGCAGGAGGGCGTCGAACTGATCGACGCCAAGATGACAGCCGGACAATACGCCTCGGCGGCCAAGACCGCGCGCCTGGCTGTCGCGGTGGCCAGGGCCATCCGCTCGCCGCTGCTGAAGGATCTGCAGATCCGGGTCAAGAACCTGACCGCCCTGGAGCGAATCGAAGCCCAGGCCAAGCGGCTGGACGCCCGGCTGAAGGCCAAGCCCGACGACCAGGCCGCTCGCGACAGGCTGATCATGCTGAACCTCGTGGACCTGAACCGACCTGAACAGGCCGCCAAATATCTCAATTCCGAGAGCGACCAGACGTTTCGAACGTACGTCCCGCTGGTCGCCGACAGCGAATCCGAGCCGCCTGTGAGAACCTGCCTGGAACTGGGCGACTGGTATCGCGGCTTGGCGGGCAAGGCTCCGGCCCACGCCAAGGCGAATATGCTTGTGCGAGCCCGGAAATACTACGAACTGTTCCTGGCGGGCCACGCCGACGAGGACCTGCTCGGGACCAAGGCGACGCTGGCGCTGAAGAAGGTCGAGGCCGAACTGGCCAAGCTCAACGCCGTCGCCCCCGGCGCATGGAGGGACCTGCTGCGTCTGGTGGACGTTAAGAAGCATACAAGCGGCGGGCCGTGGGCGCGACAGGCCGGAAGAGTCGGCATGACGAAAATGACGATCGATCTGCCGCTGAACTACGGAACGCTGATGTTCCCGGCGATCCCCACAGGCGGCTACGAACTGCAGGTGGCTTTCTCCCGCACCAAAGGCGGCGGACCGATCGGAGTATACCTGCCGATCGGCTCGACAAGGATCACCCTCGGCATGAGCCTCCAGGGCGGAGACATCATCCTCCTGGACAAGATCGCAGACGGGTCGGAAGGGGACAACAAGATACTGGCCGAATCGGTGAAGATACCCAACAACCGCCAGACCGTCATTGACGCAAAGGTGACCGTCAAAGACAAGGACAAGACAGCACGAATCGAAATCAAGGTCAACGGCAAGAAGCAGCTCCACTGGGGCGGCCCGCTGGCGAATCTCTCGCGCGGCGACAACGAGCCGAACATCGGCGACGCCGGCGCACTGGGCATGGCCGCACTGAACTCGCGTTTCACCGTCATACGGGCGCGAATCCGGACGCTCACAGGCCGGATCGAGCGGGCCAAAGGCGTAACCGACGGCCCGATCCCCGATCCGTTAAAGGACGGCGGAGGCAACAGCCGCCGCGACTGGATGCGCCGCCTGGAGGAATGGCGAAAACGCGGAAGCCGACGGTAGGATAGAGAAGCGTCGGGAGCCAAGCTGAGTAAACTTGAGATTTAAGCCTGCCCCCGCGATGCCTCGGCGTATCCTCTATTCCGTCCTGCTCGGCGTGAGGGTCTCCAGGAACCGATCGGTTGTCATTGACCCGCCGAGGACCGGATATATTTCCCGTTCTACGTATTCCTGGTTTGGTTGGGATTCGCAGGCCACCGCGTCGCGGATTACTGTGACTTGATATCCGCGGTCGTAGGCGCTTCTGGCTGTGCCTTCTACGCAGAGGTTGCTCAGGAATCCGGCTATGATGACGTTCTTTATCCCGTTGCTGGCCAGGATCTCCTGCAGATTCGTGTTGACGAAACCGCTCAGGGCTCGTTTGCCCGATACGACCTGGTCGCCGTCGGCCGGCGTCAGTTCGTCGATCAGTTGCGTTCCCCACCGACCGGGGACAAATGCGCCGTCGACGATCGCGTCGGCGATAATCCCGCGCACTCCGCATGCCCGGACCCACGATTCATCAGAAACGAACGGGCAGTGGATTATCAGGCATCCGGCTTCTCTGGCCGCCCCGGACAGCTTGACTGCGTTGGCGATTGTGCCGAGTCGGGCCAGTTCGTCCTTGACCAGGTGGTGCAGTTTCCCGCCGTCCTTGCAGAACTCGTTCTGGAACTCGATCAGTATCACTGCTGTGTCGGATGCGTTCATGGTATCTGCTGCTTTCGTGGGTTTAGACAGCCCGCCCTGTCTTGCCATCATTGTTATTGTCGCCTTTTGGGAGGGTTAAAACCCCCAGCTTTTAGCTGGCAGCTTTAGCATGTTGTGTTATGCTTATTGTATGGACTATCGTCATGGCTCGCACACTTCGTTTTCGATTCATCTG